>OCIU01001566.1_pt1 | contig 15422 bp, 8 predicted proteins | sample 1538471 | NCBI WGS metagenome assembly OCIU01 (sample SAMN04571693, study PRJEB22368) | human gut metagenome | biome: human gut; material: stool | host: Homo sapiens | place: Luxembourg | collected 2012-06-01 | reverse complement strand
GTCGGAATGCCTAATGAAGACAAGTTTTTGGCGATAGCCATTTTCTCTTTTTTCTTGCCTTCATCAATACCTTCGGCTCTTCCTTCGGCTCTTCCTTCGGCTCTTCCTTCGGCTCTTCCTTCGGCTCTTCCTTTAGCAAACCCTTCTTCTTTTCCTTCAGCAAACCCTTCTTCTTTTCCTTCAGCAAATCCTTCATCTCGGCTTGTTTCCAGAACGCTGCGTTGGTATCGTATAGACTCCATGTGGCGCACATAATCGTTTTTGTCGGCAGAGCTTAGAGTGTCTATTCTTAGACATTGGCGTGCCTGGCTGAGCCCTGGTGCTGTAGCATCGGGAGCAATAGATCCTGTTTTCAAGAACTCGATCCATTGGTCAAGCGGGGTTGTGGCCACACGGTCAAAGTCGTTAACCCTCAGGATGTAATATTCAGGGAACAGGTCGCCTGCTTCCTTGCGTTCGAGCACGTTTTCGCCATCAGCCAATCCAAACCCGAAGAATTTCTGGTTTTGGCGTACCGATAGCTTCAGAATGTCTGACGTGTTGTGCAGACCGCGGAAGAAGGTCTTTCCGTGATACACATAGTCGTTGCCCTGTCCAAGCTCGAAATAAACGATGTTGATGCTGTAAACCTTTCTCACCTTGTCGTAGTCGCTGCCGAGGTCAATATAATCGGTTATTGCTTTCGACACGCCATAGAGCATTCGGTGGAAATAAGTGAGCTCGCGGTTGTTCTGAATCTCAATGATGGTCAGTTCTCCCTTGTCGCTTTCGGCAAGAATGTCCACACGGTTAAACTTGTCTTCTTCTGTTTCTTGGTTCGATTCGCTTTCGAGAAATCTCTCAATGGTGTATTTTCTTCCGAGCAGCGACTCGAGCAGTCCCTCAATGACGGCATGGTTGGCCTTGTTGCGCAATAGGCGTTTCATGGCCCAGTCAAATCGTATGTAGTTGTCCATAATGAAATGTCCTTTCTTGATCTAATTGTTTGTATGTTACAAATTTACGCATTTTTTTGTTTCCAACCACTTTTTCCCCTTCTTTTTTCTTTTTGATGGGTGATGGCTCCTAACTGTTCCGCCTTGTCTTTCCGTTCTCTAATCCTTTCTTGTCATCAGTTAGACTTTTCTTTTATTGGTTTTTGATGATTCTGAAAAAGTGTGTTGTCACAACCTTTTGTTAGAGAAGTAGACTTTGGTTTCGTTGTGACTTATTAATAGTCTTTTACAGGTCTGACAGCCATGAAAAAACTGTTTTCACATCCCACATATATACCTCTGTTTTTTTCAGAAAACATCAGTCTGTAATGTCCGACGCTGTCGTTTCTAAGCACCATCGATTTTGTTAAGTAAAAACCTATCTTGTTCTTGTCCCTCCATTTGCCTCCCCAACCAGCATAATCGTCATACACGCCTGATGCAGGCAAGAAAATGCTGTTGCCGTTGGGACCAGTGACCTTTGCTCCTTCAATACCATTTTTCATTATCCATGTCCATTTACATTTTTCTATGAGTTCAGACATCTCGCTTGCAAAAGGCAGACGCCATCCATTTCCAAGGTATTTTACAACGGGGTCATGGTTTGGGTCGTTGAAATATTCTGGAGATTCTGGGAATGGCATCGATTTTAGGAACGAGGTGTCTACAGCATTGAATATTGGCTCGAATGCCGTATAATAGCCTAAGTCATAATCATATATGGCTCCAAGATTTATTGTACTCCATTTTACCGACAGACCTAAATCGCCAGGTCCATTTGGCTCTTTCTGTGCGACAGCAGTCGGTTCATTTGTTGCAGTGTGATGTTGTGTGAATTTAAAATATCCTAAAGCACAAACGATAATGAGTCCTGTGATTGTTAGACTTTTAAAAAACGCACCTTTCTTGCCACGCACTTCTTCAACAGTTTTTCTTCCTTTCTGTGTTGCTGACGGTTTGGCTTGATTATTATTCTTCAGCTCTTGCGATTGCGCTTTAAAACTCTTTGCTGCCTCAGCGGCTAGGACGGTGCACTCGTCAGTCTCTGGTTTTGAGTTTAATATAGTGTCCTTCTTTTCAGTGTTATTTGCCAACATATTGAGGAATCTTTCCACGCTCTGAGGTCTGTCCTTTCGTTTTGGCTGCATTGATGCGGAAATAGCTGCCTTTGTTGAGGTAGACACAGTATTGGGGAGAGAGGATAAGTCAAGATCTGAATCGATTAAGATTGTGGCGTTAGGTGGTGTTTGTGCAGACAGCAACTTGTAGAGTGTGGCACCTAAAGAATAGATGTCGGTAGAGGGTGAGAATGTGCTCACCCCACCTGGTTGGTACTGCTCCAAAGGAGCGAAGCCATGGCTTATGCCCACAGGAGTGGAGCTTGTTTGCGAGCCTGTGGCATCATAACGCTTTGACAAGCCAAAATCGATGACTACGGCCTGTTCGTTGTTGCCTACAAGAATGTTTGACGGTTTGATGTCGAGGTGGTTGATGTGGCGTGCATGGATGTAGCTTAGGGCATCACCAATTTGACGGATAAAGCTAATAGCTACCGATTCTGACATGGGACCGTCCTGCTCTACGATGTTGGTAAGCGAGCCACCTCCTATATAGTCCATTACATAATAGGCTGTGCCGTTTTCTGTAAAGATGTCATATATGCGTATAATATGTGGATTGTCAAGGGTTGCTATTGTCTGAGCCTCCTTTACAAATTTTGCGCGGAATCGGTCTACTATATCCTGACTACCTATTGAAGGAACAGACACCTGCGATGTCGTATTGTCGCGGTTGCACAGCTCCTTCATGAAAAATTCTTTTATGGCCACTTTGCGGTTGAGTGCTATTTGTGTCGCCATGTATGTTATTCCGAAACCACCTTGTCCCAGAACTCGTTCAATACGATATTTACCGCCTTGTAAGACAGTTCCTGTTTTCAGTTCGTTCATCTAATTGGCTGGTGTATTTAATGATTCTTCTTATTTCAGTTCATTTATCTCTTCTTCCGTCAAGCCTGTGGCCTGCATAATCTGTGACGTCGGAATGCCTAATGAAGACAAGTTTTTGGCGATAGCCATTTTCTCTTTTTTCTTGCCTTCATCAATACCTTCGGCTCTTCCTTCGGCTCTTCCTTCGGCTCTTCCTTCGGCTCTTCCTTCGGCTCTTCCTTTAGCAAACCCTTCTTCTTTTCCTTCAGCAAACCCTTCTTCTTTTCCTTCAGCAAATCCTTCATCTCGGCTTGTTTCCAGAACGCTGCGTTGGTATCGTATAGACTCCATGTGGCGCACATAATCGTTTTTGTCGGCAGAGCTTAGAGTGTCTATTCTTAGACATTGGCGTGCCTGGCTGAGCCCTGGTGCTGTAGCATCGGGAGCAATAGATCCTGTTTTCAAGAACTCGATCCATTGGTCAAGCGGGGTTGTGGCCACACGGTCAAAGTCGTTAACCCTCAGGATGTAATATTCAGGGAACAGGTCGCCTGCTTCCTTGCGTTCGAGCACGTTTTCGCCATCAGCCAATCCAAACCCGAAGAATTTCTGGTTTTGGCGTACCGATAGCTTCAGAATGTCTGACGTGTTGTGCAGACCGCGGAAGAAGGTCTTTCCGTGATACACATAGTCGTTGCCCTGTCCAAGCTCGAAATAAACGATGTTGATGCTGTAAACCTTTCTCACCTTGTCGTAGTCGCTGCCGAGGTCAATATAATCGGTTATTGCTTTCGACACGCCATAGAGCATTCGGTGGAAATAAGTGAGCTCGCGGTTGTTCTGAATCTCAATGATGGTCAGTTCTCCCTTGTCGCTTTCGGCAAGAATGTCCACACGGTTAAACTTGTCTTCTTCTGTTTCTTGGTTCGATTCGCTTTCGAGAAATCTCTCAATGGTGTATTTTCTTCCGAGCAGCGACTCGAGCAGTCCCTCAATGACGGCATGGTTGGCCTTGTTGCGCAATAGGCGTTTCATGGCCCAGTCAAATCGTATGTAGTTGTCCATAATGAAATGTCCTTTCTTGATTTAATTGTTTGTATGTTACAAATTTACGCAAAAATGTTTGAACGCCAATCTTTTTATATTGTTTTTGTGTAGCAACAAGTAGATTTTCTTCATATTCTTTCCTCGTAGCAGATTAATCTGTTTGTTGCTCAATTCTTCTTTTTTTTGTTCTTATTCTTCATAATCGGTAAACTATGAAAAGGCTGTTCCTTCATAATTGGTTTTCATTTTTTTTTACTATAGACAAGGCAATGTCCTATTGTCTTTTTGTCACCCGTTCAACCTCAGCCAATCCCATGTTAATGAGAATCATCACCACAATCCACACGATGACGGTGAGGGCTATCGGAACGAGATATATGCTGCTGCCGATGTTAGACATTGGTGAGTCCCATGCGGCATGAAGAATGACAGGTATGATGAACAGACGCAGGAACCTCTTGTCGGTTAAGAGCGACGTGTCGAAACGTCGCAAGGCCTTGCCTGCTATGACCAAGGCTGCTCCCGATATTGCTGCCCAGGTGACATGTCCGCCGGGCGCGAGGAAACCGCGAATGATGATGCTTTGGTTTATCGCATCCATCATCATTGAGGCATCGAGCTGTCTGCCATAGGCGGCATAATAGCCCGAGTTTTGGAAGAAGGCGAGCACAGGTTGCAAGGCATAGCCTGCCGACTCGAAAGCGGCGAAGCCCGCTCCCACGCTTGCGCCTATGAGCAGTCCGACGAGAATGCTCAGACGTTTCATCTTGCTGAGGAACCAGAACACGATGACGGCCTTGCCTGCTTCCTCCACAATGCCCGTCACGATGGCACCTATGAGGTTTAGCTCGTGGCTGCCCACTATGGAGAAGAGCATCAGCGTTGCCACCAGCGAGGCACATCCTCCCACAAGGAAGGTCTGTATGACCTTATACAGGCTGATGTTGCGCCAAGCGTTGACCTCCATGAACATGATCATCGTTGAGAGAGGCACGGTGAACGAGCCAACCACAATCATGCCGGGTAGGGCGTTAGGGTTGCCGAAGAGGTTGCAGCAGATCCACAAGAGGGCAAAGGCTGCTGTGAACATGAGGAACACGCGGCTGTAGAGCCATGGTCTCGGCCACTCTTTCGACACCAGTTGCGGTGGTGGCGTGGTGGCGTGTGTGCCGCATATAAATATGTCTTCGGCCTCCTCCACGGTGTGGCTCTTAAACACATCGGTGAAGAGCATGCGCCAGTTGAGGTCGGCAGGCCTGTCGTTGCCCACATACTCGTTAAGATGGTCCACAAACGAGCTGGCGGCGCTCTGGCCTCTGCCTTGGGCATGGTTGCCGTTGTTGTTGCTTCGTTGTGTGCGTTGGCCGCCTTGTAACGGCTGCAGGTCGCTTCCGCAACGTCCGCAGAAGCGTGCGTCGTCGGGTATGGGGTTTCCGCAGTTTGGACAATATCTCATAATCTTCTTGTTTTTTGTTAATTTGCTTTTACTTATTCAATTCGCTTTAGCATCTACAAAATTAAGAAAAAAACGTCTCCTACAGCATTGATTGTTTGGATATTGTATGAAATGGGCCATTTAAGTTATGTTTTGTCTCTTGCAACTGTTAAATGTCCTTCTTTTTCATGAATGCGAGTGTGCCGAGGGCACAGAACGAAGTTTGTAAGAAGACGGCCCACATGATCGCAAATTCTTGATTTCGTGAAACAACCAATGATGCAATGGTGTTTATGCCGAGGCTTATGGCAACAATCCATATACGGTCGTGCCACAGCGTTTCGCCAAACGTGCGGTTCCAACGCTTGTTCATTACAAAGCCAGCAATAGACACTCCGATGGTGGACAAGATGAGACCTAACAGATATCCGAAAGAGTCGCACCGTCCTGTGATGACATTAACCATCCAATCATAAGAAGTCTCTCCTTTAAACATAAAGTAGAAAAATGTTTCCATAAGTTCTTGTCTGCCGTGGCGTCCAAGATTGTTGCACAGGACGTAATCGGGTATTGACGTAACTGTTATCAGCACGCACAACCCTGCAAACCATTTCACGACGGTCATCCCTAATGATCCATCCCCACTTTTTTCTTCGTCGTCTTGTGCTGGTCTGTCCACAACGGTGCTGTCTTGCTTGACATCGGTCTCCTCGTTTGTGGCTATGTCGAGGGCCTTGAGAAAGTCGTTAACCGTCTTATAGCGTTTGTTTTGTTGCGGAGCCATCGCCTTTTCCACAACCATCGCAACGGATGAGGTCACACCAACGGCAAGCAATTCCTTCTTCGGAAACCCGAAGTTCAGAATGTCGGAAGCCTCTGGTGGTCTTTGCCCTGTAAGCATTTTCAGCATCGTGGCACCGAGGGCGTAGACGTCCATCTGCACTGGAAAATCTTTGCCTTCGCGGTGGTTGGCCTGTTCTATAGGCGCATAGCCAGGCGTTCCAGACCCAACGGTTGTGCTGCTCTCAGGCTGTCCGTTTTGGTCATACTGCTTCGACAGGCCGAAGTCGATAAGAATGGCGGTCTTCTCGTCTGCCATCATCACGTTTGCAGGCTTCACATCGAGGTGAAGCATGCCCATCGAGTGCATGCAGCTTAGGGCAGAGCCAACCTGTCTTGTTATGCCCACCGTCTCGTCAGTAGACAGCCGTCCTTTTGCGGCGATGAGGCTGTCAAGGCTCTGTCCGTCAATATATTGCATGACATAATAGGATGTGCTGTTGGCGCGGAAGGCGTCAACGACCATCACAATGTTCTTGTGGCGCAGCCTGCTGAGGTGATCGCTCTCCTGTTCAAACTTACGCTTGTAATAGTCGAACATGCCCTCGCGGTTACTGCTTGTCACGGATGTGTTTTCGCGTCCATTGATGTCGCGCATAAAAAACTCCTTTATGCAGAACAGCTGCTCCACCTCGTCCTCGCCCACAATGTTTTTGGCAAGGTAGGTTATGCCGAACGACCCTTGTCCCAGAGTCTTCAGCAGCGTGTAGCTGGCGTTGCCTCCCTTCAGAACGGTGCCTGCTGGAAGAGCGCTTTGTGTGGTGTCTATGTTTGCCATTTGTTTTTTTGCTTTGCCTTAACAGGTGGTTATGTTTAGTTGTGTCGCGTTTTATGATTAACGCAGCTTTAATGCTTCAAAATTACAAAAAATATTTTTGTTGTGCAAACCTGTGCAAACGCCGTTTACCCGCTTTTTGCGTTTATTTGTGCTTAAACGTCGCTATTTCGTGCTTAAACGGTTGAAAATAGTGCTTAAAAAACTTTTATTTTTTTTTCGTATGTGGCTCTTCTTCGGCTATCTATCAAAGAAACGAAGCCTATCTACGTCACTTACGCCCCGTAACATAGGCATTTACGATTGCTATCTACGTCACTTATTATCTCAAGCAAGCGCCGCCTTCGGCGACGCTTGTTTGAGATTAATATCCGTTATATATATGCGAAAGTTTAGTAAAAGTAAAAAAGAAATTTCGTGTACCTTATAAATATACGAAACTTCTTTTACAGAAGCTTGTTATTCGTTTTCTTAGAAGAAAAGGTCATTTTTTCCCCCCCCCCCCCCCCCGATTCTTCTTGGGGCAAAGATTCTTGTCCTTTTTGTCCTCGTCAGGGTCTTCTATGTTTTTGCTTTCATCGTTCTGTGTGCCTACATTATTAATATTGGCGGTTTCCGAGCCTTCCTTCTGTTTCGGTCCGTTGTCGTTGTTGTCGCTGTCGCTTTTTTCCTCTTTGCTTGCTTTTCCGTCTTTCAGAGCTTTGATTAGCTGTTTTATCGCAGCTCGCGACACCACGATATTGGTAAAGTTGCCGTTCTGGTCCATTAAGGTGAAGCTTTCTTTCGTAATACACGCATACACAACCTTCTTCAGGTTGACGATGTGGCTACGTCCCACCTTCACAAAGCAGGTTCCGTTGTCAAGTTTCCATATTTCGTTGTCTAGCTGTGACAGTCCGTAAGGCAGAAGCATCTTACTGTCTCGTGTGAAAAACACGTTGGTGTAATGGCCTTCTGCCTTAAAATAAAGTACGTCCTCAAGCATAGCTCCGAACGATTCGTCACGTTTAAATAGTTTTAGCATCATAAGTTTTGCTTTTTTTTGGGTTGATAACCTCTCCGTTTCAAGAGCCTCGTCGATGTGACGCGCCGTTGATTGCGAAGAGAAAAAGTCTCGTTAATAATTTATAGAGTGGTTCTTTCCACTTTTTCTATTCTTCTGTTCTACTATTTTTTTGTTTTGAATTCGGTTTTTTTATTGTTTATAGGTTTTTCTTACCCGTTGTAACCCTTAGCTTGCTATAAAAAGTCTTGAACCACCCCATGAAAGTCTTAACAAGGTGTAAATTTAATATTTTTTTTAGAGTTTGCAAACAATGCGACTGTTAATTTTCACGAACCATAGGGATTTTTACACGAATGAGCGGCAAAACGGCTTGATGTAAGGTTAAAATGTGCTCTTTTTGCCTTTGTTAACTGATAGTTAGGGCGTTAAACCACTCGGTGCAAACGTCGCGACAACTCGTGCAAAAACCCCGAATGTTCGGGAAATAGGCATTTAACAAGTGTTTGCGGTTGTGAAAAAATATCGAAATTTGCAGGGTGAAGGATAGAAAGAGCGAATTGATGAGGATATATGACTGTAACGAAAACTACCGGCAGCTGTAATGAAAACAACGAGCTGTAGTGAAGGAAACTACGGGCTGTTAGTTGGCTCTTGAAATCTGAAAAAAATAAAACATAACAATAACAAAAAACAAAAGATTATGAAGAAAATCTTGACTTTGATGGCAGCTATGTCTGCATGCGCAGGCACTGCAATGGCTAGCGATTTTAATTTCGCTAACCCCTCTGTGGACGCGAAAGAGGAAGGTTCGGCTCTTACTTACGATGAGACCGCCAAGGCCTTCTCGTTCGATGTAAAAGCTGAAGACGAAATTACGCTCACAGCTACAGGTGACGTTACCGTTAAGCTCAACGACGCTGTTCTTACTGCTGTAGACGGCAAGTACAAAGCAACAGCCGACGGCGAATTGACAATTGAGCTCGGCACAAGTGCCGTTACAAAGATTGTTGTCGTTTCAAGCAACTCACGTCTGGTTCAGGCCGAGATTGAGAATGCACAGGTTAAGATGGGTGAGGCCATCGCTGCTGTCGCAAAATATGTAGATTATCTCGACTTCTACAACGCTGTACAGGCTGAGATCAGCAAGGCTGGCCAGAAGGTACAGGACGTTAAGGCTAAGCTCGCTGAGCTTAAGGAGACTAACAATGTTACCGACGATAACAAAGACATTCTCATCGCTGAGCTTAACAGCGATGTTCTTCTTGCTGACGGCAACTACGGCGCTGTGAAGATGGCTGAGAATGCTGTCACAGAGGCAGACGCTGCATTCGCTCTGTTTAACAAGATTATCGGTACTGACGCAAAAGTGAATGCCCTCGACGCTCTGACACATGCTAACGGCACAGCAACATCAAATGAGTGGTATGATAACGGTCGCGAGAACATTAACAACACCAACCTGTTCACACACAACCTTAAGGCTGTGAAGAACCAGCTTGGCTTCGTTACAGGCACCAAGCTCGATGGTTTCAAGACAACATGGATCGAGAGCGAGTGGACGAAACTCAAAGACGAGGTTAACATAACAATCAAGAACGCAGCCATTGCCGAGCTTAACAAATATCCCAACGCTTTCGTTGAGAACGACGAGCAGGCTTTCGTGAATATGTATCAGGAAGTTGTTGCTAAACTCAGAAACGTTATCGCTCGTGCCAACTTTGAGCGCGACAACCTGAAGACTGTTAATGACCTTACAGCAAAGGTGAACAAGGTAGACGAAGCTCTCAAGGCTGGCGCTCCTTTCGCACTTGACGAAGACAACGACTTCACCTTGCTCAAGGAGCAGGTCACGGCAATGCAGTCAGAGATTAGCAGTTCTGAGAACCGCTACATATACAGCCAGGAAGATTTCCGTGGTTTTGTAGTCACTATCAGCGGCGTAAGCACCAAGCTCGACGGCTTCTACACAGAGCTCGTTGGCAAGGCTCGCACCGACCTTAAGGCTAAGCTTGATGCATCACAGAAGAACCTGACAAAGGTTTCTTATGAGGTGTCTGCCAAGTATGAGCACGAGTTAGGCACACAGAAAGATTACCAGGAAAAGTTCTCTCAGCAGCAGAACGAGCTCGACAAGGTTAAGAAGGATGTTGAAGCTTCTGCATTCCCCACAGTTCAGACCGACTATAAGGGATTCGTTGATCGGATCACTAACATCAACAAGAATGTTGACGTGATCTGGGGCAACACTCTTATCGCACAGAAGAAAGAGATCAACACCCACAACCAGGAAGCCAAGGATCAAATCTTTAAGGCCATTGATGCCGTTCGTGCTGACTACTCTCTCTATGTAGAAAAGATCAACACATGGATCAAGGACGATGCTACAAAGGATGCTGCCACAGACCTGAAGGCAAATCTCAACAAGCTCTTCTCTATCGTTAACGGTCTTGATGACATGAAGGCAGAGGTAACAGAGGCTGTCGACAAGATGACCGAGAACATCAAGAATGAGTCGGATGAGGAGTTCGGCGCACACTACGAGGCAAACAAGAACATCTACCGTCTGACAGAAGACAAGGTTAATGGTTATCTCAATAGCACCAAGACCGTTTCTGATGCCATCTATGATGAGCTGAAGGAAGCTGCAAGAACAGCTAACGCAAAGGCTTACTACTTCGTTCAACATAGCTACAAAATTAACTCAATTGATTGGGCTAACGATTTGATTGATAACGCTAAGCGCAACAAAGTAAAGCCTGGCACCAAGAACGAGATAATGAGCGCTGTAGCTGCTGATAAGTTCAGGGCCGCTTACGAAAAGATTCGCCAGAAGGATCTCTCAGCTCCCGAGGGTCAGCAGGGTGAGGGATATGTTAAGATTGCAGAGGCAGAGATTAATCGTCTTAATAGCTACGACGTTGACGCGGCCGACTTCAAGGACAACATCCTTGCAGACAAGGTTGTTGAGATCAACGGCAAGCGTGAGCTGCCCGAGAAGTATATTGCTCCTGTAGAGACAGCTGTGAACGCTCTTAACGATGAGCTCAAATCTTATACTGATCAGTATAAGCTCATCTATGAGAAAAAGGTCGAGTGGAACACAGCCAAGGCTAAGGAGGACGAGCTTCAGGCTAAGGTTAATGCTTGGGAGGAGGCCAATAAAGTTGCTCCCGAGAACCACTTCAACGTGAACAAGGAGCTTACTCTCGTTAACGAAGACTTGGCAAAAGCTCTCGAAAACCTTGAGGAAGGTTGCCTGACAGCATCTAAGTGTCAGGATGCTACAGACAAGGCATTAGAGAACTACGAAGTTAAGATGTACATGATCCAGAATTTCACCGAGGCTAAGGCCAACGAGGCTGCTGCTCCTGTGGTTAGCGCCAAGGTTGCAGAGGTTGAGAAGGCTATTGCTGACGCCCGCACCAAGGTTGCCGACTATGCTGATGACATCAAGAACAAGGCTAACGCTGACCTCAACACTATCGATGGCAAGCTGACATCTCTCAAGAGCTCTATCGACGCATCGGTTAAGGCCAACACCATTGCTGCAAACAAGGACGGCTTCATCGCAAGCCTCACCACACTTGCTGGCGATGTGACAAAGGTTCTCGAAGAAGCTGCTCAGGCTGCCAAGGATGCCGATCTCGACTACAACGGTGATGGCATGGTTAACGTTCAGGACCTCGTTGACGCTGATTCCGACTTCCAGAAGACTGGTGACGGCTTCACCTTCTACAAGTTCCTCGATGCTTATCTTGAGTATCTCTCAAAATAAAACAATCAAACATCACATATTCTTTTGAAGGAAAAGGTTTCCCGTTGAGGGAAGCCTTCCTTTAAAAAGAAAAATGATGAATGGTTAAAAAAGTAACATGATAAACATTTACTATTCAACAATTATGAGACAAACAAAACTTTATAATTGCCTTTTTGTGTTGGCCATGCTTCTCATGGCAAGCGCAAGCGCCATGGCACAGGAGTTTACTCTCAAGGCAGTAACCTTCCTTAAACCTGGCGAAAAGGCCACCGTTGCCGTTGGTCTGAAAAACGACGCTGTGGTGAACGGTCTTCAGGCTCGCATCTCTCTGCCTGAGGGTCTTACCTTTGTAGAGAAGGCAAACAACGCTAAGCGTTTCAACATCAGCAAGACAGAGCGCACAGAGGGCATGAGCCTTATCTTGAGCAAGATTGACGAGAAGACCGCTGCCATGGTGGGCTTCGGCGCCGAGGTCGCTGCTGGCGAAGGCGATGTGTTCACATTCGACGTTAACGTTGCTGCCGACTATTCTGGTTCTAAGGATATTGTTATGAGCGAAACACAGCTCGCCGTTCCCGGCCAGGACGTTGTCTATGGCGAGAAGGACGTTGTGTCTAAGGTTGTCGACTCTGAGAACAAGGTTGTCTTTGCAGGCACAGCCCAGCCCGTCAAGGTTGGCGAAGAGCAGACCGTTACCCTCACACTGAGCTTCCCCAAGGCCATCATGCGTGGTGTGGCTTTCAACGTAGAGCTTCCCGCTGGCGTCACAATCGTCGATAAGTCGGCTAAGGTAGGTGCTCTTGGCACAAACCACAAGATCAACCTTTACAACAACCTCTTCACCATCAACCTCCTCGACTATACTGAGGACGACGCTTTCAGCGCCAACGAGGGTGAGCTTTGCACCTTCAACATCAAGGCCGACGAGACCTTCGTTGAAGGTTCAGAAATAAAGGTTAAGAACATCAAGACATGGGCACATGGTGGCCATGACGAGTATTATGCAGAAGATTTTGCCATCAAGTTGACCAAGGGCGAAGTTACAGGCATCAACGGTGTAACAGCCGACGAGCTTGGTGCTGACGCTGTATATCAGCTCAACGGTGTGCGCACAGACCAGATGAAGCAGGGCGTTAACATCGTCGTTAAGAATGGCAAGGCAATCAAGGTTCTTAAGAAGTAAACAGCTTTAAAAGAGATATATCCTTTCAATTCGTAGTTTTGTGGCTATTAAAAAAATAGAGTAAAGTTTTTACACAAGACGTTTATAACAGACCACCCATGGCTATGTTTTCTCAGTTTTTGCATAGTCTGGGTGGTTTTTTACAATAAAAAATTTATTTAAATTATCTATCCTACATATTTTAGGCAGTGTGTATACCATGAAGACACAAGCAAATTCGTTTCTTTATGCTTTAGTGCGTGATGCATTGAAGCATTTTTTTTTATATCTGAAATATACTAAAACAAGGGCGTTGAGCGTTATTTTAAAGGTATATTGCGGTTTCTTCAAAAACAGATGTCAAGAAACCGCATGTCTTCAGGCAAGAGAAAGACCTGAAGAAGAAATTGCCGCTTAACATGTTGAACATTGATTACAGAACAAAAGCATGATTGATTATATCAAAGGCGAACTTGCCGAACTGACACCGGCACAGGCCGTTATCGAGGCGGCAGGCGTGGGTTACGCCCTCAACATATCGCTTAACACCTACACCGCCATACAAGGCAAGAAAGATGTGAAACTCTTTGTCCATGAGTCGCTTGTTACAGGTGGACGCGACGACAGCTACACCTTCTTTGGCTTTGCCTCCAAGCAAGAACGCGACCTCTACCGTCTGCTTATCAGCGTGTCTGGCGTGGGTGCCAACACAGCCCGCATGATCCTTTCGGCAGCATCGCCCGCTGACCTCAGCAACGCCATTGCCTCTGGCAACGAACGGCTACTTAAGGGCGTTAAAGGCATCGGTCTGAAGACCGCCCAGCGCATAATTGTCGACCTTAAGGACAAAGTTGTGGTTCTCGGCATCGCTCAAGAGGTTACCGTGGGCGAGGGTGGCAGCACCGTGGCTGTTAACAACGAGGTCATGGATGAGGCTGTCTCTGCTCTCACCATGCTTGGTTTCTCGCCGGCACCCTCAGCCAAGGTTGTCAAGGCGTTGCTTGAAGAGAACGCCGCCATGCCCGTGGAGCAGGTTGTCAAGGAAGCGTTGAAGCGCATAAAGTAGCGCATAAAGAAATATAAGAAACTGAATGAAGCAAAGGAATCTTTTTCTTTCAATAATAACATGTCTGCTCGTTGCCATCGTGGCGAGCTACGCCTTTGCTGTGCCTTTTCGTCAGGACGACCGCACACGCCGCGCTCAACGCCAGCAGGGTGTGCAGCGCAATGGCGCAAACCAGCGACAGGGTGAAGCGCAGCGACAGGGTGGGGCACAGAAGAACCTTCCTTCCAAGGACAGCATCTTGGCGCAGCCCATCATAGAGAACGAAGACACCATTCCCGACTCGTTGCTCCATCCGCGTTGGAAAATACAACGCACCATGCCCATCACCCTCAGCGACCTCAACCAGGGCGCTGCCGACCTGCGCCGTCCCGACAACCTTAAGCAAGAGGTGGTTTATAACGACACCATCAACCGCTACATCATTGGTTCCAAGATAGGCGACTCTTACATCAACGCCCCTGTCATGATGACGCCCGAGGAGTATAGAAAATGGAGCGAGCGCAAGGCCATGCAGAGCTATTTCCGTTCAAAGAACGACGAGATTTACAAGGCTAAGGGCAAGGAGAAATTCGACTTTACCGACATGCATTTCGACCTCGGTCCCGCCGAAAAGATCTTCGGCCCCGGCGGCGTGCGCATAAAGACCCAGGGAACAGCAGAACTGAAGTTTGGCGCCACGATGAAGAACATCGACAACCCGTCGCTGCCCATCAGAAACCGCAAGACAACCAATATCGACTTTGACGAGAAGATAAACCTCAACGTCAACGGAAGGGTTGGTGACAAGGTCAACATGAACCTTAACTACAACACCGACGCCACCTTCGATTTCGACTCGCAGAACCTCAAGCTCAAGTATGACGGCAAGGAAGACGAGATCATAAAGCTCGTTGAGGCCGGCAACGTGTCGTTTCCCAGCAACTCGTCGTTGGTCAAGGGCGCGTCCTCACTCTTTGGCTTGCGCACCGACCTGCAGTTTGGCAAGCTGAAGCTCCAGCTCGTTGCCTCGCAGAAGAAGTCGACAACCAAGAGCGTGTCGACAAAGGGCGGCACACAGTTCACGCCCTTCGAGATCGACGCTGCCAACTATGAAGAAAACCGCCACTTCTTCCTCTCACAATATTTCCGTGAGAAATATGATGCCGGCATGCGGTCGCTCCCCAACCTCACCACAGGCATAAAGATTAACCGCGTGGAGGTGTGGGTCACGAACAAGACAGCCACAACCAGCAACACACGTTCCATCATAGCCCTTACCGACCTGGGCGAGAACACGCTTGTACATAACCACATGTGGCAGACCACAGGCTTGCAGGTGCCTGCCAACGCCGCCAACACAGAATATCAGACCATGGTGGAGCAGTATGGTGCTGCCCGCGACATCGACCAGACATCGACCGTGCTCGACGGTATCGGCTCCTTTGCTGGCGGC
>OCIU01001564.1_pt1 | contig 15435 bp, 15 predicted proteins | sample 1538471 | NCBI WGS metagenome assembly OCIU01 (sample SAMN04571693, study PRJEB22368) | human gut metagenome | biome: human gut; material: stool | host: Homo sapiens | place: Luxembourg | collected 2012-06-01 | reverse complement strand
CCCCTCATTTCCACGCCGTAATGCAGAGCCAGCTTTTCTTTTTGTGTATCTGCACATCGTGAAAGCCCGCCTGCTCCAGATACGTCTTCAGCTCGGCGTCCTTGTAGATGGTCATGCCGCCGATGATCTCCGTCCACTTCTTGTCCTTGTCCGTATCGCCGTTGCTTTCGTTGCAGATGAGTAATGTCCCGCCGGGCTTCAGCACCCGGTAAACCTCCCGGAAGCACTGCGGCAGATCGGGCCAGAAATAGACGGTCTCAAAGGCCGTGACCGCATCAAACCAGTCATCTGCGAAGATCATATCCGCCACGCTGCCTTGCAGGACGGTGCAGCGTCCCTCCGCGATGGCGGCCTCGTTGACCTTTTTGGATTTCTCCACACTGACGGGGGAATAGTCAATGCCCTTGACAATACCCTCCGGGCATTTTTTCAGAAGTCTCTTGATGTTCGCCCCTCCGCCGCAGCCGCAGTCCAGCACCTTGGCATCCGGAGTAAGCTCCAAAAAGCGAAGTCCCCACCGTGCCACAGGACTGTGCCCCAGGTTCATCATGGCGACCATGATTTTCCCGCCAAGCCCCACAGGCTTTCTGGTGTTCTCAAAAAATGACATCTTATCACACCTCCGATTTCACACATTCCGCATAGGTCAGCGGGAAGGATGCCTTCAGAACAGCGCTTTTCCGCACCGTCCAGCCATTCTGACTTAGAAAGCGCAGGTATTCCGCGCTCGTCCACTTGCTGTGGAGGGGAAAGCCCACACGCTTCATAAAAAATGCCCTGACCTTGCCGGAAAACGAGTTTCCCGCATGGGTAAAGGTGGGCGCGATGAGCACACCGTCGTCCTTCAGCACCCGGCGGATCTCGGCAAGGGCCTTCTCCGGCTGCGGCACGATATGCAGTGCGTTGGACACGATCACCACATTAAAGGACTGGTTCGCGTAGGGCAGGCAGAACATATCCTGCACGGAGAAGTGCAGCTTGGCAGAGCGATTATCTCGCTTTGCCTCAGCGATCATCTCCGCAGAGGCGTCCGTCGCCTCGATGTGCGTCGCCGCGTTTACGATGTGTTTTGCGATCAATCCCGTGCCGGTCGCCAGCTCCAGCACTGTTTTATGCCGCACAATTGGCCGGATCAACTCATACATCTCGTCATACGCCGCCCGATCCTTTCGCATAAAGCGGTCGTACCGACCGGCATTTTTGTCCCAGAAATTCTTGTGTTCCTGCATCGCTATCATTCCTTTCAATGTTAGATTAACCTAACCGACGCGTGCATCCGAGCGGTTAGATGGTGCTAACCGTTGCGCCTTGGAAAAGCCGCATCTCTGCGGCCTTCCGCTTATTTAAATAACTCCCTGCAAGCGCCGTACACCAGCGTTTCCAGCACCTGCGGGTACAATTCTCCGATTTGCTCCTTGTGTGAGACGGTCAGAATCAGTCCACGTACTGTCGCGGCTGCAAGTGAAATCCCCTGTTTAGGAACAAGACCATATTTTTCCAGAAGCAGACGAATGTGCGTCTCGTCATCGTGGTAATGGACATTTTTGATGTCATCCGGCAGCCTCTGCAGAAGCAGCTTCGCATCGTTTTCAATGAAGACCATGTCGCCGGTATCGGACAGCCGCCGGCAGACGGCAAGAACCGCCTTTGCCGCACGCTCCGACGGCGGCAAGCCGTTTGCTTCGCTCAGTGCATGGTCAGCCACCCCGTAAAGCTCGGAGTGGATACTTTCCAGAACCGCGAAGAAGGCCATCTCCTTGGATTCGTAGAATTTATAAAACGAGCCTTTTGCGATACCGACAGCCTTTGTCAGTTGATCCACTGAGGTTTTCTTCATCCCCAGTGTGACGGCGCAGCGTCTTGTTTCTTTCAGCAGCGCCTTGTGAAGTTGTTCTGTTTCATAATCGGTAAAAGCCAAGGTCGCACCCTCCATGAAATATGACCGTTTCGGTTCTTCTAGTCATATTATACCGCGCTTTTTTCTGGTTTGCAAGAGGTGCGGAGAAAAAATCACTAATCAAAAGGGGTGCAGCGTTGCAGAAAGAGACGCTGGAATTCCGGTAATCGTTGTCGCCGCTGTAAAAGAAACTATATCGTAAAAGGGCATCAGAACGAAGCATCCAAACGCTGCGTTCTGATACCCTTTTTGTTTCATATTGCACAGATGGGGTGATTGCAAGGAGAAGAACAGAACTTCACACAACATGAATGACGTATTCACATAATACTACTGCTTTTGCACTATCATTAACGTTCGATCTTGCATCGATCCGTTTTAAGGTGAGACCTTTTAAGTTGCTCCGTACTCCTTCGCCGCATGATCATCTGCCGCGCCTGCCGATTCTCCGCATCCTCTCCAAGCAGACGAGAAGCTTCCTGCTTGGCGCTGAGCAGCATAATAAGGGAAGGCTTCTCGTGCATGGTGCCCTCTAATTGCTGTTCTACCTCCTTTTCCTGCACAGGACGGATTGCATTCCGTGCTTTGTACAGCTCCACCGGGTCAAGATCCACGGCCTGCGCTTTCAGCTCGGCATATTCAGCCAGAACCTTATCTAATTCAGCAGCGTATTTTGCTCCTGTGCCTCCAGCCTTTTCAGACCGGACTCCATGATGGCAATATCCTTGCGGAACGCTTCTGCGCCTGCATCCTCCGCATACTCAAATTTTTGCAAAAGGAGTGCCTTTTCGGAACGCAGTTCCTCCAATTCTTCCGTCAGCTCTGCAATGCGGACAGTCAGTGCCTTGTGGCGTTTCACATGATATATTAGCAATTCCTTTTTCTCTGCAACCAGCGATTTGTGTTCCTTGCTCTTTTCCTTAATCTGCTGCACCAAGCCTGTATAGCGTTCAAGTTCCGGCTTGACGGCCTTGATACGCTTGCCCATGCTGTTTTTACCCATACCGATATAACGAAGCTGATAACTGAAAATCAGTATGCTGCTGCGTAGCTTTTCCATTGCCTCTGCTATGGCAGGAACCGTATTCTTTACCGCCTGCATCAGCTTCTTGACCGTCGCTTTCAGTTCACGCAGCAGCGCATTGTCGGCTTTGATCTGCCGGTTGATTTCGCAGCGGTCAGAGATGATCCCCTTGCGCTCCAACGCCTGCGCCGTCACACCTTCATGGATGGTAGGAATCTCATCCAGCCCCCGTGCGGCGTTGCTTCGGTGGTCAATGCGTTCCTCCCGCCCGGCGCGTTCCAGATAGCGGTTGGACACGTCAGCCCATGCCGCCCGCCATGCCGCAAGATGTTCCTCACTGTTCCAGCGCTCGGAGATGGGGTTCTGTCTGCCGTAGCGGGTGCTTTTGGGATGTTTATCTGCTCGAACAAGCCCTTGTGCCTCGGCAGCAGACGGAGCCATATACACCTTTTTCTTACCGACTTTGTACTGATACTGTTTCTCCCAACCATCGGTTTGTGCCGCCTTAAACTCGGCGGCGGTGAAGCCGCGTTCCTCGCCGTTTTTCATACAGAGATATTCTTTCTCGGTCTCGTACTGCCACTTACCCCGTTCATCCAGCGGGCGCACCGTCAGCAGAATGTGGGCATGAGGATTGTGGCCGTCGGTATCATGGATGGCAGCATCGGCGCACATCCCGTCTGACAAAAACTGCTCTTGGATAAATTCTTGCAGCAGCTCGATCTGTTCCTCACGGCTCAGCTCTATGGGCAGGGCAACCACAAACTCCCGCGCCAACCGGCTGTCCTTAGCAGTCTCCACTTCCTCTACGGCGTTCCAGAGTTTTTTACGATCCTGCCATTCCTGCGGTGCATATTCCGGCAAGAAAACCTTCTGCCAGACAAGCCCCTGTTTTTTCGTGTAGTCATGCTGTATCCCGTCGTAGTCGTTGTAGAGACGGGAACAGCTCAGATAAGCGGAGGCGGCCACAGCGGAGCGTCCTGCGCCCCGGCTGACCACCTTCGCCTCCAGATGGTATATTGCCATTGTTCGTTCACCTCGTTTTCTTTTTTCTGTTTCTCTTTCGCAAAAGAGAAAATGGACGGGCTGAACGCCTGTCCATCTCTGCGGCAAAGCTGCCGGTGGCAGGTTTGCGCAGGCGGTCGGGAAATAGCGTCGGTTGAAGCGACGGTATTTGCCCAATCGCACAGACGATGACAGCAGCACCCGCAAGTGCTGCGGCATTGTCTGAAGGCTGCCGCAGCAGCCGCAATCCCCCTCGGAGAGCGCACGGCTTGCCAACGGCAAGTACCACTACCCCTTCGGGGTGGTGAGTAAGTGCGCCCTTCGGGAGAAAAAAGAGGGAGGCCCCCGGTTTCCCGGAGGCCTCCCATCTGAAATTTAGATTTGTTTTCCCAGCTTCCGTGAAAGGTACCCCTCCAGCTCAGACAGCTCAATAGCTTGAATCTCCGGCAGCACCTTTTCCAGAATCGCACCCTCCTGAATGAGCCTGCGCGTTCTCGCTTTTCGCTCCTTGACGCGATCCCGCGCCTGTGCTTCCTCCAATCGGTGCTGCGCCTGCAACAGCTTCTTTTCCGTATCCGTCATGTGAACATTCTCCTCACTTCCGCCTCTGCCAGACAATCTCGTACCCCAGCGCATCGGCAAGCTGGACAGCTTCGACATAGCGCAGGGATTCCCGCTGGAGCTTATTGGACAGGTTGGAAACGCTGTCAGACCAACCGTGTTCGTCCCGTAGCAGATCGACCACCTCCTGCATGGTCATTCCCTGACGAATGATGTACGACTTGATCTCATTTCTCAGATTGGATTTCATCAACTTTTTACCTCCATATTTTCGTGATATTGGTTTTTGAGTAAGTGAACTGTGTGCGCTTTGCGGTGAAAAATCTGCCGTGCCGCAAATCCGCTCAAATTTCCATCCGTGATGCCTTTATGGATTATCCCCCGCAAGGGGGCTATTTTAAACCTATATCAGAAAAATAATCGTGAAAAACCGCTTAGTTAATCAACCCCGCTCACACGTCGTCAAAATAGACCCTCAGAACTACACAAATCCCGCCCATAGTGGAGGGTATCTTCTACGGGTCAGGTAGATTGGTGCTTTTTAAAATTTTAAAAAAACTGGTAAAAGCCCGCTCTACGCACAAAGTTACCCCTACGAGCATCCGAGATAAAGATGTGGTACAGGCTAAAATCCCTAAAGTCTACCTTACGAGCGGTCTTTCGTCCGTGGTATAAGCCTATAGGGTTGGTATGTACAGGCTGACATCTTCGAGGAAAGCTTCTACAAGTTCTATATATATATACGATCGTCTTACGCGCCGAAGGGCGCGTTTTTTTATTTATGTTTATCGCTACGCGCTAAGCTTCTACCCTCTACTTCTGTTAATAATTTATTCATAAATTTAACCTTCAGATTTTGGTAAATCAGCCAACCTCGGGTGTAAGGTATATACATAACATGGTGGTACAGGCTACGGCGTAAGCCGTTTCAAGGCAAATCCGAGGTGAGCGACACTAATAAGGCGAACGGAAACGGAGCGCAGCGCAGTTAAAGGCTTGCTGAGTTCGCCTCAAGATGGAGCGAACCGAGGATGCAGTCTTCCTTTAGAAATAAGGCGAAGCCTTCCACCCGCCTACGGAGATGTTTGAGGGAGGCGTCAGCGGTATCTCCGAAGAGAAGTTAGCGAAGCTTGCGAAGAGAACTTCTCCCGAGGTGGTATAGCGTAGCCTCCCGCCTACTCCGTAGACGGAATTATGTGGCGAGCAAGGACACGTTAGTGGACTTGTGACCTTCACATAACATATATTGTTTTTATAACAAGGGGGTGCTCAGATGCCTTGATATACAAAGGGTGTAGAAATCTTTAAGACATTTGAAGTTTTAAAATCAAAAAATAGGGAGGAAAACATTATTAGCGTCAAAGTATGCGATGCGATTATGGGTGCTGGTAAAACTGAAGCTGCCATTACCTATATGAACGAACACAAGGAAAAGAAATTTATTTATGTAACACCGTATCTGGCGGAGAGCAATCGTATCAAAGAGGGGTGCCCAGAGCTGCACTTCGTCGAACCGAGCAACAAGCTGGGTGAATACCATTTTAGAAAAACGGAGCATACGGCTGCTCTTGTTGAAAAGGGGCGCAATATTACCACTACTCATGTGGCTTTCAAGAGCTACTCCAGAGAGACCTTGGCTAAGATAAAGGAACTCGGGTATACCCTTATTATAGATGAGAGCTTAGAGGTTCTTGTTGAAAGCCAGTTGAAGCCTATTGATGTAAAAATGCTCAAGGCTACAGGCTTTTTGACGAATGACAATGGCGTATATTTGCCAACGGGTAAATGGTATGACGAGGGTAAGTTCTCCGAAGAAATGAAGATGCTTCGTTCTCATAGCATTATAAGCCTCAACAATGGGTCAAAGGAGAAGCTTTATTATTGGGCGCTGTCGCCTGAGTTGCTTACCTCGTTTGATGAGGTGTTTATACTGACATATCTGTTCGGCGGGCAAAGCCTTTGCTATTTTATGAAAGCCAATAAAATCCCCTATACCTATATAGGTGTGTCGCTAAGGGACGGAGTTTATCGCTTCTCGGACAGCGTTGATTATGTGCCGGAATACACTAAACACATCAAAGATCTTATACATATAATAGAGTCGCCAAAGCTCAACCGTATAGGCGACCCACCCCATGCGCTGTCTATGAATTGGTATCAGAGACGCAAGGCTGGCGAGGACGGCGAACTCAAGGTAATAAAAGACCATATATTTAACTGCTATAACAATATATGGCGCGGGTGCAAGGCGGACGAGCGTATGTGGGGAACCTATAAGAGCGCTTGCAACAAGGTGAAAGGCAGAGGTTACACCAAGGGTTATGTCGTCTTCAACGAGAGGGCTACTAACTCATACATCAATAAGAGGTATCTCGCCTACGCCGTCAACCTGTTTATGAATGTCGCGGAGAGGCGTGTGTATGAGAAATTTGGTGTAGAGGTAGACCAAGATATGTACGCCCTTTCAACTATGTTGCAGTGGATATGGAGATCGGCTATAAGGCGTGGAGAAGAGATATGGCTGTATGTGCCGAGTAGAAGAATGAGGACACTTTTAAAAGATTGGATGGAGAGGGTTCAGAATGGCGATAAAGACGAAGACGATTACGAGTAAGATATCTGTGAGTGAGCGAGAGACACACATATATAGAAGTGGCGACGGATGGACGATGGACAGCACCGTTCCGAAAGACTTCAATGCCGCGCTGCGTAAGGGTTGGACTCCTATAGAGCAGACGGTTTACGACGACGGCACTGTGTGCGGGATGATTCTAAAGGCTATCCCTTCCGCAGTTACTATAAGAAAGAACGCCGCTCGAAGCGTCTCTGAGGAACAGAAACGCAAGGCGACGGCGGCGTTAGCGAAGTACAGGGCGGAGAAGTGATGTGGGGCTGTTAGACAAAAATGTCAAATAGCTTCCCGGCAAAAATGTGGGTAACACCATCCCCTTGAATTAGGGTAGTGGTCTCAACTACAAGAGCAAAACGACGACTTATGTTAAAGCCGTGATTTATTAGTAAGGGTGTAACAAAATGCGACTCCCTATAATGAGGACTCATCAGAACACAGGGCGAGGTTATTTTTCGGGGTTGCGTGGGCTACGAAAATAAGCTGACTCGGCATTTCGCCGACTGTAGAGCTCTCGACTTAAGCAACCCTACAATAGCGACAAGCCGTCTCGACGAGGACGAGCGGGCTAAGTTCAACTTAGGGCGACAATGGGTCAAAAAAATACCGTCGTAAATCGCGACGGTATGCCACTATGGCAAGGGGTGTCCAAATCTGTCACCCCCTCAACTGCCGATACAGTACTTTAGCTCAAAAATGAGCAAAAGTCATACAAAAATATAGGGGGGGTACGCAAATGTGACCCCCTGCAAATTTTAACATTATAAATAAGGAGAAAATGAAATGAATGAATTAATCAAAATCAACTATGAAAGCGACAGACCTACGGTCTTAGCGAGAGATCTGCACGAATTTCTTGAAGTCGGAACTCCCTATGACAAATGGTTCCCGAAAATGTGCGAATACGGTTTTGCTGAGGGAGAGGACTATTCGACATTTTTGTCGAATAGGTCTGACGGCTTACCGGGCAAGCCGAGACAGGATGCGCAGCTCACCATCGATATGGCAAAAGAGATCTGTATGCTTCAGCGCAACAAAAGGGGTAAGCAGGCGAGGCAATATTTTTTACAAATCGAAAAAGCGTGGAACGATCCAGACATGATAATGGCGAGAGCACTTAAATTTGCAGAAGGCAAACTTAGATTAGCGGAAGCCAAAATTTCTGGTCTGCAAAGCGAGCTCGATGTCGCTCAGCCGAAGGCGGACTTCTACGACACGTTTGTTAGCCCTAATAAATGTACAGGGCTTCGAGACACCGCCAAAGAACTTGGTATCTCTGAGCGTAAGTTCGTTAACTTTCTGATAGATGAAAAGTACCTGTACCGCACTCCGACCAAACAGCTTCGTCCTTACGCAAAGAAGAGCAACGAGGGCTTATTCGAGACAAAAGATTGGTACACTAAGTCGGATATCGTATCGGTAAGGGTGCTCTTTACGCCGCAGGGCAAGCAGTTCTTCCACAAGAAGCTTATAGAAAAGGGGTTTATCGGCGCACCTATGGTATGCGCGTGAAAGAACCAGTAAAGATAAGATGTTAGACTTGGGGCATAAACTACCCTACCGGGACACTTTAAACCGAAGTTTGTAATATACAGACAGCAAAACTCGGACGAAATGAGATATGGCTGATATTTAGGGAAGAGGTGTGAACGGCATTTTACAGAAAGGATTAGAGAAAGAAGTTGAATAGAGGGTTTTGTGAGGGTTGCCCGTGGATTAACCGCTGCGGCAACGACGACAACGACTATCCCTGCCACGGCAGTTGGGATGAGGTCGCTTACATAGACTATGGAAATCAAGCCATAAATACGGATATGGATGAGGAGAATTAACTATAGGTAATACAATATATATACCGGGTATCGACGCTAAGGATATATACATAACAAATGAGCTGTACCCCGACACAGGTTATTCGTTGGTGGATAAAGACGGCAAGGTCAATTATAGACGATATGCCAACACACTCGATTACAGTTTAGATCAGATAAAACTGCGCGAGGTTTATGAGAAAGTGTATCGCCGCACTAACTTCAGCTTTTACGGAAGAAAGAAAGAGTATACCTCGCGCGTAATAAATGTAACCTTTAAATACTCGGTGGCGGAGTTTAATAAAGCCGGCAGAAATAGGTATATTCGCTTTGGATATAAAGACTCAGACCTTAACTTCAATGACTGCGTGGCTATAAAAGACGGCGAGCTGGTGGGAATAATACTTGGACAGCCTGTGGAATATCCGGTATCTGACGAGGTGCTCGGTAAATACTTCGGTTTTGAAGGTGGCGTATACACGCTTATCAAAACACCTAAGACGCTGAAGAGCACAGCGGAGTTGCGCAGGACACTGTATAATGACGGCTTTGTGTGTAATGGAGTAAGGTATGTCAGGTGGAAGAGGTCAAGCGGCAGTTCTCGCGTTGGCAAGTGTCTCTTTATTGACGAGAAGCTGTATGCTCGTATGCACAAGTGGGAGATGTGTGGACTGAAAGTCGCCGAGGGTGAAGAGGTAGACCTTGCTGCGCTTGAGTCGTATATCTCTCTGCCGTCAAGCTCTATTATTGATATACTGGAAATAAACCCCGAGAACATTCTCGTGATAGACGACTACGAGAGCAAATTCTTCGATAGGGTTATGTCCGTCAGCGAAGATGGCGACCACCTAATCGCCGAAGAAAAAGACGAACAGATAACCAACTCTATCTGGGACGGACAGGGACTTATAGATATATCAGCTATGGGCAAATACAGCGATAAGGGCATGATACTACTCCGCAACCTCTTCTTTAAATGCTGTTGCTTCAATACAAACTTGCAGCAGTGGTTTGCCGACCACGGCATAACAGAGGTGAGTCAGCTAAAGGGCTACACTAAAGCGAAGCGTGTGGAAGATATAAAGATAGTAACCACGCCGAGCAGTATCAAGTATCTGAAGTTCGGGACGATAAACGATTGGATGAAGCACATCGACAATACTTTTGGCGTTGTTAAGTATGATAAGCCGACTCACTTTTTTGACGGACGCATGGTGCAGACGCACTATCAGCTTCTCAACAGCTTGCAGATGGACAAGGCTGAGACGGCGGCGTTCCTCAAGGAGACATTTGACTATATGACAGCTATCAGAACAGACCCCGCAGTTCTGCGCTACCATATCAAATATCCGATAGAAGACGAATTCGACATCTCCCCTGCTGAGTCGAAGAATGATGTTGTATATAAGCTTCTCGGTCTCAATGACAGATTTGCGCAGACGAAGCTTTATCATGACTTCAAGATAGATATTCTTAAGTCTTTTACAAAAAATCTTAGGCTCGGTCATGTGCTTGTCGAGGGCAATTACGAAACCTTGTTTGGCAATCCAGTTGAGATGTTACAGGCGAGCATCGGCAAGTTCGACGGCGTGTCGGTGCTGGGTGTTGGCAACATACATACGAAGAGGTTCGGGTACGGGCAGAGGCTTGTAGGTTCGCGCAGCCCCCATATCTCAATGAGCAATGTGTGGGTTCCGACGAATGTGGAGTGTAGCGAGATCGACCGCTACTTTAATCTGACGAACGAGATAGTCTGTATAAACAGCATTGGTGAAAATGTCTTAAACGAATTATCTGGTTGCGATTTTGATTCAGACACCTCGCTTGTTACGGATAATCTTCACCTTATCAATACCGCGCTTAAGAACGAAGGTAAGTTTTTGATAGCGGTTCCGGATGTCTCGTCCGTTAAGAAAAAACGCAGGTACACTCACGACGAGCAGGTTGACCTTGATGTTAAAACGAGCAACAATCTTATAGGCGATATCATCAACCTCAGTCAGGAGCTCAATACCCGCATATGGGATGTCCTTAATCGTGGTGGCAGTTATAGTGATATTGAGGAAATATATAAAGATGTGTGTATCTTGAATATTATGAGCGGCATTGAAATCGACAAAGCAAAGAAAGAGTTCAATATCAATAATGCTAAGGAGCTTCGTCGACTGCGTGATAAATATAAGATTGAGGGCGACGACGGAAGAGCTATTAAACCTAACTTCTTCAAGGCGAAGGATATCGGCAAAGGCTACTATGACCGCAAACGAAAGAATTACAAGAAGCATTTGACGACCATGGATCATGTGCAGACTTGTATTAATTCGTACAGGGCTCAAAGAGAAGAGATAGGAAAGAAACAGGAGTACCTCCCCTTCTCCGCTCTTGTGGGTAATGGCATAGATGTTCATCGTAGACAGTACGAGAAAGTCACCCGCGTCATCAATGCCGTAACAGACATGACAAATGAGATAAAGAGTGTATATGCTTCGGACATAGAATCTTCCGTAAAACAGATGCAGTGTTGCGATATCAGGCAGGAGTGCGTAGAATATGTGGGCAATATGTCGTTCACCAAGAGCGATATGGTCTACCTTCTGCGCCAGATAGAAGAACCTCGTTATTCTCAGATTCAGCGTAAGATATTTAACATACTCTTTGGCTACCCCAACACCTCGTTCTATGAGGTTCTCGAAGCGGGTGCAGAACCTATCGGACTGCTCGCAGAAGACGACGAGGGTGATGTTGAGCTATATGGAAAGAGATACACTCGATACAAATATTTCGCGTAAATTGACAACAAATCACGCAAAAATTTACAAAAAATAGGCTAAAATCCGACCCAAACGGGATAAACGACCCCTTAAAATAGCCGTATTATGCGACAAATTTTAGGGGTGTCCCGTGCGGTTACAATAGGAGAGGGGTAAGAAAACTCGCTCCAAATTAATAAAAAGGAATGGTTTATATAGTTAAAATCTCGCAGGAGGAAGCTTTTAAGATTAGAAAGAAGTTTCCGGGAACGCATATAACGGTAACGAACCGCTACGCTCCCAGTCGAAAGAAAACATACTACTGCACCGAGGGCTTTAAGGTGATGCGCTACCTAAAGAAGCTTCGCCACGAACCGTGGAGGTGAGCCGCTGATGGAAGACTTCGCTAAGAAGCAGAGCGGAGAGTCCTATGTTGACTACTTCGTTCGGCTCTTCGACAACAAGAAAATTTATGGTCTCACTTGCGACCAGATAGCCGAGTTGCTCAATACAGAAAGCGGTCAGACGCTCGGCGAGAGTGCTTATCGAAAAGAATTTGCCGCTTTCAATCGCGGTCGCAACTATGAACGTGAGATAGCTGAGCGCGGCGTGGCGACGAGGGTTCTGTCTATATCAGACCTACACTTCCCGTTCGCAAAGCCTATAGAGACATTTTCAAAGTATGTCGGGCGTGTAGACATCCTACAGCTCAACGGAGATATATTTGATTGTCAGTCGATATCCAAATTCTCGAAGTCGTATCGCATACCGTGTATCGAGGAACTGGTTGAGGGTCGGCAGTACATTATAGACCTTATTGACTACATAAAACCGAAGAAGGTCATCGCAAACTACGGCAACCATGAGCTTCGCCTCGGAGCATATCTCGCCAACCACCTCGATTCAGACCTTCAGGAGCTTATGCCTGAGACGGCACTGGACTACATCTTCGTTGATGGCTTCTATCATTACGACCGCCGCAATCATATTAAGACGTGGTTTGAGCCGCTTCGTGAGACATTCGATGATATCGAAGTCGTTTATACTGGCGAGTGGTTTTCACAGATAGGTCATGTAATGTTTGTTCACCCGAAGGCTTTTAGCAGTTCGCCTATGAAGACGGCGGAGAAAGCTGTGCTGTGGTTCCGCAATGAAGGGTATGATTTCAACTGCCTTGTAATGGCGCATACGCACAGACTCGGTTCATATAAAATCGGAAACACCACTATGTATGAGCAGGGTGCGGCGTGTGAGACACAGAAAATGAGATATGGTGACGGCGCGTTGGTTAACTCTCAGCAGCAGGGCTGTATTTATGTGTGTCTCGATAAAGATGGTTATAACATTGAGTCGGCGACGAAGCTTGTCGCCTTTTGAGGAAAGAAAGGAAGATAATTTGAATCGCAAGGAACTTATAAGACTTGTGGCGAAAGATAACTCTCTCACCCTCGGTGATTCAGAGTTCTGCATTAATGCAGTGTGCACGCTATCTCCAAGGTCGTTAACGACGGAGATAAGCTGTCAATATATGGTTTTGGTACATTTCAGAAGGTTAGGCGTAAGCCGAAGCCTTACCGACACCCGGTAACGGGAGAGATGTGTGTGCCGGAGCCGTCGGATGTTATTAAGTTCGTGCCGGGCGTAGCGTTCTTCCCGAGCACTGAGCCCGACTACGCCGACCTGTAAAGGAGAGATATTATGCTGATTGCATTGATCTACAACTTTTTAAACGTCTTTGCTCTCACTGGTGGTATTGCTATTGTGGCAATTATCCAGCTGCTCGCGAGCCTCGGCGTGATATAACGATACTTCTGTCACCCACGTCTAAGCGGAGATCCTGCGCCGTAAAAGCAGGACTTAAAAAAGCGGTTATCCCATACCGTAAGTTGGGACTTAAAAAAGCGGAAATCCCTTGCCGTAAGTAGGGGCTTAAAAATGGCGAGATAGGCTGTCCATCTCGCCATTAACTATGGGTACAGGAGTTTAAATGGAAAATTTACATATTTTTGCAAACTGTAATAATGGCGGTTATGCAGTTACTGATTACGCTCTACGAGGATGCGCCGCACCATAAGCGGTAGACGAGTCGTTGGGTTTACGAAGCCGTGAACTCGCGGTGGGAACTAAAAGACCCTGCGGGTAGAAAGTCGCTCCACTGATGAGGAGTAGACAGTTCCCGCAGGGCACTGATAAAAAAAATATAGGAATGGAATGATTTGATTGTTTGACAATTATCCTGATGTGGTAACTGTTAAAGAGATGCAGACAATGTTGCGAATAGGAAGAAAGGCTGCGTATGACCTTGTACATAACGGCACTATTCCCTCTGTTCGTATAGGTACAAGCTACTTAATTACTAAAAAGAGTATTGAAAATTTTCTTTCTGCCGGTAGTTGACATTTTGCGCTGTTGTGCTAAAATGACCGTACAACAGCAAGCGGACTACAGAAAGGAGATTATTTAATTGACAGGAAGCTTGCAAGCAAAACGCGGCAAATATTATGCCGTTCTGAATTTCGTAGACAACACTGGAAAGCGTAAGCAGAAGTGGGTTTACACAGGTTATGAAGTAAAGAATAATCTGCGTAAAGCTGAGGCGGCTATGCGGTCAATAATTAGCGAGTATGAAAGTGCTCAGCTGATTTATGAACCCAATATACTTATCTCGGACTACTTAGATCAGTGGCTCACGGAGACGAAACCCTTCATAGACACTGTAACGTGGGACGGTTATAAGGTTATAGTCGATTCTCATGTTCAACCGTATTTTGAGGAACACAAAATAAAATTAGTGGATGCCAACCTTGACAATATACAGCAATATTTTGACTATAAGGCGACCCACGGCAGAAAAGATGGGAATGGCGGTCTATCACCTAAAACCCTTCGTCTGCACAAGAATGTTCTTCAGCTTGCCTTTAAGGAGGCTATGCGGCATAAGCTCATAAGGTCTAATCCCTGTGAACTCGTGCGTCTCCCAAAACTTGAGAGACGGGAGTATGAGTGGTATAATGCCAGTGAAATTAACACTCTGCTTGAGACCATAAAGGACGAGCCTTTGCATCCGCTCATCCAAACTACAGTCATGTATGGACTGCGGCGCAGTGAGGTTTTGGGTCTACAGTGGCAAAGCATTGATTTTGACACAAATACTATCCTTATACGTCACACGGTCTCTATGTCAACCAAGGTTGTCGAGAAAGACAAAACCAAAAATAAATCAAGTTATCGGTCGTTTCCGCTGTTTTCTGAAATTAGAGAGCTACTGCTTCAGCTCAAAGAAGAGGAACAGAAGAACAGAGAGTTCTTTGGAGACACCTATGTGGAGAATGATTATATCTTCAAATGGGCGAATGGCGCAATGTATGACCCGTCATATATATCGCACAAATTCGGAGACCTATTGAGAAAATATAATCTCCCGCATATAAGATTCCACGATCTAAGACATAGTTGTGCGAGCCTTCTTCTCGCCAAAGGTTGTTCGCTCAAGGACGTCCAAGATTGGATGGGTCACGCCGATATAAAGATGACTTGTAATATATATGGACACCTTGATTTGTCGAGGAAAAAGATGACCTCTGAAATTATTCGCGAAACTTTAGCTCAGGCGTGTTAGACAAAACGTTAGACACATGGGAATTTCGAGCTATTTTAGAAAAGGGAAAAGCCCTGAACCCGTTGAGGCTCAAGGCTTCTGAGATGGCTCCCCCTGTTGGACTCGAACCAACGACCCTGCGGTTAACAGCCGCATGCTC
>OCIU01001554.1_pt1 | contig 15523 bp, 8 predicted proteins | sample 1538471 | NCBI WGS metagenome assembly OCIU01 (sample SAMN04571693, study PRJEB22368) | human gut metagenome | biome: human gut; material: stool | host: Homo sapiens | place: Luxembourg | collected 2012-06-01 | reverse complement strand
CGTCCAGCGACAAGCACCCCTCCTGCGCTGCGAAGGGAATCTGGCGATCCGTGATGACCGGATTAAGCATCACCAGCACGGTTTTCCCCGCCATCACCGCAATGATGCGCTTGCGGACGCCAATCATGTTCGCCGCCATGCCGACGCACTCGTGCGCATGGGCGCGCAGGGTATCCGCGAGGTCACGCGCAACGGGCAAATCCTCCGCCGTCGCCATCTGACTCTTGCAGGACAGGAACATCACATCTCTCACAATCGGCTGAATCATTGCTTCTTCACCACCACGCCGCCAGTTTTCCAGATGCTTCTTTCGGGCACTTCACCACGCACGCAGCTCAGCGGGTAGATTTGGCTCTCCCGCCCGATAACCGTGCCGGGGTTCAGCACGCTGTTGCAGCCGACTTCCACATAGTCGCCAAGCATTGCGCCCATTTTCTTCAAGCCGGTTGCCCTGCTTTCGCCTGCGCCGCGAACCGTCACCAGCGTCTTGTCGCTCTTCACGTTGCTGGTAATCGACCCTGCCCCCATGTGGCTGCAATAACCGAGGATGCTGTCGCCGACGTAGTTGTAGTGCGGCGTCTGCACATGGTCAAAAAGAATCACATTCTTCAGTTCCACAGAGTTGCCGACCACGCAGTCTGCCCCTACCAGCGCACTGCCGCGGATGAACGCGCAATGCCGCACTTCCGTCCGCGCGCCGATGATGCAGGGCGCACCCAGATACGCCGTCGGCGCAACCGTCGCGGTTTTGTGCACCCAGACGTGTTCGCTGACTTCGGTGTATTCCGCCGGGTCAAGCGCCGCGCCGATGCGCAGGATTTCCGCCTTGATGCCCACAAGCGCCTCCCACGGATAGGTAAACTGCCGCAGGTAATCCGCCGCCAATGTGTGGTTAAGGTCGTAAAGCTGTTCGATTGTCAGCATAATTTGCCTCCTATTTATTATGTTGATTGCTTTTTCGCCCTGCGCCGCCGAATCAGCCAGAGCATGAACATCGCCAGCAGCAGCCCCGCCAGCGCGCCCGATGAATCCAGCAGCACATCCTGCCACTTGCCCGTACGCCCGGCAACGAAAAGCTGATGGATTTCGTCCGTCGCGGCATAGAGCGTACATCCCGCCCATGACAGCCAGTGCCAGCGGGCGCAGTAGCTGTCCAGCAGCAGCGTCAGCAGCATTCCCAAGAGCGTGTACTCCAAGAAATGCGCCGTTTTCCGCACGGCAAAATCCACCTGTGCATACAGCTTCCAGTACGCCTGCCCCGTCAGTCCCTGCCGCTGCGCCAGAGAATCCGTAATTGGGCGGGCAATTTTACCGCTGATGCTGCCGGACTGCACGCCTTCCTGTGCCGAGAAACCGAACATCAGCAGCAGCAGGGACAGCGTAATCAGCCAGAGGATAGCACGATAAAGGTGTATTTTCCAGTTCAAGTTTGCTTTCCTTTCCTACGGCGAAAGTAACGCCGTGCTTGTTTATTTCGCGCTCCACCCCGTCAATTCCTGCCGGATTGCACGGATTCCACGAAAAAAGGGCTGCCCGTTGCAGACAGTCCTTTTGTTGGATTATTTCACGCGCTCGCAGTACACCGCCACGCGTTTTGTACCGCTGAGGGTGCAGGTCACGAGCGTCAGGTCATAGCCGGAATGGGCAATTTCGTTCGCATCGTTGGGCGAAATCGTGTTTTTCTCCCGCACAACGTAGCGGAAAACGTTATTCTCCATGTCCGTGAAGGTAACGGTTGCGTCCAGCGCCAAGCTGCTCAGCTTGCCAAAGTGGTAGGTGTGCGCAATAATAGCGAGGTTGTCCGCGTAGGCGCTGCCGGAATAGCGGCACGGCGACACGCTCAGGTTCTCGTACGACCAATTGCGCTGCACCGGCACTTTCAGCCCCAGCGACGGAATGGACAGCGTGCCGATGTACTCGTGCCCATTGACCTTCTCGCCCGGCATTTCGATTCCCGGCACGCGCTCGTAGAGCTTGCCCGTCGGCGCGGGCGTGGGTGTCGACGTTGGTTCGGGGGACGGTGTCGGTTCGGGCGTCTCCGTCGGTTCGGGGGATTCCGTCGGCATGGGCGTTTCGGTGATTTCCGGCGTGCTCGTCGGATTTGATGTCTGCGCGGCATCCGGCGTGCTCGTCGGCTTCGGCGGCTTCGTCGCATTCCCTGCCGTCGGCACGCTCGTCGGTTTCGGCGGATTCGTCGCAGTCCCTGCCGTCGGCACGCTCGTCGGTTTCGGCGGATTCGTTGCAGTCCCTGCCATCGGCACGCTCGTCGGCTTCGGCGGATTCGTCACAGTCCCTGCCGTCGGCGCGTTTGTCGGCTTCGGCGGATTCGTCGCATTCTCTGTCGTCGGCGCGCTCGTCGGATTCGGCGGATTCGTCGCATCCCCTGCCGTCGGCACGCTCGTCGGTTTCGGCGGGTTCGTTGCAGTCCCCGCCGTCGGCGCGCTCGTCGGCTTCGGCTGGTTTGTCGCAGGATTCACCGTTGCGGGCGCACTCGTCGCAGGGGTGTTCGTGGCGGTTACGTCATCACGCGGAATGTCAGTCGGCAGTGCGTCAGTTACGGAGGGCGTGGATGCTGCCGGGGTATCCACTGCAGTGGCATTCGCCGTCGGCGCGTCGGTTATCGGCGCATCCGTCGCGGGTGTGTCTGTCGGCATCATCGTCGCGGTGACTACGGGCGGTGCAGCGGTTTGCTGCGATTCCATCTGCCGCTGAATGCGAATCTGCTCCAGCGCCATCAGCGCATCATCCGACTCCTGCTGCGCGCGGCTGGCATCCCACTGGTTGTAGCCCACCAGCGCCAGTGCCGCCAAAATCAGCACCAGCCCCAGCGTCATCAGCAAATTGCCCTTACGGTTCTTCATGCTCTTGGCTCCATTTCCGGTGCAGAATCCAGCCAATGACGAACAGAATCATGCCCGCACCCGCCAGAATCGGCACCGGCCACCACAATTGCCCCGTTTCGGGAATCGGGGCGGTCGGGGTCGGCGTAACCGTGCGGCGGTTGGTAATCACATACACGCCGTTTTCGATGGAATATTCCGGCTCATAGTACACATCAGCCCCCAGAACCTCGTTGAGGGTGTACACATGGTCAGCCGGCAAATCCTTGAAGATATGATGCCAGTTGTTTTCGCTGTTCAGAATCACCGTGTCGATATGCTGACCGTCCTGCATCAGATGAATTTCAATCTGCACAGGGCGATATGTGCCGCGGTTGTCGTCGTCCCACACCTTGACGCACTCAAGGTCAATCAGCGCGGGGGAACGTTCCAGCTTGATGGTGGAGAGGACATCGTACTGCCACTCGTCGTCCACATTGCGCGTCGGCACAGCGGTCAGGAAGGACTGGAAACTGTACGCCCAGCCGCCGATGATAACCGGCGTGCCGGAAACAAGGTACAGACCGGGGTTCAGGCCCGTAAATGTTACTCTGCCGTTTTCATCCGTCGTGCCGGTGAAATCAGGCGTTTCGGACGCGGTGAGGGCTTTCATCGCTTCGGACGCAGCTGCCCAGTCCGCCGCGTTCTTCAGCGCGTTAATGTCGATATTCAGGGTGCTGTACGGGCTGCGCAGGGCGAACCGAGCGTCCGCATCCATGTCCGCCACCTGATACAGCTGGAAGGTCACGCCGGGCAGGTGCGCATCATCCTCGTTGTCATCCGCCTGAATGGCGAACGTCAAGGGGTGCGTCAAATCCACCCGTTCAAAGGCAAGCGCGCAGGGCGCAAGCAGAAGGCAGCACAATGCTGTCAGCAGGACAAGCGCCAGCAGGCGCGAGGGTTTGCGGCTCATCACGACCGCTCAGCTCCTTTCCGCTTCTTGTGTTTCGGGCTGGTCGTTACCAGCATGAGAATGAGGAGAATCAGCAGCATCGGCGCGGCGACAATCGGCGCGACGATGTAGGGGTCAATCACGAGTGCGTCCGCGGAGATGCGCACGGATAGCTGCGCAAGCGACGTTTCGACCCGGTGTCCGCGGACAAGCAGCCGGTGCGAGTTAATGCCGTAGGGCGTGCAGGTGACGAGCGTGCACAAATCCATGCCGTCATAGATTTGCAGTGCGCTGACGTCATGCGGCTCGACAATGAGAATCTGGTCGATTTCATAGGTCAGCACCTTGTCCAGCACGCGGAGGGTGAAGGTATCGCCGTAGGTGAGCTGGTCAAGGTTGGTAAAGAGCTTGGCGGAGGGCAACCCTCGATGCGCCGAGAAGGCGGAATGCGTCCCCGGTTCGCCAGTCGGCAGGCTTGTGCCCTCGATGTGACCGACGGCGACCTGAAGCACGTTGGCGTTCGTCGAGTGATACAGCGGCAGCGTCACGGCAATCTGCGGAATCTCAATCACCCCGATGATGCCCGAACCGCCGACATTCATCACCGCGTCGTACTCCTCGCGCTCCTCGTCGGTCATGATCAAGCGATCAACGGTGGACTGTGCGCGGAGTTTTTCGTTATAAGCGTTTGCCGCCGCCCAATCCGCCTCGTAATCCTTCTTGGACTCCTGCTCCACCACCGTGTTGTAGGTGGCTACGGCACGCGACTGGTGGAAGGAATTGTAGAAATCCGACACGGACGGGTACAGAAGGAGCGCCAGACCCACAAACAGCACCACAAACAGCAAAATGGTTGTCATATTGCGCTTCATGAGCCGCCTCCTTTCTGCAAACATGCTTCATTTTCCCATTTGGGAATGCCGGGCGGCGGCATTGCGCGCACCGCCCGGCAGGGGTTTCATCAGAACATGGGGATGTTCAACGAATTGCGGGAGAGAAATCAGATTTCGTCCGCTTCGGCCTTGCGGCGAACGATGAGGATGAGCGCCGCGCCCACGAACATCATGCCGCCCAGCACGTAGAAGATGGTCGTGCCGATGCCGCCGGTCTCAGGCAGGGTCGCACCGGACTTGTTGACAAGCTTGTTGTTCATCGTAGAAGCCGCCGTGAGTTCCATAGCTGCACTTGCACCGCCAGCAGCTTCCTTGTGGTCTGCCGAAATCGTGATGGTGACAGGATCCAGCGGATTATAGGTAGCAGGAACCGTGGTTTCCTTCAGCGTGTACGTGCCGTGATCCAGACCGATGATGTTAAACGTACCATTGGCTTCCGTAATCATTTCATTGTTTGCGACATCCGTATAGGTATCATTCGGCTTCGTGGTGCCTGCGACAACGTAATTGCCATCGGCATCCTTCCACAGCGGAACAACACGATCATTTTGGTCATAAAGCGTGAAGCCAGCGCCAGCCAGTTCTTTGCCTGCTTCAGCCGTGTTCGCATACTTCGTGTTATTCACAACATAGGTGAAGAGCCACACATGGTCTTCCGGCGTTTTGCCCATGCCATCAGCATTGGGGTTGTTGGAGTATTCCAAATCGACGCTGTTCTTGTTGTCCGTGCTGTTTGCGCTCGCGTTGAAGACCTGCGCTTCTTCGTTCAGATACGCCGTGTAAACAACCTCAACCGTAATCTTGTCCGTAACGAGGATGCTGGTGTTTTCTTTCATCACCTTCTTCAGGTCTTCGATTGTGAGCGTCCAAGACGGCTTATCCTGATTTTCACCAACCTTGCCTGCGCCCTTCTGACCAGGCGTTGCAGTGCAAACATAATCGGTAGCTTTCAGTGCGATGCCGTTCACCTTCACAGAATCAATCTGAACAAAGGTAATGCCCTTGGACATGGTGTCGTTGAAGACCAGCTTGTACGTCGGATAGTCATTATAATCCGCATTGACCGGAATGGTTGCGACCAGACGGAACTTGAAGTTTTCAAACAGCGCGTGGTCGGCACTCTCGCCCCAGCCTTCCGGATTCACTTCTCCGCCGTTCTTTTCGGCATCAGCAACTTCGTCCTGTACCTGCTTGTCCACAGAGGGCTTTTCAGACTTTGCAGTCGCAACGATGTCCTGATCCAGCACCTTTACAATCAGCAGCGTGGCAGCGCCGTCCTTGCCTTCCAGCTTTGCCTGATTGTCCCGCACAAGGTAATAGCCAGGGGTCAGTTTCTTGCTCTTGCCGGGGGCTGCTTTGGTGGAAGAGAACTTATCAACCGGAGTGGAGTCAGCATACCAATACTTCGTGATTTCAGCCAGCTTTTCCTGATTCGTGCCCGAAACAGTTTTCAGAGCCTCCAGAACAGCGTCCGGCACAGGATCACCAGTCCTGACCGCAGCAGTGTCGTTCTTGGCGTTTGTGCCCCACTTGACACTCGTCAGCACTTTTTCACCTGCATTTGTCTCAACATCAGCAGTGAAGATCTGGTACACTTCGTATTCGTGTGTGACATCGTCCTTCGGATTTACCTGAATCGTAAAGCCGGTAGCAGTCGGCGTAGTGCCTTCCGCGCCCGTAGACGGATTTTCCACTTCCGTTGCGCCCGCGACAGTGACCATGCTCAGCACGAGCATCATGGCCAGCAGAATTGCCCAAAACTTTTTCATGGTTTTTCTCCTTTTCGTTGTCGTTTTTCATTCATTGGGAAACGTTTTTCGGGGATTACCGGGGTTGCCTACGTCGGGAGGTCTCCTGACGTATAGCTGCTATGCTTTTTTCATTCCTCCTCCCGTCGTTTTTTTTCCCCATGTTTATACAAGGGCTTTCGCCCGCGTATACGGATTGAGCTGCCCCGGAAGGGGGCTGCCGACTGCTCAGCAGCCTTCCCTCCGGCGTTTGATTTCCTGCCCCAGCAGCAATGCCGCCGCTGCCATCAGCAGCAGACCGCCCGCCGTGTACGGCAGTGTACCGATGCCGCCCGTCTCGGGCAGCGTGTAGGTAATGGGTGTGTTCGTAATCTGGAAGACGCGGTTTTCGCTGTTTGCGGGAATCGGCGCGGTGTTCGTGGCGTTCGGGTCGTCCGTCACCAGCTGCCAGCCGCTGCCCACCGGGGTCTGCTCTTTGGCGTAGTAGCGGTAGATGTTGCCACCCGCGTCATACGCCGGGAGATTGTACCACTTGTAGCCCCACCAGATGTTCTTGCTGCCTTCCGGCGCGGTGTATTCAACCACTTCGCCAAACTGCCAGCCATCCAGATTCTTCGCGACGACCTTCCCCGCTTCCGCGTCCCAGCCAAGGGTAACGGTCGCGATGATCTTGTCGCCATCCGCCGCCGTTTCCGCGGTGGTCTGCTTGAGCGTCAGCGTGATGTCCGGGAGGTTCGCGGGATTCAGCGTGAACTGATTGTCCAGCGACGTCCAGACCTTGCGGGCGCTGACGTCGGTCAGGGTGTTGGTGACGGTGAGTGTCTTGACGTTCAGGTTGATTTCCGGCCGTTCGCCGTTCGTCGGGGCAGAAGCCGAATGAACTTCGTTGCCTTCCGCGTCCACTTCCTTGACGTAGTAGTACCATTCGCCGCTTGCGCCTGTATCCTTGTCGAACCAGTAGCGCGGCAGGCGGGATGCTTATATCTTCAAGAGTCAGTTGCCTGAGGTTGCGGCGTCCGTCGGCGTATTCGTGCCGACCGTCAGCTTCACGGTGCCGTCCGGCAAGATCGTCGCGTCCATGTTCGCTTCCAGCGCGCCCAGCATTGGCGTGGTGTAGCGTTCCTGGGATAGGGTAAGACCAGCGCCGTCACGCTTTTCGCGCCAGATTTGCAGGTACACGACGGTATTGCGGACATTCAGCGGCAGTTCGCTTTCGCTGCCTACGGGGAAATACGCCTGCTTGAACTGTTTGGTGATATTCAGCTTCGTCGGCGTGTTGGTAATTGTGCCGATTTCGTTGAAGCCCAGCTCCAGCTTGCCGTCCGGCAGGTTGTTCAGGTAGCCCGCCAGCTCCACTTCGCGGATGATGAAGGACGCACTGTTGTAGCCCGGCAGATTCCGGATGGTCACGCGCCACGGTTCATCCGCCTTCGCCAGCCCCGACACATGCAGGTAGGGCGCGCCGTTAATCTGCACCAGCTCCGCCGTGAGCGAACTCGGCGTGCAGATAACGTTCTTCAGGCTGAAGTAGCTCTTTTCCAGCAGGTTTTCCGTTTTCCACTGCGTGGAGTAGACTTCCTGATACTTCATCATGACTTCAAGGTAGATGTCCTGCATCATGCCCTCTTCGCCGAACGTGTCCGCGTCCGCCCATTGCTTGACAATGCTGATGCTCTTGGGCACGTTGGTGATGGTCACGTTGTTTTCCGTCGTATCCTTGAAGGTGATGTAGAGAATCGAGCCGACGAGTTCGCTTTCATCCGCCGTCATCACCGGCGTGTAGCGGTCCAGCGTGTCGTTGCCGACGCTCGTGCTTTCGAGGATGTAATAGCGGTACTTGCGCAGGCTGCCGTCGGGATTGAGGGTCGTGTCGTACAACGGCAGGTTGTCGATGGTCAGCTTCCAGCCGTTTTCCGCCGACAGGACGTAATTCTGCTGGAAGGGGTCATAGCACCAGTTGTAGTGCACCACGCCGTCCGAATCCGTCCAGTTTTCGCCCCAGACGTTGCGGAAGAGCGAAATCGACACCTGCTTGATGTCCAGCGGGTTCTGTGCGCCGTCGTACTCCACTTCTTCCGCCCACTGCTTCACAATGTTGAGCTTGCCGGTCTGCACGTTGGTGATGGTCGCGCTTGCGTCCGCGATGGTGACTAAGAAGCTTCCTTCCATTTGTGACGAAGAGGCTTTGAACGCATCCTTTGCCTTGATTGGCTCGCCAGCCGAATTGAGTTCAAGGACGTCGCCCACTTCTTTCGGCCAGTTCTCCGAGAAGGTGTAAACAGGCATCGTACCGTTCACAGGGGCTTCCGTCAGCTCATAGGTGTAAACATGCGCCGTGTAAATAGAGCCGTCCGGATTATACTCAACATCGTACGCTTGCAGCGGTTGCGTTGTCGTCCAGTTTCCATTCGCATCCGGCATTATTTCAACGGTACTCGGATTGGGGTCGTAAGTTATCCACCCTTTTGTTTTATCCCATGAATGCGTTGTCTCAGTCAAGTTGAGCGTAACCTTTTCCGGCTTCTCGTTGACATTGACCCATTCTTTCGTCAAATTGAGGTTGAGATTTCCCACTTCATACCCCGGCAGGTTCTTCGCGTGGATGTTCGCCGTTCCGCCGTCCGCAGGCTGGTTCACCGCACCGGTTGTTTTCTTGACAAGCGTAGCGTCGCCTGTGTAGCTCACCTGATACAGATACGGGTTTAGCGCACCATTAATCGTTTCGTACCCCTCTACGATGTAATAGTAGTACGGCTTCTTCTGCGCTTCGCCGTTCTCATTCACCGTAAAGTAGTACTTCGGCAGGTTGTTGAACTCCCAGACCGGTTCTTCGCCGCCCTCCGTCCAGTTTTTCGTGACGTAGGTGTACTGCTGATCAGCCGTCTTGATGGGATTGCCATTTCTGTCAAAGGTGAGCTGCTTTTTCGCCTGAATCAAGCAGAACGTCAGCTCATTCCTGTCGCGGAAGCGCGCCCAAGTCTTGTCCACCTTGACGTTGAACCGCTCGACGTAGTAGTTCTTTTCGGTCACTTCCGGGAGCGTGTCCGTCAGCGGCTGGCGGTAAATTTCCTTGATATCGGTCAGTGCCGCGTCTGTGAAGTAGTCCTCCGGCTGCTGCGGGAAGTCCGCAGGCAGATGCTGCGTGCCGAAGTAGCCGTCAATCGTCGCTTCCGACACCTCGTAGGTGTACGCCCACGCGGATTTCACCGTGCCGTCGGCGTTGTATTGCGCATAAACCGACTGCGTTTCGTTCCATTCTGCCCAAAGCGCCGTGTACGTTGCCGTGGTGTCCAGCTCGATCGTCTTTGCGGTGGGCGTTTCCGCTGTCCAGCCCGTATCCGGGGCATAGACATGGCGGGTGCGCGTCACGGTAATCTTCGCCTTCGTGCCTTCCGGCGTGGGCTTGTCCGCGGGATTGCCGGAAGCGTCCAGCCACTGCTTCGCCACGTTGAAGCGGTACAGACCTTCCTTCTCGCTCGTCAGCTTGTTGTTCGTCACGGTGACGGTGGTGCTGGTGTTCGCATCGCCCTCCGTCGTCACGAAACCGTCCGCCGGGCTATAGCTGACGCTGAACGGGAGGGTGGCTTCGTTTTGGTACTTGACCTCCTCCACCTTGTAGCGGTAGCTTTGCCTGATGGGCTGATTCTGCTCGTCGAAGCCCGTCACAGCGTACTTCGGGAAAGTGCCGAACACGACCTTGCTTGTGTTCAGGCTGCTGATGCTCATGACCCTCGTGACCGCTTGGAAGCTGTCGTCCGCGACCCACGCGCCGTTCTCCTGCTTTTCGCGGGTCAGGCGGAAGGTCAGCGTATCCTGCATGTTTTCAGGCTTCGCGCCTTCACCCCAGCGCTTCTCGGCTTCGATGGTCAGCTTTGCGATCTCGTAGTTCCGCAGCGTCGCCGTGCCGCGTGCGTTCTGCGTGTCCGCCTTCGGATTGGCGGGATTCCCGTCCGTGAAGTACTCGCTCGGGTGCTGCGGGAGACCGCTGTATGCCAGCTGGCAGTAGAAGCCGCTCGGCACGTTCAGTTCCCGGAGGCTGTAGGTGTAGGCGTGGGCGTTTTGGACAACGCCGTTTTCCATGGCGACCGTGTAGGTTTCCAGCCCCTCGAACTTGGCGCTCCATTTGTTCGCTTCTGCCAGCGTGACCGTGTCGCGGCGTTCCGTGCTGCCCTTCGTCCACGCGCCGTTGACGTAATCCCAGCGCGTCTTGTAGAGCGCGACCTGTACGCCGCCGAATTCCTCGGTAATCGTGTGCTTTGTGCCATCCGGCGCGTACCATTCCTTGGACAAGTCGATGCTGATTTCGCCGTACTTGTCCTCCGGGCGGTAGACGTTGGTCAGCGTCGCCGTGACCGTGCCGGTGGTTTTGCTGGCGTTCGGGTCGATGGTGTAGGTGATGCCGGATGTGGTGTAGCTCGGCACTTTGCCCTCGACGATGTAGTAAATGTAGTAGAGCTTGTTGCCGTTCGCGTCCGCGCCGGTGGATTCCAGCTGCGACCACTGGGTGTGCCAGCCGTTCGCTGCCGTCAGCGTAGCCTCGCGACCGCCGTAAGCGTCGTCCGGGTGCTGGCGAATTTTTACCCACTGCGCGTCGGTGAACTGCGTGACCTGCGTCGGCACTTCGTCAACCGGTGTGCCTTCCGGGGTCATCGTGATGCTCACGTTGTTATAGTAGCGACCGTCCTGCCATTTTCCTTCCCAGTTTTTCCACTGCAAGCAGAAAATTACTTTTTTCTGATGCGTCATCTTGGTGGTGTAAACGAACTGTTTTCTCGACGTATCTTGCGGTTCCAAGACCACTTCTTTTCCGTCTACGCGAGCCACAATACGCGCAGCGTTGTCAAGTGCGCCATCAAGCAGGTTCAGCGTTAGCGTAACGTCCTGATTCTCCGGGAACTGTCGCGCAACCTTCGTGCTATTGTTGACCATTTCCGCAGACAGGATGCATTGCGGATTCTGCGTTGCACCCGTGTTCAACACGTCGGTATACTGCTCCTGCGTCAGCGCATAGCGGCGAAGCATCACGAGGACGCTGGCAGGGCGCGCATTCTCATGGGCGTCGTCGCCAGCCCAGTTCTTCTGCACCTCCATGTCGTGGCGGTCCTTGCTGTTCTTCACCTGAATGCTGATGCTCGCAGAGCCGTTGACGGTGTGCGGTCCATCCACCACGCCTTTGATGCCGGAAGCAGTCATGAGCTCCTGCAGCCGACTCTTTGAAATCGTGCCGAAGTTGCCATTGTTGAGACCGTCCGGGTATCTCTCCGGATGTGCTTCGGTATCGTCCGCTCTCGGAACGATGTGGAAGACGACCAGCGGGCGATCCTCCAGCACGAGGTGGTACGGCTCGACTGCCTTCGTTTCCGCCAGCATGTACGCGACGTTCGGGTCGAGCGGACGCTCGTTCAGCTTCTCCGAATTGTATTGGTAAGTAATCATACCGCTTTGATCCGTGTAGACCTTACCATTTTCGCCGCCAACCGCCTCGAACTTGTTGGTTTCCGTGTTCCATGCGTAGAGGGTGAACTCCGTCCCCGGCAGCAGCAGCGAGGTGTTCGCGCTGTCCACCTTGCGGATGACCAGATTGTTGTGGATGTAGCCGCCGCCCTGACTGAAGTAGTCGTTATTGCTGTTGTTCAGTTCGGTACTTGAGCCGTCTTTTCCTTCAAGGTTTGCGTGGTTTCTCAACGCCGGACTGATGCCCTTGTGGTTCACGTCGTTGAAGTTGTACTCGTTCGTCACCTCAGGCGGCAGCAGAATGTTCTCCTGCGCCGTGTATTCCAGAATCAGCGCCTTGCCGTCCGGAACGGTGACGGTTATGTTCAGGGAACGTTGAGCGGGAACCGTTCCTTTTACCTTCTCACTGTAATTGTAGTTGGAATTACTGAAGACGTTTTCCGTTTCCGTGAACTCCATCTTCCAGAGATACTTCTCTATCTCTGCGCCGCGCAGCAGATGCCCCTTGCCGCTTTCATCAACGTCCAGAATCGGATTGCCGTTTTCATCCTTCAACGCCTCATAGAGCCTGAAGGAACCTTCATCCAACGTCACATTGCGCAGATAAGGATACACGCCAGCCAATCCAAGAACGTCATAGGTCAGCGTATCCGTCAGCCTGAGCGTGCTGGATGCCGGATTCAGCTTCGCGCCTGCCTGGTTGATGTCGATGGTGTAGGTGATTCGCGCCTGCTGGTCGCCGCCCTTGACGCTGTAGCCCTTCTGGACGTTCACCGCCTCGACCGTCTCTTCCTCGTAGGTCAGCTCGGTCTTCTGCTCCTTGTGATAGAGCGCCGCGTCGTATCTCACGTCCAGCTGGTTGTTCAGCACGCCCAGCGCCAAACTGCCGTTCACTGCGGTTGCCAGGAAGTCGTCGGCAATCTTGCAGTGAACCTTGACGGTCATATCCGCCTTGCCGTTGAGAATCGTTTCCGAACCGCCGGTATTCTCATTCGGCTTCATGGAGATGTTGATTCTCTGCTGCCGGTTCTCGCCTTCGCCCACCGCCGTCAAATCAGCCTTGATGGAAATGCGCTGCTCGCCCCACTCGTTGCTGACCTCATAGCCATCCGGAATCGTACCGGCATTGTCCAGCTTCTTATTGACAACGGTCATCTTCGTGCTGTCCGTTTCGCTAAGAATCAGCCTCGAGCTGCCGTATTCGATGTAATCCACCACAATGTGCGGCGGGAGCGTTTCGTTCAGGGTGATTTCGTCGTGCGCCACGCCATCATTGCGCAGGAGGATGGTCCAGTACAGCTCGTTTTCGTGGATGGTCTGCCCGTTCAAATCACCAACGCCATGGTTGCCGAATTTCTTCTCCACCAGGTCGTTCGGGGCGGCCTTGTACCACGCGTCTCCGTTTTTGCCCGCGTTAACAGCCGTGTTCTTGAAGTCAACCCCGCTCGTGCGGGACTGTTCCAAATAGATGGTCGTCTGATACGGGAGCGTAACGCTTGTCGTCGCGTTCACATCCGTATTGGCGTCGTTCAGCACAACGCCTTCGCCCGTCGTTTCAAACCGGAAACCATAGTAGTAGCCTTCCGTCAGCGTCGTTTCCGCAGACACCACCATCGTGCCTTCATTTTTGCCCTGACTGTCGCAGGTCAGCAGCGTAATGGTGTACGGCACATTCTGCGCATCATGCTTTTTCACAACATCGAGGTCTTTGATGGCGTTGAGCAATGTCTGCGCCTGAGCCGCCGTCATGTAGTGCTGCATGATTTCTATTCCGTTTTTCCATTCCACCTTCTTGTCAAGCGTATCGCCGAAGTTCAGCTTATACTGAACATCCTTCGTCGCCGGGAAGGTGTATGTCGCGTTCCACGCTACCGGATACAGACCATCGGTGTATTCGCCGTTCTTCGTCGGATCCGCCGGCATACTCGCGTCAACCGACTTCACCACATTGTAACGCTTGTCCTGCCCTACATGCGCGGTGCTTGTCTTTTGTTCGCCGTCGAATTCCGCCGTGTTTGTAATCTGTTGATCCTGCGCGGTTGCTTCCACCGGCGTTTTGTATTGGATTACGATCTTCGCGGTGGTGTCCTTGAATTTCAGCTGCGGTTTGCCGTCCACGCCGGTTTCCACGGTAAAGTAATCCGTGTAGTTTTCAGCGGTGATAGGCGTGTTATTCGCCGTGATTTGCGACACATAGCCCTTGCCGTCCGTCTTCGAAAACAGCAGACTGCCGTTTTCGTCCACAAGCTGGTCGAACATCGTGTCCGTCAGCGTCTTATCCTTGATGTTGAAACGGTTTTCGTTGACGGTGAGCGTCCACTGAATGCAGCCCTCATTGCTGTTGTACCAGCTGCTCTTTTGCAGCTTTTTAATCTGAACGTCAGTAGGGTTGCTGTTAGAGGAATCCTTGGAATGATCCCACTTTCCGCCACTCTGGGCAGCGAAAGTATTTGTCAGCTGATCGTATTCACCGGTCATTCCGTCCTTGTCGAACGTGTATTCATACTTAATTTCGTATGTTTCATTTGCCGAAAGCGGCGGCAGCACATAGTCCGTCGTCATGGTATAGACCTTGCCGCTTTCGTCCGTCGTGTTCGCATAAACGTAGTGAATGTGCGTTCCCGTCGTACCGCAGGCGCATGTACCGTCCGTCTTGATTTCTGTCGAAGCAGAGTCAACAGCCGGCACCTGACTCCAGTTAGAGTGTACTTTAACCTCCGTGACGGTCATGTTTGTCAGGGCAATTTGCTTATTCACCGCCGTCATGACGTCTCGAGCAGTCGCGTTCTTGCCGTTCGTGCCCTTTGTGGATTCGATTTTGACGGTATACTCAATCGTTCCTTTTTCCCAGTTGACATTAGCCCCGCTTTTCCAAGTTCTCAAATCGCTGAGGATGGAGTTGTTGCCCCTGTCGATGTCCTCCCACTTCACAGTGGTCGATGCGCCGCCGAACTTGATGGTCAGGTCGTCGTTGCCCAGATCCTTAACATCGTCCTTGCGGATTTCGGCGCTCATCTTCATGGTGCCGGTTCGGTCGTCATGGCTGGGGTGTTCTCGGACAAAGTCCATATACTCGTCGGTGAACCACATTTCAACTTGTTTCGTTGTGGGATTATACTGGAACTTAAACGCCGGCTTTTCATTGCTGAATTTGGCGTCCGTGCCCGACCAGACAGAAGTGCTGTCCGTTTTGATATGCGTATTCTCTGCCGGAATAATAATCTTGTTGCCTTCGCCATGGCGCAGAATAGCTTCATCCGAAATCTTGAAGTCCGCTGCGAAGCTATAGTTGTACGTATTGGCATTTTCCGGAAGTATGATGTTCGATACCGTAATATTGGTAATCTGCATGCCGCTCTCGCTGACGGCAGGCGGTTCGTTCGCCATCATCAGGAAGCCCGGGTCGAGTCCAAGCGACGGCATCTTCATGTCGTCCGGCTTCGCAGCATCAGCGTCCATCGACGGAATCACCGTAAGCGCAGGTGTCGGGGACGGCTCGTCCATCGGGGCAGCCGTTTCGGCGGCGTTTTCCGTCGGCGCGGGCGTTACAGACGGCGCAAGCGTCGGTTCTTCCGTAGGCGTGGGCGTTGCCGTGGGCGCTTCCGTGGGCGTTGACGTTGCTTCGGGGGCTGCCGTCGGCTCAGCTGTCGCTTCGGG
>OCIU01001541.1_pt1 | contig 15685 bp, 14 predicted proteins | sample 1538471 | NCBI WGS metagenome assembly OCIU01 (sample SAMN04571693, study PRJEB22368) | human gut metagenome | biome: human gut; material: stool | host: Homo sapiens | place: Luxembourg | collected 2012-06-01 | reverse complement strand
GGCTGCCATTGAGAATATGACAGGCCTGACAGTCGCTGTTGTCAATGTCCGTATTGCAAGTGTTGATATGGGAACTGACAATTAAATCTTTGTATTCGAAACAGAATATGGTATAATAAAGGATGTCTAAATGAAAGACATCCTTTATTTTTGAGCGAGGAGAGAAGATGACAAGAAGAGAGTTAAGAGAAAATGTATTCAAGATGCTTTTCCGCGTAGAATTTTTTGATGCGGGAGAACTGCCAGAACAGCTGGAATTGTTTGGCGAAGAAGTGGATCATGTAACCGATCAGGAATTTAAGTATATCGCTGAGCGTTATCGCGACATTTACAATCATCTGCCGGAAATCGACGGGGCAATCAACGAAGTCGCAAAAGGCTGGAAGACAACCCGTATGGGCAAAGTAGATCTGGCACTGATCCGTCTGGCGGTATATGAGATCCGTTACGATGATGAGATTCCGTTTAAGGTTGCGGTCAATGAGGCTGTGGAACTGGCAAAACAATACGGAACCAATGATTCACCGGCATTTGTCAATGGAATTCTTGCAAAGTTTGCAGAATGATGAAACATGTATATTCGGTAGGGCAGGTAAATAAATACATTAAAAATATGTTCGCTCAGGACTTTATGCTGCACCATATCAGCATCAAGGGAGAGGTATCTAACTGTAAGTATCACTCCAGCGGGCATATTTATTTTACAATGAAAGATGCAGACGGAACGATAAACGCGATCATGTTTGCAGGAAGCCGCAGGGAAGGATTAAAATTCCCGATGAAAGAGGGCGACCGCGTGGTTGTGACCGGATCCGTGGAAGTGTATGAAAGAGATGGCAGATACCAGATCTATGCACGGACGATTGAACGGGACGGAGAGGGAAATCTGTATCTGAAATTTGAAGCGTTAAAGCGGGAGCTTGAAGAGATGGGAATGTTTGCGGAGGAATACAAACAGCCCATTCCCACCTATGCAAAAACCGTGGGGATTGTTACGGCAGAGACCGGGGCAGCGATTCAGGATATCCGCAATATTGCAGGGCGCAGGAATCCGTATGTGCAGCTGATTCTCTGCCCGGCCTTGGTGCAGGGAGAGGGTGCGGCAGCATCAATTGTCCATGGAATTCATGCACTTGAACAGATCGGCGTGGATGTAATCATTGTCGGACGGGGCGGTGGATCCATAGAGGATCTGTGGGCATTTAACGAAGAAATGGTGGCACGGGCCATTTTTGACTGCCGGATTCCGGTGATCTCCGCTGTCGGTCATCAGACGGACTTTACGATTGCAGATTATGTCGCAGACCTGCGGGCACCGACTCCGTCTGCAGCAGCGGAGCTGGCGGTGTTTGATTACCGGCAGGCAATGCAGGAACTGCTTGGCATGCGGCAGCAGATGGACAAAGAACTCCAAAGGAAAGTAACCGTGGCAAGAAACCACCTGGAGCACCAGAGGATGCGCCTGCACTATCTCAGCCCTCAGCAGCGGATGAATGAAAACCGGCGAAGAGTGGCAGAGTATGAAGAGAAACTGACCGGACGCATGGAGGAACTGCTGCGTGAGCGCAGACACCGCCTGGCACTTCTGGCAGGCACGCTGGAGAGCTATTCCCCGGTAAAGAAACTCAGTGGAGGGTATGCATTCGTGGAGGATGGGAACCATCAGGCACTGCGGAGCATCCACCAGATCAGGAAAAAAGATACCGTGCAGATCCATTTGCTGGATGGCACACTGACGGCAGCAGTGACAGAAATTCAGGCAGCCGAAGGAGTAAAAAATGAGTGATGAATTAGAAAAAAAAGAACCGGGACTGGAGGAACGGTTTGCAAAGATCGATTCCATACTTGATGCGATGGAAGACGAAAACGTAACGTTAGACCGTTCGTTTGCCCTATACAAAGAGGGAATGGAACAGATCAAAGCAGCCGGCCAGTCTTTGGATACGATAGAAAAGGCAATGCTTGTACTGAACCAGGATGGAAAATTGGAGGAATTCTGATGGAGATCAGACAGGAAATAAAACGCAGGGCGGCAGACATTGAAGCACGGATCGCACCGTTTCTGCCACAGGAAAAGGGGTTTCAGCAGACCGTGCTCGATGCCATGGAATACAGTGTTTTTGCAGGAGGAAAGCGTCTGCGGCCGATGCTGATGGAAGCATCTTACCAGATGTTTGACGGAACGAATCCGGCAATTGATGATTTTATGGCGGCGATTGAGATGATCCACACCTATTCACTGATCCATGATGATCTTCCGGCGATGGATAACGACGAATACCGGCGTGGGAAAAAGACAACCCACGCGGTATACGGGGAAGCAATGGCAATTCTTGCGGGGGATGCGCTTTTAAATTATGCGTTTGAGACCGTGGCAGCAGCACTGACCAGAAACGAAGGAGACTGGAGAATTGTCAGGGCTTTTTCCGTGCTGGCACAAAAAGCGGGTATATACGGAATGATCGGCGGCCAGGTGGTGGATGTGGAGAGTGAGAAAACCGGACAGACCATCGACCGCAACCGGCTGGACTTTATCTACCGGTTAAAAACCGGAGCACTGATTGAAGCATCGCTTATGATCGGAGCCATTTTGGCAGGCGCGGATGAAGTGTCGGTTGCGCGTATGCAGGAAGCCGGAGCAAAGCTGGGACTTGCCTTTCAGATTCAGGATGATATTCTCGATGTCACGGGATCTTTTGAAAAACTCGGTAAACCGATCGGCAGTGATGCGGAAAATGAGAAGGCAACCTATGTGACATTTGAGGGGCTGGAGCAGGCAAAAAAGGATGTAGAGCGGCTTTCCGGGGAAGCAATAAAGATACTGGATGAATTTGAAGGAGAGCATACGTTTCTGCATGACCTGTTTTTCTATTTGATCAACAGGGATCATTAATTTTTCGAGGGCAACATGGTTTTAGATCGGATAAAAAAAGTAAATGATATCAAACAACTAAACGAGGAAGAACTGGAGGAGCTACAGGAAGAAATCCGTGATTTTCTGGTGGAAAATATTGCAAAAACCGGAGGACATCTGGCATCGAATCTGGGTGTGATTGAACTGACGATGGCGCTTCATCTGTCATTTGACCTGACGAGAGACCGGATTATCTGGGATGTCGGACATCAGTCCTACACGCACAAGATTTTAACCGGGCGTAAGTTGGGGTTTGTCACTTTACGGCAGTATGGCGGGATGAGCGGATTCCCAAAGACGCAGGAAGACCCGGCGGATGCATTCAATACCGGGCACAGCTCCACGTCCATTTCCGCAGGACTTGGCATGGCGCAGGCAAGGGAACTGACCGGTGACAATTATTATGTGGTCTCTGTGATCGGAGACGGGGCACTGACCGGCGGTATGGCATACGAAGCAATGAACAATGCCTCCCGCATGAAAACCAATTTTATTATTGTGTTAAATGATAACCAGATGTCGATCTCCGAAAATGTGGGAGGAATGAACCAGTATCTGAATTCCTTCCGCACCTCGGATGCCTATCTGGATTTAAAAGACGGTGTGACCAATTCCCTAAACCGGATTCCGGTTGTGGGGGAACGGATGGTCAAACGGATCCGGAACGCCAAAAGCGGTATCAAACAGCTGTTTGTTCCGGGAATGTTTTTTGAAAATATGGGTATCACCTATTTAGGACCGGTGGATGGCACCAACATAAAAGAAATCCGAAAAGTGCTTGCGGAGGCAAAGCGTGTGCGCGGTCCGGTGCTGGTTCATGTACGCACGATCAAGGGAGAGGGATATCTTCCTGCCGAGCGTCATCCGGCGCGCTTCCATGGAACGGGGCCGTTTGACATTGACACCGGTGTTTCGCTGTATCATCAGGAAAAAGCGCATTACACGGATGTGTTTTCCACAGTCATGCGCAAAATGGGGGAGCGGGAGCCGAAGGTGGTTGCGATTACCGCAGCGATGGCAGACGGAACCGGTTTAAAGAGATTTAAAAATCTTTTCCCGGAACGTTTTTTTGATGTGGGAATTGCAGAGGAGCATGCGGTGACGTTTGCGGCCGGTATGGCAAAGGCGGGACTCAAACCGGTATTTGCGGTGTATTCTTCCTTTTTACAGCGTGCCTATGACCAGGTATTACATGATGTGTGTGCACAGAATCTCCCGGTTGTGTTTGCCGTAGACCGTGCAGGATTAGTCGGAAAGGATGGCGCCACGCATCAGGGAATTTTTGACCTGTCGTATCTGTCAAGTATTCCGAACCTGACGGTTATGGCTCCGAAAAACAAATGGGAGCTTTCCGATATGCTCAAGTATGCGATTGCTGCAGAGGAACCGGTGGCGATCCGTTATCCGCGCGGAGAAGCCTGCGATCTCTGGAAAGATCAGCGGGCACCGATTCAAAAAGGCTGTGCGGAAGTACTCGCCGAGGGTACAGAGGTTGCACTTTTTGCAATCGGTTCGATGGTGGAAACCGCCTGGCAGGTAAGAAAAAAACTGGCAGAAAAAGGAATCCCGACAACGGTGGTAAATGCAAGATTTGCCATGCCACTGGATAAAAACTGCCTGCGGAAACTGGCAGAATCCCATCCGCTTCTTGTGACGATGGAAGAGAACGTGGCAAGCGGGGGATTTGGAGAGCATGTGGCTGCATTTCTGGAGGAAGAAGCACTGCATACAAAGGTCCTCAGGATTGCAATTCCTGACTGCTTTGTGGAACATGGAAGTGTTGGCGAATTAAAAAAAGCACTGGGACTGGATGCAGATTCCGTGACGGAAAAAATATTAGCAGAATTACCGGAGGAATTATGAAAGAACGATTGGATGTACTTCTTGTAAAACGTGGTCTGGCACCATCGCGGGAAAAGGCAAAGACCATGATTATGGAAGGCAATGTATTTGTCAACAATAACCGGGAGGATAAGGCGGGAAGCACTTTTGCAGAGGATGCTCCGATTGAGATCCACGGAAATACATTGAAATATGTCAGCCGCGGCGGTCTGAAACTGGAAAAAGCGATGACACATTTTTCCATTTCCTTAGATGGCATGGTGTGCATGGACATCGGTGCTTCGACGGGCGGGTTTACGGACTGCATGCTGCAGAACGGGGCAAAGAAAGTGTATTCCGTCGATGTGGGATATGGCCAGTTTGCATGGAAACTGCGCCAGGACCCAAGGGTTGTCTGTATGGAAAAAACAAACATCCGCTATGTCACACCGGAAGATATCGATGATGTGCTCGATTTTGCTTCGGTGGATGTCTCATTTATTTCCCTGACCAAAGTGCTCCCGGCGGCATATGCACTGTTAAAGGACGGCGGACAGATGGTATGTCTGATCAAACCACAGTTTGAAGCCGGACGGGAAAAAGTGGGAAAGAAAGGCGTGGTACGTGATAAGGCCGTTCACGAGGAAGTGATCGAGAGGATCATTACCTTTGCACTGGAAAACGGATTTTCGGTACACCATCTGGAATACTCACCGATCAAGGGACCGGAGGGAAACATCGAGTATCTCGTGCATATTGAAAAATCGGACGAAGCAATAAAGGAGGAATCCGTGGATATTCACGCAGTTGTGGAAGCAGCACACGGAGAATTGGATAAGTAGATGCGTAAATTTATGCTGATCACGAACCGGTACAAAGATCGTGATCTGACACTCTCAAACGAAATTGTCTCGTACATACAACAAAAGGGCGGCAGTGCTGCAATCTGTGTCAGCAATGTGGAGGATGATAACCAGAAAGATTTTGCACTTTCCGAGATTCCGGCAGACACGGAATGTATCCTTGTTCTCGGCGGAGACGGCACGTTAATCCGCGCAGCAACCAAGGTGGAGGCGCTGCAGATTCCGCTGATCGGTGTCAACCTTGGGACACTGGGGTATCTGTGTGAGCTTGAGGAAGCTACCGTATTTCATGCCATCGACTGTCTGATGCAGGATGCTTGCATCATGGAAGAGCGGATTGTTCTGACCGGCGAAAAAATTGGCGGAAACGGCGCACATATGGCATTGAATGATGTCGTGATCCACTGGTCCGGGGATCTGTCCATGCTGCTTTTAAATGTGTATGTCAATGGGGAATATCTGACAACTTACCACGCAGATGGCGTGATTGTTGCGACGCCGACCGGTTCCACAGGGTATAATCTTTCCACCGGAGGTCCGATCGTGGACCCGAAAGCAAGGGTACTTCTTCTGACACCGATCAATGCACATGACTTAAACTCCAAAAGCATTGTGTTTGGAGCGGAGGATGTTGTGGAGATCGAGATGGGAAGCAGACGGTTTCAAAAGGACGAGACGGCATGTGTCAGCTTTGACGGGGACACACCGGAGCATCTGCACGTGGGAGACCGTGTGCGGATTGCACAGGCACAAAGTACCATCTGGATCTGCAAAATCAGTAACCAGAGTTTCCTGGAAATACTGAGGAAAAAGATGAGACCGTAGGATGCAAAGGAGGACATATGAAAACAACACGACAGGCAAAGATACTCGAATTGATTCAGAAAAAAGATGTGGAAACACAGGAAGAATTGTCCGCATATCTCGAAAAAGAAGGGTTTCAGGTTACCCAGGCAACCGTATCCCGTGATATCCGTGAACTGAAGCTGACAAAGATTTCGACCGACAACGGCAGACAAAAATATGCGGTGATTACGGACGCGGATTCCAATATGATGGAAAAATATGCAAGGGTTCTCAGGGAAGGATTTTTGTCCGTGGATGCTGCGGAAAATATTGTTGTGATCAAAACCGTGTCCGGTATGGCGGGAGCCGTTGCGGCTGCAGTAGATGCCATGCGTATGCAGGAGATTGTCGGCTCACTTGCGGGAGACGACACGATTCTGTGTGTGATCCGTACGTCCGATGACGCGGTGCACATCATGAAAAAGCTTCGGAAAATTGTAGAACAGTAATAAAAATGCTTCGGAAAGGTAGAAGGAGAATGTATGTTACAAAATCTACATGTGAAGAACCTCGCTCTTATTACAGAAACAGAGGTAGAATTTAAAGAAGGACTTAATATTTTGACAGGAGAGACCGGTGCCGGTAAATCCATCATCATTGGTTCGGTTGCACTGGCACTCGGAGAGAAGGTTCCAAAGGAACTGCTCCGGGATAACGAAGAGACCGCACTTGTGGAGCTGGTCTTTTCGGTTGAAAACCCAAAGGTTCTGGATGCGATCCGGCAACTTGGCATAGAAACAGAGGATGAAACAGTAATATTAAGTCGTAAGATAACTTCCGGAAGGGCAATTGCGCGGATCAATGGAGAAGCAGTGTCTGCTTCCCGGTTAAAAGAGGTGGCGTCTCTGCTCATCGATATTCACGGACAGCATGAGCACCAGTCCCTTCTTTCCAAAAAGAAACATCTGGAAATCCTCGATGCCTATGCAAAAGACGCGCTGGGAGAAAAAAAAGAGCGTCTTGCCGCCTGTTATCAGGAATACCGGAAACTGAAAAAAGAGTGGGAGTCCTCGTCTTTGGATACCGAGGAGCGCGCCAGAGAGTTGTCGTTTCTTGCGTATGAAGTAAAGGAAATCGAAGAGGCACAGCTTTCCGTCGGGGAGGATACCCGGCTGGAAGAACAGTATCGCAGATTTGCAAACGCAAAAAAGATCATGGATGCCATATCGGCTGCCGGTGCAGCTACCGGGGGAGACGGCGGTACCGGAGAGAATGCATCGGAACTTATCAGCCGTGCCCTGCGGGAAGTCAGTTCGGTTTCGGCATATGAGGAGCGCATTGCGCAGATGGAACAGATGCTTACCGATATTGATAATCTGCTGAGCGATTTCAATCATGAGATTTCTTCCTACCTGTCGGGGGAGGAATTTGATGACGAAGTCTTTTATCAGACCGAAAAGAGGCTTGATGAGATCAATCACCTGAAATCCAAGTATGGAAATACGATGGAAGAGATTCTGCAGTCAGCGGAAGAAAAAACAAAGCGTATTGTCGTATTACAGGATTATGATAAATACTTAAATGATCTTTTAACTTCCATGAACCGGAAGAAAGAAGAATTGGACGGGCTGTGTGCAGAGGTTTCCGGAATCCGGAAGAAAGCGGCAAAGGGATTGACGAAAGCGATTGCACAGGCACTTGAAGATCTGAATTTTTTAGATGTGCAGTTTACGATGGAATTCCGGAAGACGGAGTACAGTGCCGGAGGCTGGGATGAGGCAGAATTTATGATCTCCACCAATCCGGGAGAACCGTTAAAGCCTCTGGGAAAGGTCGCTTCCGGCGGAGAACTTTCCCGTATTGCGCTCGCGGTCAAGACCGTCATGGCGGATACGGATGAGATTCCGACGTTGATCTTTGATGAGATTGACAGTGGAATCAGCGGGCGTACGGCACAGATGGTATCGCAGAAGATGAAACTGCTGGCAAAGACGCACCAGATCATCTGCATCACTCATCTGCCGCAGATTGCTGCCATGGCAGATGCCCATTTCCTGATTGAAAAATCGGTGGAGCATGCGTCCACGGTTTCCCGGATTCATCCGCTGCGGGAAGAGGAAAGTATCGAGGAACTGGCGCGGATGCTTGGCGGCGTGGAGATCACGGATACGGTTTTAGAAAGCGCACGCGAGATGAAACGTCTGGCAGAAAAATACGAATAGATAAAACCAAAGTCCGCATACTAAAGGTATCCGAGAAGATAGGAGAACCTTTGGCATGCGGTCTTTTTATATGCGTATATTCAAAAATATTATCTGTATTTATGTTCTGGCGCTGTGCTGCTTTGCCTATGCCACCATGATACATGCCATTCCCGATCATGTATACGTGCAGGAGGGGCAGAAACTGGAACTGGACAAAAAAATTCCGGTCACACTGGCAATGTCCACAAAACCGCAATCCGTTATGGCACAGATCGGGGAGCGGACGTTTCAGGCAATGAAGCAGGAACGGGCAGTGGAAACGTGCAGCCAGCTGAAGCAGGGGGAATATACACTGACCTGCTATCTGTTTGGCATCCTTCCCATGAAAGAGGTGCAGGTTTCCGTGGTGAACGGAAAATCTTTATACGTGAGCGGACAGGTGGTGGGCATTTACGGGGCTGCCCAGGGAGTACTGGTGCTGGGATCCGGCCCGGTGGAAACTGTGGACGGAAGCAGCCGGCAGCCGGCAGAACACATTGTATTTCCGGGGGATTATATTACTGCTGTAAATGGAAAAGCGGTCACGAAAAAAGAAGAACTGATGGAGCGGATCAATCAGTACGGGGAACAACCGGTGGTGCTGAACCTGTGGCGTGGAGCTGAGCAGATTCAGGTATCGGTGGAGCCGGTTGAGGCAGCAGAACACAAAGGCTATCGTCTGGGACTCTGGGTGAAAGATGACATGGCAGGGATCGGCACGCTGACCTATTTTGATCGGGACGGAAACTTCGGGGCACTGGGACACGGAATCGGAAACGGACAGACCAAAGACCTGCTCCGTCTGTCAGACGGCCGGCTGTACAAAGCACAGGTGCTCGGTATCAAAAAAGGTGTCCGGGGAACACCGGGAGAGCTGGAGGGAGTTGTCTATTATGGGAAAGACAACCAGATCGGAGAAGTGTCCAGCAATACACAAATCGGTATCTATGGCACGTTGACGAAAAACTTCCGGGAAGAAAAGAAAAACGAAAGTCTGTTGTGTCCGGTCGGTTACAAACAGGAGATTCAGACAAAGGATGCGGTAATTCTGTCGGATGCGTCCGGGGAATTGCAGTCATATCGCATCGTAATTGATGATCTTGATTATACACCGGGAGATAAAAATAAGGGCATCCGTTTTCATGTGGAGGATGAGAACCTGCTGAAGCTGACCGGCGGAATCGTGCAGGGACTCTCCGGAAGCCCGATCCTGCAGGATGGGAAAATTATTGGTGCCGTGACCCATGTGCTTGTTAACGATCCAACGAAAGGATATGGCATTTTTGTGGAGGAAATGACGGCAAATAAAATAGGACAAAAGACCTAGATGTGAAATTTGCACAAAAAAAGAAACGGTAAAATGCAATAAAGTTATATTTTATACATGAAAAAGGATTGCAATAGAGAACAAAAAAGGTTATAATAATCATTAATTGCTCGAAATTATTCGAAAATAATAAATGTTTAACGTAGTGGGAGTATTACATGGATAAGTTGGTAGGGTTTGCCCGGAAGAAGCGACTGGGCGATCTGCTTGTGGATGCAGGAGTCATTTCGCAGGATCAGCTGGTAAAAGCGTTACAGGTCCAGAAAACAGAAAAACAGGGAGAGCGTCTCGGAGTGGTACTGATAGATCTGGGGTTTACAGACGAAAAACAGATCGTAGAGGCACTGAAGGCACAGCTGAAAATACAGAGTGTCGATCTGTCGACCCTGCGCATCCCGGAGGAAATCATCCGGCTTTTGGACGAGGCAGTGCTGCGGAAGTATAATCTGATTCCGTTTAAGTTCAATGAGAAAAATCCCAATCTTTTGTGCGTGGCAATGAGCGATCCGCTGGATATCCGGGCGATGGACGATGTTTCCATCATTACCGGGTGTCAGGTGGAGCGTTTTGTTGCAACCCCGAGTGATATTGCGGCAGCCATCGACCGCTACTATGGAAATGCAGAAGCCCTGCGTGTGGCAGAACAGTATACAAGGGAAAAGCAGGAACAGGCAAAAGCCAGGGCAGCCCTAGATCCCGGGAGTGGAAACGATGAGAACAATGTCCAGCAGGCACCGATTGTCAAACTGTTAGGACAGATCATCGAGCAGGCGGTCCACAGGAGAGCCAGCGATATCCATATCGAGCCGATGGAAAACCAGGTGCGGATCCGGTTCCGTGTGGATGGCGTGCTGCACGAAGCCATGCGGCACGACATCAGCCTGCATGCCGCACTGATCGCAAGAATCAAAATTGTCAGCGGACTTGACATTTCCGAAAAGCGCCGCCCACAGGACGGTCGTGCGACCAGCATTGTGGACCGGCAGGAATACGACATCCGTGTGTCCGTGCTTCCGACCGTCTACGGGGAAAAGGTCGTTATGCGTCTCGCACAGAAAAAAGCACTGACATTGGACAAGCGGGATCTGGGATTCCCGGAGGACGAATTAAAAAAATTTGACCACATCCTAAGCCATCCGAACGGGCTTATTCTCGTCACGGGACCGACCGGAAGCGGTAAGTCCACGACATTATATACTGCATTAAATGAATTAAACGTAGAAGGTGTCAATATCATCACGGTAGAAGATCCGGTTGAGGCGAACTTAAACGGGGTCAACCAGGTACAGGTAAACGAAAAGGCGGGACTTACCTTTTCCTCGGCATTGCGTTCCATCCTGCGTCAGGATCCGGACATCATCATGATCGGGGAGATCCGTGACCAGGAGACCGCAGAGATTGCGGTAAAGGCATCCATCACCGGACATCTGGTGGTCAGCACCTTACATACAAACAGTTCGGCAAATACCATCACCCGTCTGGCAGATATGGGAGTGGAAAACTACCTGATTGCGGATTCCGTGGTCGGAGTAATCGCCCAGCGTCTGGTGCGCCGGGTCTGTCCGGCATGCGGAATTGTCCGGGAGGCAACCGCAGGGGAGAAAAAAATACTCGGCATAAAGGATCCCGCCAGAAGGATCAATGTCCGCACACCGGGGCACAAAGAATGTGTCCGCTGCGGCGGAACCGGATACTATGGAAGAATCGGTATTTATGAGATCATGCCGGTCACGGCAGACCTGCGGCAGGCGATCAACCGCGGGGAGAATGCGGATGTGCTTGAGGAGATCGCACTAACACATGGCATGAAAACGCTCCGCATGAGTGCCATTGATTACGCACTGCGCGGAATCACCACCGTCGAGGAAGTGCAGCGTGTGGCATACGATGACGAAGAGGATTAAATAAAACAGGGAAGGGAAGGCAGCAAAACAGATGGAATTGTCAATGTATACGCTTCTTTCGATAGCAAAAGCGCATCATGCGTCCGACTTACATATTACAGTTGGGGTTCGCCCAAAATGCCGTATTAGCGGAACACTTTACGAGATGGATGGTTTTGATAAGCTGACACCTGCGATGACAAAAGAATTGGTGGAATCTATGTTTGGACCGAAACAGAAGGCAACCATGGAGGCCACAGGGGAAGTGGACTTTGCCTACACGGATACGCGTGTGGGACGATTCCGTGTCAATGCATTTCACCAGAGGGGGTCGTATGCTGCAGTTCTTCGTATTGTGGCAAGTGATATTCCAACACCGGAAGCACTCGGTATTCCGGAAGCTGTGCTTGGATTGACAAAGAAAAAGAGAGGGCTGGTTCTTGTGACGGGACCAACAGGAAGTGGTAAATCAACCACGCTGGCCTCTTTGATTGATGTCATAAACAAAGAACGGAATGAACATATCATTACATTGGAAGATCCAATTGAGTATTTACATAAACACAATCGGTCAATTGTAAACCAAAGAGAAATTGGCCTTGATACGGATTCCTATGGAAATGCGCTTCGTGCAGCACTCCGTGAGGACCCGGATATTATCCTTGTGGGAGAGATGAGAGATTTTGATACGATTTCCACCGCGATTACGGCGGCAGAGACCGGACATCTGGTATTTTCCACATTGCATACCATTGGTGCGGCACCAACGATCGAGCGTATTGTTGATGTGTTTCCACCGCATCAGCAGAATCAGATCCGTTCCCAGCTGGCATCGGTTTTGGAAGCTGTTATTTCGCAGCAGCTTCTGCCGACGATCGACGGAAAATCCCGTGTGGCGGCATTTGAAGTCATGCTCGGTACCCCGGCGATCAAAAACCTGATCCGGGAGGATAAGGCACACCAGATTCCATCCATCATGCAGACAAGTAAGAAGATTGGCATGCAGACGATGGATGATTCCTTATTCAGCCTGTATCTGAAACACAAAATCGATGCGGCAAATGCCGTAGAGTATGCACAGGATACAGGAAACATGCAGCAGAAGCTGTTTTAAAAAGGAGTTAAGACATGGCAAGTTATAAATACGAAGTGGTCGGAGCCGATGGAAAACCAAAAACCGGCACCATCGAGGCCATGAACATGGAAGTCGCTTCGGCAGAACTCAAATCCGGCGGCAACACCATCGTTTCCATCGCAAGAGCCAACGCATTTAACAAAGATCTCGAAATCCATATCGGAAAAGCCGTCAGCGTCCGCGAAATGAGCGTATTCTGCCGCCAGTTTGAGAGCGTATTAAATGCCGGCGTGACCGTCGTCGAGGCACTCGACATGCTATCCGAGCAGACCGAGAACAAACCGTTTGCCAACGCAATCGCAGAAGTGCGGGATTCCGTACAGCGCGGGGAGACCCTCGCCGTTGCGATGGCGGAGCACCCGAAGATTTTTCCGAATCTCATGGTGCAGATGGTTGCCGCCGGGGAATCCTCCGGTGGACTGGATAAAGCATTCAGCCGTGTGGGAAGTCAGTTTGAAAAGGAAGCCCACCTGAAGGGGCTGATCATCAAGTCGGCGATTTATCCGGTCATCCTGATTCTTGTTATTATCGTTGTTGTAGCCATCATGATGATTAAGATTGTGCCTACCTTTACTTCCCAGTTTGACGAAGTCGGCGGAAAACTGCCGGGCATCACGCTTGCAGTCATGGCAGTCAGTGATTTCTTTGTGCACAGCTGGTATTTTATTGTTGCCATCATCGCAGGGATTGCCATATTTATCCATGCGTGGAAAAAGACAGAGAGTGGGGCACATATATTGGGAAAATTTATTCTAAAGGTACCGCTGGTCGGCCCGCTCAGCATTAAGACGGCATCCTCGCGCATGACGCGAACACTGTCCACACTGATGGGCTCCGGTGTCCAGCTGGTGGATGCACTCGGGCTTGTGACCGAGATGATGGGGAATGCCGTGGTTAAGCAGGCATTAAAAGATGCGACCGAAGAGGTCAGCCGTGGAATCCCGCTCTCGAAGCCGCTGGCAGATTCCGGGGTCTTTCCACCGATGGTCTACCATATGATAGAGATCGGGGAGGAAACCGGTAATATGGAAGACATGCTCGACAAAGTCGCAGCATATTATGATGAAGAGGTGGAGTCGGCGACCGAGGCACTGCTTGCCGCAATGGAACCGCTCATCATCATCGTGATGGCAGTTGTTGTGGTGCCGATCGTCCTTGCGATCATGATGCCGATGTACAGCCTGTACGACAGCATCGGAGCCTGACCGCGGGCAGAAGAAGGGTTGTTACATGTCTGCCATGAGACATGTGATGATAGATACATAAAAATATATTCAAAAAAGGAGAACAAAGGGTATGAAGAAAATTATGGAACTGCTTCAGAACATGAAAGCAAAGAATGAAAAGAAGGATAACAAAGGTTTCTCTCTCGTAGAGTTGATTATCGTTATCGCTATTATGGCAATTTTGGTAGGTATTGTTGGTACACAGGTAATTCCGTATATTAGCAAATCAAAAGTCGCAAAAGATCAGCAGGTATTAAATAGTATTTCAACAGCAGCAGTTGCAGCTTATTCGGAAAATGGTGCAACGGGTAATGTTACAATTGATGATGTGTTTACAGGAATAACAGGAACTGATGATGCTTCAAAGACGGCGGAAGCTATCAGAAAAGGAATTTTATCTTCCTCAGGATTTGATACTCTTGATAATTTTAAAAAGGCACTTGGTTCAGATGCAGGAAAGGTTGTTACAGCTGTAAAAGTTGAATTTAAAGCGGCTGATCATAAGGTTATAACATCTGTATCATATTCAACAACTGGAGATCAGGCTCCGAAATATCCAATCAATAATGTTGAAGCAACATTGTAATTTGTATAGAATTTTAGAGGAGTAATATGTGCAATGTTAACCCAACTTACGATTTTTCTTTATATTGTTATATTTTTATACGGAATCGTCATTGGCAGTTTCTTAAACGTGCTGATCTTCCGTATCCCGAAAAAAGAGAATATCGTGCAGTCCTCGCACTGTATGAACTGCGGGCATAAGCTGGGCTGGCGGGACATGGTTCCTGTATTTTCCTACATAATTCTTCGGGGCAGATGCCGGCAATGTGGTGCTAGGATTTCCATACAGTACCCATTAATCGAGGCTTTAAATGGTGTGCTGTATGTGGTCGTTTTCATGGCGGGCGGTTTCACGTTCAGCAGTGTGCTGTATTGCCTCATGACATCTGCCCTGATTGTCATTGCGGTCATCGATGAGAGAACCTATCAGATACCGGTTTCCCAGAACCTGTTTCTGGGACTGCTCGGTATCATCATGACCGTGTATGATTTCCGGCATATCCTGTCCCATATCATCGGGGCAGTCATTGTCAGCCTGTTTTTGTATGGCCTGTATTATTTCTCCTCCGGCAAAGCAATCGGTGGGGGAGACATCAAACTCATGGCATATGCAGGCTTGCTTTTAGGCGCAAAAAACATTATTTTTGCATTTATTCTTGCATGCATTCTTGGCTCCGTCATCCATACCATCCGCATGAAAGTAAGCAAGCGAAACAACCTGCTTGCACTCGGCCCGTACCTTTCGGCAGGCATATTCATCGCCGCACTCTGGGGCAGCCGTTTCTGGACCTGGTATCTCGGCATGATGGGCATTTATTAAAACATGGCATGAACTGCTACGTATGGCATAATTAAAAAAGTAAAGTTTTTCTTATTCCTGTGGCGAATTTTGAACATCCTTCCTATTCGCCATCTAAATTTTA
>OCIU01001536.1_pt1 | contig 15751 bp, 12 predicted proteins | sample 1538471 | NCBI WGS metagenome assembly OCIU01 (sample SAMN04571693, study PRJEB22368) | human gut metagenome | biome: human gut; material: stool | host: Homo sapiens | place: Luxembourg | collected 2012-06-01 | reverse complement strand
AATCACCCCACTTGTTAGCATTATATCACATGTCTAACAAATGGGGTGCAGTTCATTGTCGATAACCTTATTGTTTTTCTGTATTTGTGGTTTATATTTTTAGCGGAGGATAGCTATGCTGGAACATTACCTTGACCAACTTGGCGATATGCTGCACCTGTGTGCGGATACAGACGGCATACTTATCGTCAATAAACAAGGCGTTATTGAATACCACAGCATGCCCATGCCCGCCTATTACACACACGAGGACACCGTAGGAAAACATATATTGGATATTTACCCAAGCCTTACCGAAGAAACATCCACCATACTTACCGTGCTGCGCACAGGCATTCCTTCTTATCAAAAAGTGCAGCGCCTTATAAACGACCGCGGGCAAAACGTAACGCTTGAATCAACAACTCTACCTATAATAGTTGGCAGCAATGTTGAAGGCGTTGTAGATTCATCTCTCTTTTTTGAAATAGGCCACCGGGTAGTGCGCAGCGGCCCTAATGGCGAGCTTTCAACGCTGGACAGTATAATAACCGAAAACACATGCATGAAAAAGCTGAAACAGCGCATATGGGACGCCCCGCCATTATATACGGCGAAATAGGCACGGGCAAAAAGCTTGCGGCCGAGGCGCTTCATCGCGAAGGCCCGCGCGCAAACGGCCCGTTTATAGTGCAAAACTGCGCCGCCATGCACGATGATGACAATCCGTTTTACTGCGAATCTGCCGGTGCTGAAAAGAATCTTTTTGAACTTGCGGACGGCGGCACGCTGCTTCTGGATGAATTTGATTGCCTGAGTCACACATTGCAGGCAAAGCTGATCAAGGCCCTCAGCCGCAATAAGCGCCACGCTATCAATGCGCCGGACGCCGCGTATGACGTGCGCGTAGTTGCCGCCATGAACGATGACCCTTATGCCGCCCTGCGCGAAAAACGGCTTAGGGAAGATCTTTATTATAAGCTTGGCGTTATAAAATTGCGAATGCCTCCGCTTAGGGAACACGCTGACGATATACCGCTGCTGATGCGCTATTTTATCGATAAATATAATCTCGAGATGAAGCGAAGCGTGCACGTTGTGAGCAGCATGGTTGAGAGCATACTTCGCCAGTATAGCTGGCCGGGTAACGTTCAGGAGCTAAAAAATGTTATAGAGGGCGCGCTCGTATCCATGCGTTCCGATACACTCAGAATAAACGACGTCCGGGAGGTGCTGCTTTCCGTATCCGGCCGCGGTTCTCTCCCCGGTATGCTGGATAGCACTCCTCCCGCCAATTCCGAAAGCTTTTCTTTGAATGAAGCGCTTGAAAATTACGAAAAAGGCATAATACTGCAAGCGTTGCAGGAAACTCACTCCATATCCCAGGCAGCAAGAAGGCTTGGCATTTCCCGTCAAAATCTTCAATACAGGCTGCAAAAATACAATATCTGACCTCCACGCTAACTGAATCTTTAATACACTTTGAAGGAGAATGGACAATGCGCAGATTATGGTACAACGCAACTGTTGCCAGCATGGATGGCAGCATGAACGCCTATCAGGCCATCGGCACAGATAGCGGCAAAATAGTGTTCCTTGGCAGCAATGCGGATGCTGAGCGCCAAGCCTGGGACGAGAAGCGCAATATGAACGGGGCTATGATATTGCCCGGATTCAATGATACCCATATGCATATGCTCTATTATGCCACATTCAGCCGCAGCGTTATGCTGTTCGGTGTGGATTCGATAGACGGCATGGTTGGACGGCTGCGCAATCGAATAGCAAAAGAACAACCTTCTTATGTAATAGGCGTGGGCTGGAACCAGGAGTACATGAAGGAAGGCCGCCTTATTACAAAGGCAGACCTTGACCGTGTATCGCGCGACATACCCGTATTTGCCGTGCGCGCATGTATACATGTTGCCGCATGCAATAGCGCAGCACTTGAACTGATAAGCAAAGCGGAGCTTAGCGATGATATTCGCGTCGGTATAGATTACACTACCGGCATACTTCGTGAAAGCGCCGTTGGGCTGTATCGTACGGTTGTGCCGCCGCTTAGCGATGCGGAAATAGAAACGCTTATACTTGACACTCAGAAGAAGCTGAATGCGGACGGAATAACCGCCATACACACGGATGACCTTACATCAGTGCCCGGCGTTGAAGGCGAAAGGCTTCTTAGCATATTCAAGCGCATGGATGACAATAACAAGCTTACCGTTCGCGTTATAGAGCAGGCGCAGGGATATGGCGATGGTTTCAAAAGCGTACTCTCCATGCGCGATGCCACTCTTAACTCAGGCGGACTTTTCCGCGTATATACCCGTAAATTGCTGCTTGATGGTTCCCTTGGCGCAAAATCCGCCGAAATGATAAACGGCTATATTGACGATCCTTCAAACCACGGCATAGCAAATTTCAGCGTGGATGAGCTTTATCATCTCATTCGCGAAGCCAATGCCAACCGCATGGACGTTGCCGCTCACGCGATAGGCGATTTGGCCTTGAAACAGCTTTGCGACATATTTGAGCGCGTGCTCAATGAAGATCCATGGCCGCAGCATAGGCACGGCGTTGTACATGCGCAAATAACCACGCCGGAGCTGCTTAGCCGTATGAAAAAGCTGGGGCTTCAGGCGTATATACAGCCCATTTTTATAGACGCAGACATGAACGTAGTCGCGGAACGCATCGGCGAAAAACGCGCAGCAGAATGCTACCAATGGAAAACTATGCGCGATATGGGCATACATACAAGCGGCGGGTCGGACTGTCCTGTTGAACCTTTCAACATTCTTGACAATATGCGCAGCGCTATCACGCGGAAGAACCGCGCCGGCACAAAAACATATCTTATTGATCAGGCTTTGAGCACCGCGGACGCAATACGCCTGTTCACAAGCGATGCCGCATGGGCCGCGCGCGATGAAAACATACGCGGCACGCTTGAAATAGGCAAACTTGCCGATATGACAATACTCGACAAAAACCTTTTCGCAATCAATCCTGATACCTTTACAAGCGTAAACGTTTTAGAAACCGTTGTAAACGGCATTACGGTATTCCAAGCGTAACAGCCGTTGCGTATACAAAACCACATAAGAAGGAGGATATGCATGACAAACAAAATATTTGAAAAAGCCATCGGCATTAAGGATCAGCTCATTAGCGACCGCAGGGCGCTGCACAGGATTCCCGAATTTGGTGTATCCACGCCTAAGACAGCAGCATATGTGGCCGCACGCCTTAACGAAATGGGCATTCCCAATCGCCATTGCGGCGTACATCGTCCTGAGGACAGGGAAATCGCCGTGCTTTCCGGCTGCCCTGATGCTCCCGACTCAACGGGCGTAGTGGGGCTTATCGGCAAAAGCGGTCCGTGCTTTATGCTGCGCGCCGATATGGACGGGCTTCCCATAAAGGAAGAAACCGGCCTTGATTACAGTTCCGAAAACGACTGCGGACATATGTGCGGTCATGATGCGCACGCGGCAATGCTCCTCGGCGCGGCAAGGATACTTAAAGACATGGAAGCCGAGCTTCCCGGTCAGATAAAGCTTATGTTCCAGCCCGGCGAAGAAATGGGCTACGGCTCAAAGACCATGATAGAGGACGGTTTGCTTGAAAATCCTCCCGTTGAGGCAGCTATGGCGCTGCACGTTTGGCCGCAGATGGACGTTGGACAACTCTATTTCAGTCCCACCGTTACCTCCGGCTCAATGGCCACGTTCTATATCGCAATAGAAGGTAAGGGCGGGCATTCTTCCGAGCCGCAAAAGACAATAGACCCCGTTATGATAGCAAGCGAGCTGAGCAGCGCGCTCAATCTTATCATCCCGCGCGAAGTAAACCCCGATATATTTGCCACTCTTACCGTGGGGCTTATAAAGTCCGGCACCGCATCAAACATAATCCCCGGTACGGCAGAAATGGCCATATCCATAAGGACGCTCGATCCGGATGTATATGATTATTTGCTTAAACGCGTGCCCGAAGTTGCTAATGGCTACATCACAGCATGGCGCGGCAAATACACGCTGAAAATACACAAAACGCCGGGGACTGTATGCAATGCCGCCCTTTCCGCAGAAATGAGCAAATACGTTGGTGAAATACTCGGGCAGGAAAACGTCTGCCAGGCGCCGCCCATGAAGGGTGCGGAGGATTTTGCGTATGTAAGCAAATGCGTTCCGTCCTTCTTCGGCTTCCTTGGTGCGGGCGGTGCGGATTATTATCCGCTGCATAATAGCCGCACCATAATTGATGAAAATGTGCTCCCCTACGGCGCTGCAATACTTGCCAACTGCGCCGTGGAGTGGCTAAATTCTCATAAATAATTAAAAGGAGATAAACCAATGAGCGACAACACCAAGAAGAAAAAGCAGTTCCGTTTGCCGCATATGTATCTGGTAATTGCGATACTTATGCTGTTCGTCAGCCTGCTGACCTATGTTGTTCCCGCCGGCTCATATACCCGCGGAGACAATGGCGCCGTCGATCCCGACAGCTTCACCTATACCGATAGTTCACCCGTCGGCATACTCAGCTTTTTTACATCCATCCATAAGGGCTTTGTGGACAGTGCGAGCATAATTGCCACCGTGCTGCTGGTTACCGGCTGCATAGAAATCCTCAATGCCACCGGAACGTTTTCCGCGGGCATACAGCGCATGATACGCGGGGTCAAAGGCAAAAACATTGTGGTCGTAATATTGTTTTACACCATATTCACCGCCATGGGCGTTATAGGCTACCTTGATGGCCTGTATCCCTTCTATGCAATAGTTATTTCAATATTCATGAGCCTTGGTTACGACCGCATGGTCGGCACCGCGATCATAATGCTTTCCACGGCCGTGGGCTTCACCAGCGGCCTTGTGAACCCCTATACCACCGGCATAAGCCAGACCCTCGTGGGCCTTCCCATGTATTCCGGCCTTGGCTTCCGCTGCATAGGCCTTGTAGTGTTCTATGTTATAGGCCTGTTCTTCCTTGTTCGCTATGCGCGTCAAATTGAAAAAGACCCCGCGAAGAGCATAATGGGCGCCAACTTCCGTGAAGAGCAGGTTGCCCCGCTCAAAATGCAGGAAGGTCTTGATTTCAATGCCAAGCGCATAATAACCCTTGTCGCGTTCGTCGCCAGCATAGTGCTAACCGTTATAGGTGCGCTCAACTGGGGCTGGGGTATGCCTGAAATAGCCGCGCTGTATTTCCCCGTTGTAATATTGGCCGTTATTCTTTTCAAGATGAATCCCAACGAAGCCTGCGGTCACTTCATAAAGGGTATGCAGAACGTTGTCGGTACCACGCTGGTTATCGGCCTTTCCCGTTCGGTATCCGTGCTGCTCTCCTCCGGCAACATAATCGATACGTTTATACACGCCATGTCCTCCATGCTTGGCGACACAAATCGTATCGTTACCCTGCTTGTAATATACCTGTTCGTAACTCTGTTCAACTTCTTCGTGGCTTCCGGTTCCGGCAAGGCCATGATGATGATGCCCATAATGCGTCCCTTGGGCGAAATACTCGGCATCAATCAGCAGGTAATGGTTCTTGCCTATCAGTATGGCGATGGCCTTACCAACACCTTCTGGCCCACCAGCTCCGTTGCGCAGCTTTCCCTGTGCGGCATGGACTACGGCAAGTGGATAAAGTTTGCCTGGAAGGTATATCTCTGCCTCATAGCCGCGGCCTTCGTGCTGATCGTAATCGCAGACAAAATCGGCTACGGTCCGTTCTAAGCCGAATAAACGGCATAAGCAATACCCACGCAGGAGCTTCCCGCGTGGGTATTTATTTGCATCGGTTTATTCTTTCCTCACTCAAACTTCGGCGTATACATGCTCTTGCCGTGCAGCTTGAACAGCTTACCGTTGGCAATAACGGTGTCTATCGCAAGCGTGTCGCTCAGCAGCAGTATGTCCGCGCAGGAGCCTGCGGCAAGAAGGCCCTTGTACGGGTAAAGCTTCAGTGCCTTGGCGGGGTTCTCGGTAAGCACCCGTATGGCGTCCGAATACTTGTAGCCGAATTCGTTCACCATGGCGCATATCACGTCGTGATCGGCGCTCACGCGGCCTGCGGTGATGCCTATTAGCTCCTTATTTTCGTTCCACATGGGCAGGCTGCCGTTCCCGTCGGAGCTGAGCGTTACCCTATCCTTGGGCGCGCGGGAGAAGGCTGCGTTCAGTATGCCCGCAACGTATGAAGGATTGGTGCCGGCGGTAAAGTCTATGTAGCCGCCAAGGCTTGCGAATTCAACCGCCTGATCCATGTGGCGGCTCAGGTGAGTGGGCCTGAACACGCTCACGGGCAGGTCGCTGGTTTTCACTATGTCTATTATCTTGCGCAGCTCTTCTTCGCCGGAGCCGGTGTGCAGATGCACTATGCCCGCCTTGCCGGAAAGCATGCCGCCCATGCGCGCCGCGTGGCCAAGGCGCGTAAGCTCGTCCTTCGTTATGCCGGAGCCGCGGTGGTCGGATATTGCCACCTTCACACCTATTATCTCCTGAATAAACGTTATGTCGTCTGTCACGGAGCCGGTAAGGGTGTGCGTCGGGTACCAATATGAGCCGGTAAGGCAATATGCCGTCCAGCCTTCCTCGTTAAACGCCTTCGTCTTGGCAACAAGGTTGGCAACGCTGCGCGTTGTGCCATCCGTACCGAGCAGGCCCACAACGGTAGTCACGCCCGCGTCCACAAGCTGGGACAGTTTCAGCGGCGGCACCTGGTTGGAAAAGCCGCCTTCACCGCCGCCGCCCGTTATATGCACATGCTGGTCAATATAGCCCGGCGCGGCAACAAGGCCCCCGCCGTCTATCGTCTGCTCTATCAGCCTTTCAGGCACGTCTATATTCGTGGCGATCTCTATTATGTCCCTGCCGCATATCAATATGTCCTGCACGTCCGCCGACTTGTCATACGGCCGAACGTTTTTCAATAAAATCATGTCGTTGTTTCCTTTCTGCATATATGCCGTTTTGTTCCGCTGCTATTTAATCATACAAATGGCAATATGCGCAATGGTTTTTATCAATAAATCGACTCCCCCGAATAAAACTCCCGCATATCGTCCAGCCTTATGCAGGCCAGGCGGCCTATGAATTCGGCGTTTTTATCCTGCACGTCAGGATAGGCGGAGCCGCAGTCTATGTCCATGCGATCAGGGCCGTGCCATATGCGCATGGGCGAACCATCCTGATAATGATGGCTGGTGGTATGACCGAATATCATTGTGTATTCGCCGCTAAGCGGCGCCTCTCCGGACTGCCTGTCCCATACGGAAAAGTATTTTTCGCCAAGCTGCGGCCGCTTTGCAAGGTAGAAAAGCTCCTTCGGCATGGCGTGGACAAGCTTATATCGCCTGCCGTTCACGGTTATGTCCAGCTCCGTCGGCAGCGCGTCTATCCAATCAAAAAGGGATTCCCGCTCCGCATCGCTCAGCTTTTTTATGTCCCTGTGCGTAACGTCCCCGCCGTTTCTGTACCAATGCTCGCGCCGCTGCTCCTGCGTCCTGTCCGCCGGGTCGTAGCCCGCGCGCAGCAGGCACAGCATCATGTATTCATGGTTTCCCAGTATCATGCGCATGTTCTTCGCCGCCCTTATGCGCTGCAAAAGCTCCACGCCGTGTTCCCCGCGGTCTATAACATCCCCCAGTATATAAAGCGTATCCTCATCCGTCAGCTTAATCTGTTTCATTACTGCGTCGAACCGGCGCTTGCTGCCGTGTATATCGCTCATAACGTATATCATGCCCGTAAATTCCTCCGTTGCCGTGCCTGTAATTTTAGCAAAGCGCGGCATCGTTTGCAAGCTGTCGCAGGAGGGCTGTTTTATGGTATAATCATATCTGCCTTTTGGCAAAACGAGAATAATGCGAGGTTTAATTATAATGAACGAGAAAGAAGCGCGGGAGATACGCCGCCGGTTCAAGCCGGATAAAACATGGATAAACGCCGTGCACGGCTGCTACGTTAATGAATCAAAGAAGGTTATAAGCACCTTCCGTGAAAGTGTTCAGACAATGGTGCAGGATGAATCGGAACGGTTCCTTGCCCTGCTGAAGAAGCCTATTTCCGGCACGATAGGCCGCAGCCTTATCAACCTTGAATTCAGCGCGCGGCAGGTCATGGAAAGCGAGGAGCATAAGCTGCTCATGGCCATGCGCGCATGCGGCCTTGAAAACGAGGAGCTGCTTGCCGCGTTCTACAACCGAGTGGCGCAGACGCTGAACATAGACGGCGGTTATATAATACTGCTCGTGCACGACACTTACTCCGTCCCCTACCGAAGCAGCGACGGCCATGCGCAGCACGATGCATCGGACGAGGAATTCAGCTACTTCATTTGCAGCATATGCCCCGTTAAGCAGACCCAGCCCGTATTGAGCTATCAGCTTGCGGAAAACTGCTTCAATGCGCTCAACAACGGCTTTGCCGTTTCCGCGCCGCAGCTGGGCTTCATGTTCCCCGCGTTCGATAACCGCGCCGCAAACATATACGCAACGCTTTATTACACCAAGAGCACAGCCGATAACCATCCGGAGTTCACCACGGCCGTTTTCGGTATAGAGCCGCCCATGCCCGCAGCATCGCAAAAGGAGGTTTTCAGCGAAATACTTTCCGAAGCGCTGGCGGAAGAATGCCGCATAGAAACCGTGCAGTCCGTGCAGGAGCATATAGGCCAAATAATGGAAATGCATAAGGAAAACCATGTTGAGGAGCCGCTCGCCCTATCCAAAAACGAGCTTGGCGCGGTGCTTGGACAATGCGGCGTATCGGCGGAGCGCGTGCAGGCGTTCTCCGATGCGTTCGATGCGCACTTCGGCACGGACGCGGCCCTTCCGCCCGTGAACATGATAGACAAAAAGCAGTTCGTCATAACCACGCCGGAGGTCACCGTGAAGGTTGACCCGGAGCGCAGCGACATGATAGAGCTGCGCAAAATAGACGGCCTGAAATACATTCTCATCCCCGCGGACGACGTAGTGGAGGTAAACGGCGTAAAGGTGCAGTTTGGGGAGGAATAAACCAACATACCCGCCCGATGTATGCCGGGCGGGATTCATATTCTCTTCTGCTATTCTCCGCTTTTCTGTATATTAGATGTGATATCTATAAGCTTAGAAAAAACATCCTCCGGCAGTTCATCCTTGTTGGCATAGATCCTTGATGTATATGTTGTTTCAAGCTGAAAATAGTCATCAAACGTCTGCACACAGTAATAAACGCCTTTATCATTCGGGAAGCTGCACACAATTATTCTTTTTTCATAGTTTTCGTCCGTATAAACGCTCTCAGCATTGCCGCATGACAAAGGTTCGGTGGCTATTACCGCCCCATGCAAACAATATATGATATTATCAATAAGCGTCATCCTTTTCGCCCGCCGAATCAGCGCACAGTTATATATAATAGCCGTCAATACGCCACCAATTCCCATCGGTATGAACATATCCCAATCCGCGTTCGTAAATTCATTTAGTTCCCTGCCGCCCGTCAAAAGCGATACAATAAAGGCGTACCCGATAAACACGGCACCGCCGCCAAGCGCCATCCATATCATTCTTTTGTTGAACGAAGTCTCATTTTCATTAAGCTGCGCCGCCAAAACGTCCGGTGTTTCTGTCTCAAGCGTAAAAATCTGCCTGCGAATCGCTGAACTCAATTCATATGAATTACTTATTTCCGTTATTGTATGGTGTTTGCCGTCCTTCATCCCGATGATCAGTTCATTGTTTCTCGGCAGGGCATATTCTATTTCATCCATGCTGCAATCTATTCTGCCAAACAAACCGTATCTGGCCTTAATTTTATTTTTTCTTATGTGAAAATAAGCCCCTGCATTCATCCCTATGGATAATGCCGCACCTATAACTCCCAAAGCAATAATTACCAACAACGGGATAAGTTCAGATGATTCAATTTTATCCTTTTCGAGCAGAAACATGCAGGTGAGCGCTGCACAAGATATTACTAATATCCATGATGTCAGCTTGTTTTTTCTGCTGCGAACAAAATTTCCGTCCATAAGCACACCGCTTTTTGTTTTATTATAGCATATGCTGCGCAATACAGCCATTCATAGGCGCAATATTTGCAAATGTTACCCAGCGTTGCTTGCCGCAACGAGCGGGCTTGGCCTACAATAGGGCTGACGAACGGAAGGAGGATGTTCATTCACTATGCTGAACGGAAACATTAAGACGATAAGAAAATCAAAGGGACTTTCGCAGCAGGAGCTTGCCGTAAAGCTGAACGTTGTGCAGCAGACGGTCTCAAAATGGGAGCAAGGAGTTTCCCATAGTTAAAGATACCACACCAAACATAACAACACCACGCTTATACGGGACTTAGCACACCCCAAAAGAACATACAGAAATCCCCCATAAGCAACAAGGTTTGCTTTATGGGGGATTTCTTGTTTTAATTGTCGTTTTTGATATTATTCAACAGTCTCAATAGAATCCACAATGCTCATTCTTGCAATAGAACGCAGAGGAATTGCCGTTGCAAGCAGGCAGGCCACAATAGAAATAATCGCAGCTTCCACAATCGCCATAACCGGAACAGCGACAAGCTGTAAAGCATCGGTCTGTGCTGCTCCGACAAAGATACAGCAGACATAGCCAAACACTGCTCCAATCACTGACGCAATGATACCGTAATAAGCGCCCTCCCACAGAAATGTTTTATAAAGGCTTGCGGCACTCATTCCAATAGCCCGCTGCATCCCGATTTCACCGACACGAGTATGAATATTGCTGTAAACGGTATTGATGATGTTCAGGATGCCAATGATACCGATAAAGATGATAAGCACCCAGCACAGCATTTTGATCTGTTCAAAGCTTTCTATCATCTCATTGCTGCTTTGGAGATAGGAAAGCCAATGTGTTCCTGGATAATTGCTGCACCAGCTATCCAACCAGCTTTCAAAGGTATCTGTATCGGCGTTATCCTGTAATGTAGGATAGACTTCTGAATAACTGTCGTTTCCGAGCAGTGAACAGTATATTTCGTCATTCACGATGAGTTGAACACCATTCGTAAAGCCATCATTATTGATTGTGATTGCTGTATCGATCAATCCTAATACAGGAAGTGTTCTGTCTCCCAGTTGAATGGTATCACCTACGGTAAGATCAGTCTGCTGAACAGTTGTATCTCCATAAGAAAAGGCAATGGGATTTTTTACAAGGCAGCCTGTTCCATCTTTCAAAGCCTGTTTATCCTGAGCAGACAAGTTAGGAGCATAGATTTGTAATTGTGCTTCATCCACATTTACAAGCTGCAAGGTTTCATGGCTCTGTACGGAAAGATCAGTTTCAAAGGGCAGTATATCACCGGCACCTGGCATAAATACAGAAAGCCGTGTAGTGGAAACACTTTCTACTGCGTCATTTTCCGCTAATGTTTTTACGGCTTCTGATGGGATGCCAACGGTTTCATTTGTAACTGCATAGTCGCTGAAATACATGTCCTGAACGGAACTGCTGGCATCAAGCAGCCCTGTAAAGCTCTGCAAGGCAACAAATACGGTAATACTCATAACCAAAGACAGAATGGTAACTGCTGTTCTTCCACGCCCTCGTTTTAGGTTGAGCCTTGCATAATAGGCTTCAAAATTACGGATGTTGCGGTTCCTTTTTATCCTGCGTTTGATTTTCACAGTCTGCCCCGACATAGCAACAGTAGGGAGATACATGGGATGCGTACCGGGCAGCAGGAAAGGCAGCCAGCAGAGCAAACAGAAGTATGACTGCGATACTGGCAAAGAGCATCGGTAGTTTTACCGTACTGGCGGTGTTGATTGCAGAGTTCAATTCGGAAGTGCTGTTTGCCATGAACAGATCGGGATTGAGAAGCCCCGTAGCCGCAATCAATACACCTTTTGCCGACAATATACCGAGCAGCAATCCGATAGGAATACCGGCTCCACAGAGAATCAAAAGCTGCAAAGAAACCAAACGATAGATTTGCCCTCGTTCTCCACCAATCGCACGAAGTGTTCCGTATTCTTTGATGCGTTTTGTGATAGAGATTTTCAGAATGTTGTAGATTACCAGCCCAGCCGCCAGCAAGACCAGAACACCCACCAAAATACACGCCGCAGTCATAAATGAAAATCCCGTACCGGTATCGCTGTCTGCCGCTTCATCATAGGAAATACCAATAGCGTCAAGCAAAACCCAGTTATATTGGATATACCGTTCATCCACGTTCAAATCTTCTGCGAGAGCATAAATGATGCTTTGAAAATTTTGCTTGTCATAAGTCTTAAAATCTGTGGAATAAAGCAGATACTCTTCTGGCAACAGTTCTTCTGCGGTTCCCTCACCGACAATCCCCTCAACCGTACCAGATGCGTAGCCGATATAGCTGCTTTCCAGAATGCCCGTCAATACAAAATCAGCAGAATATTCTAACTCTGACAGCGATCCATCCATAACGGAAACACTCAAATCCAGAGAAACGGTATCGCCAATTACAGCGTCCAATCCAAGATATTGAAGCGCATCCTCCGACAGGGCAATCTCAATCGCTTCCTCTGGTAATCGTCCCTCTTTTACGTTTCCGATTGCCGGGTACATAGATAATGCGTTATCGTGATATTCCCGAAGATATAAAGATAAACTACTGTTGCCTAATGGTGTGCTACCGATAAAGATCGTATCGCCTACATCATATAGGCGATCATCTTCATGCAGCTTTTGCGCTTGTTCCTTGCCAAGCTGATGAAAGGTTGCATAACGGTTTCCGTTCAGACCCGCCGCCTGCTGAATACGCATGGATTGCAATATACCAATAGACTGACCGATCACTGTCGTCATAATCGTGGACATGATAACTGCAACCAAGATCAGGATTGCCGTGATTTTCTGTGCTTTCAGTTCTTTCCATGCAAGAGCTAAATAAGATTTCATCTTGCTGTCACCTCCGAAAGAACACCGTCCACAATTACAAATTGCCGGTCTGCCATTCTTGCAATGCGGCTGTCGTGAGTGATGATAACAAGCGTTTTCCCCATCTTTTTCCATATGCTTTGCAGCATTTCCATAACCTCGCCGCCGCTCTTGCTGTCCAGATTTCCAGTCGGTTCGTCAGCAAAAATAATATCCGGCTTTGCGATCAGGGCGCGGGCAATCGCTACACGCTGTTGCTGACCGCCGGAAAGTTCATGGGGCAAATGGGTCAGCCGTTCACGAATACCTAACAAATCCGTAAGCTGATTTAGATATACTTCGTCCGGCTGCTTTTTGTCCAGAAGCAGGGGCATGATGATGTTTTCTTTTGCGGTCAGCACAGGGAGAAGATTGAATTGCTGAAAGATAAATCCGATGCGCCGACGGCGAAATGAGGACAGTTCTTTGTCATTAAAACGATAAATGTCTTTTCCATCGTATGTCAGACTGCCGGAAGTCGGCTTGTCCAGTCCAGACAGCAGGTGGAGCAAGGTACTTTTGCCGCTGCCAGATGGTCCCATAATAGAAATAAAATCGCTGGATGCAATTTCAAGGTTGACTTTATCCAACGCAACGACACGGCTCTCGCCGCTGCCGTAGATTTTCGATAGTTCCTTTGCTTCAATGTTCATAAAAAACACTCTCCTTGTTTATAATATAAGGAGAGTGTAAAACAGAAATCTCAAAAAACGCTCAAGGTTTCTGATTTATTTGGAAAGAAGCAGTAGCCGTTGCGCCATAACTTTTGCTGTTTTCCAGTGTAAGTGTTCCTCCATGCTTCAGACATAGTATCTGGCTGCTGTATAGCCCCATACCAAAGTGTGCGGAGTCTTCTTTCATTTTTCCAAACGGTTTCGGGCCGCTTTGTATTAACTCCACAGGATAGCCTGGCCCATCGTCTGTAACTGATAGATGCAAGAAGTTTCCTTTCCGTTCCAAATGAATTTCAATTTTACTCTTTGCAAACCGAGCCGCATTTCCAATTAGATTTTCAGCAACGGTTAAAACCAATCCATGATCTAATTGTATTGTCCCCTTATCAGGTGCGGAAACAGACGGTTCTAATGCTCCTGCAAGAATTTTTGCTGTTTCCTCTAATTCAGAATGTAGCAGTGAATAGGAATACTCGTTTATCCGCACCGGCATTTGTTCTAATCGTTGGATGCTACTCATAGCTTCTGCATACTGTTCAATCCGTAATGTATAGCTTTCCAATCTGTCAATGGCTTGTTCATCTGCTGTTCCCTGCCGCAGTAATTTTATAGTTCCCTTTAAGACCGTGATCGGATTGCGCAAGTCATGGGAAAAGGCGGCATTTAGCCTTTTCCGTTCTTCTGCCTGCCGCCACAGTTCCTGATTTGATTTCAGAAGTTCTTCGCGCATAGTATCAAAGGCGGTGCAGAGCTGCCCCAATTCATCATCAGAATGGACAGGCATAGAAAAGTCAAGGTCATGGTTCCGAATCCGTGAAATCCCATTCCGTAGCGTGGAGATCGGCTGTTTCAATTTGATATGATAATATAATATGCCGGATAGAGCCAGCCCGCCCATAGGGAGAACAATGCAGGACACAATTTGAATGATTCCAAGCATGGACAATATATTTTGCTGGGTCTCTGTGGGGGTTTCCATTTTAACGATTGAACCGTCTGCTAAAATTTCTATTCCACCGGAGGGAAAGTTGCTGCTGATTGAATTGCATATCATAAAGACTAAGCCTAACATCAGGAGAGCCACCAAAACACAGGAAGCAGATAGGACGAGAAAAGTTTTCTTTAATTCCATATTTTTCAGACGTTCCACCGATAACCACACCCCCAAACTGTATCAATATAACTGTGAAGCGTACAAGCAGCCAGCTTCGCCCGGATTTTCCTGATATGTTCCATGACAGTATCACTGTTACCCTCGCCGTCAAGTCCCCACACTGTTTCATAAATACGCTCCCGGTCAAATACCTGTCCGGCATTCAGCGAAAGCAGCTCCACAATATCAAATTCCCTTTTTGATAAAGCAACAGGTTCACCCGCCACTGTGACGGTTCGGGCTGAATAATCAATCGTCAGTTCACCAAAGAAGCGAATTGTCGCTTTATTCCTGTGTCGCTGCTCCCTCCTCAGATGTGCGGCAACTCTCGCCCCTAATTCGTCCAAATCAAAAGGCTTAATGATATAATCGTCGGCACCTGCCTGAAAGCCGATGATTTTATCGGCAGATTCGACCCTTGCCGTCAAAAAAAGAATGGGGCAAGTAATAAGCTCCCGAATTTTCTGACAAAGGGTCAATCCGTCTATGTCCGGCATATTGATGTCGAGCAGGATTAAATCGGGCTGTCTTGCTAATTTTTGAAGTGCTTCATTTCCGCAATAAGCGGTCAACACCTCATATTGAGAAGAAAAATAACTCGCCATCATATCTACAATTCCCGGTTCATCATCAACAATAAGAAGCCTTTGTTTCATGCTATCATCTCCATTTGCAATTCATAATATTTATCGTAACAGCCAAATCTCAAAAAACGCTCAAACTTTTGCCGTCAGGAAAGTATAAAATCAATAGACTGATAAATTTATTATAATATTACTCTGCTGATACAGCCAGTCCGTAAATTCTTTCGGGCTGGCTGTCTTTTCTTTTACAGCCTTTTTTCTCTTCAATGCTTCTTTCTTGAACGCTTCAAAAGCAGTCAGCATTTCTTCCAGCTGGTCAGCCGGGAATCCCGCTGTCCTCTTCGCTTTGTTGATCTTATTGCGCCAGTTCTGGCATTCATTTTTATAAAGCAGGTCATAGTTATTTTCTCTT
>OCIU01001525.1_pt1 | contig 15828 bp, 10 predicted proteins | sample 1538471 | NCBI WGS metagenome assembly OCIU01 (sample SAMN04571693, study PRJEB22368) | human gut metagenome | biome: human gut; material: stool | host: Homo sapiens | place: Luxembourg | collected 2012-06-01 | reverse complement strand
CAATGCCGTCCTCGACCTTCTTGGCGGCCTCCTTCAGTTTCATGGCGCGCAGCTCGGCAACGACAGCCTTCGCCTTCTCTCGGGACGCCTTTTTGCTCTCCTGAGCGTGGATCGCCTTGAGCATTTTTGCCACAATTTTGACCTTGGATTTGGGCACAACAGAGAAAACGTTGCGGTAGAAATGCACCGTGCAGCGCTGATATTTGGCGTCCGGGAACACCTCGCCCACGGCCTCCAGCATCCCCATGCACTTGTCGCCAACGATGAGTTTCACGCCGTCCAAGCCGCGTCCGCGCAGCCACTGGAAGAAGCTGACCCAACTGGCCTTGTCCTCTTTCATTCCCTCGGCAGCACCTAAAACCTCACGAAAACCGTCCTCATTCACGGCAATTGCCACCAGAATCGCCACATTTTCGTACTCTCCGCCCCAGTTGCGGCGCAGGTAGATGCCATCCACATAGACATAGGGGTACTTGCCGCCCTGCAGGGGGCGGTTCCGCCAATCCTCGATGTGGACGTAGGCTTTCTTGTTCAGTTCGCTGATGGTGGCGGGCGAAACCTTGCTGCCCCACAGTGCCTCCGTGATGTCCTCCACACGGCGCACGGAGACGCCCGCCAGATACATCTCGATGAGGGCCTCCTCCACGCTGCTTTCCCGGCGGCGGTACCGCTCGATGATGGCAGTCTCGAAGGACACGCCCTTGAGCCGCGGCATATGGAGCGTGACGTCGCCGGAGGTCGTGGTGAGATTCCGGTCGTAGTGACCGCTGCGGTAGCCCTGACGGGCCTCGCTGCGCTCATAGCGGGCCGCCTGCGTCAGCGACTCCGCCTCCTTTTCCAGCAGCTCGTTCAGGGTCTCTTCTACGCTGCCGCGAACCAACTCCTTGATTTGCCCCTTGATAATTTCCTCATTCAGCTGTACAATTTTCTCGGACATAGTTTGCTGTCTCCTTTCGAATGTTTGTGTGGTAACTTCATTCTACCAGAGCCTGCAAGCTATGTCTTCTTTTATGCTTTTTTCAATTTGCGCAAGTTATTGTACATTATCTCAAAAAATCCCGCGCATTGATATACAGGTAATTCGGAATCGGAAGCAGGTCAATGTATTTTTCTTCCGGCTGCGGATTGTGGCGGTATTTTACCATAACAAATTGGATACACTATCCCACTTTAGAAAATCCAACGCAATAGTCTATGGCCAATTCAATTTGTCACGAAGAAAAAATAACTCAAATGCGATATTGACAAGAACAAAATCGGATGCTATCCTAGGAAACACAGCAGAGAAATCTGCCGACAACAGAATATTCCGAAGCGCACCATAAACCGTAATGAAGGAGCGCTGCGACCGAATAATGGCCGCAGCGCTCCTTTTGGTGCTCTTTAGGGGAAAAGGGGGGGTGGGGAACTCAAATCCCAAACAACTGAATAACCAGCAACGCGGATACCACCGCAGGTTGGGAAACGCGCACGGTGCGCGCGAAGACCCGGAGACATCGAACTTCCGGCGAGCGAGAAACGTCCCGTGGGCAGTCTTGGCAGGCTGCATCATGCCGCCCAATCTGTTTGGACACACAATGTCCGGCCATAGTTGGGGTCCCCACGAAGTAGCCTACTTCGTGGGGAAAGGAGAAACAAACGGAGTGGTTGAGCTTTCGTGCTTGCACGGAAGCGAAAGATACGCAGTTTGTTTCGACGCAAGACAGGCTGCCGCGGCTGGGGTTGAAAGCAGTAGAGACCCCTTCCACGAGCTGTGAGAGCTGCCAAGCTCTGTCCGCGCTGTTCCCCATCGCCGGGGCGCGAGCTGCAAATACGGCGTAAGAAAACCATAGCGACTATACTAGCGACTACAAAAGGCAAAAATCTGAATTTCAAATTTACATAGCGACTAATGTAGCGACTACGGAATCCACAGTTCAAAATTTTGAAATTTATGGCTTATACGAAACGAAAATCAAAAAGCTCGTCCAAACGGAATGAGGATTGGGCTACGTTTTAGGCTTTTCTTGCTGCACAAGAAAAGCGCAAGCATCGCCGTTTGATATCAAAACGGCACTTGCAGGGAGAACCCTGACCCCAATGCCGCCTGTGTGCGGAGAGTTGATGGTTGAACTACGGCACAAGTCAGAAATGCACATCGGCGCAGCTATTCGCTCCGCAGCGTGGGGCGCGTCGTGCCGACGGGTGCGGTTTTGCAGGCTGACCGCGCATCCGTGCAGGTCTATACCACACAAACGCCGCGTCTGCCCACCGTGGCGGCGTGAAGAAAACAGAACAATAAATTTTACTTGGGCAATTCTTCTCGGTCATTCAAAAATTAATTTCTATCCCCAAAATGGGAGAAAGGAAACCAAATGAAGCAGAAACAGTATCACTCGCTGGAAGAATTGCCCCTAATGATGAACTTGACGGACGTTGCTGCCGCCCTTGGCATTTCCAGAGCCGGAGCCTATAAGCCTGCCCATGACAGCTATTTCCCGGCTTTCCAGATTGGCAAACGGATTGCCGTTTCACGCGAGAAATTCCTCGATTGGCTGGATCGGCAGTGTGAGGAACAAAAATGCGCCTAACGGGAAATTGGACTTGCTATTCGGCTGTGCTTGTGGTAATCGTGTGTGCTGACCAAAAACGAAGGAGGTAAATACGATGCCAAAACGACGCGCCAACGGCGAAGGGGATATTCGCAAGCGCAAAGATGGTCGGTGGGAAGGCCGGTACACCGCTGGATACGATGCAAACGGGAAGGTGATCACGAAAAATGTGCTTGGCAGAACACAGGCAGAGGTCAAGGACAAGCTGCGTAACGCCATCGAGGACAGCAAGAAACTCGATCCTGTGAAGGCTGGCAGCTATACGCTAGAACAATGGTTAAAGCTCTGGTATTCCACTTATGTCGAGCCGCAGGTGCGATACTCGACCAGAGAGTTTTACCACAACGCCATCGATCATCACATCATTCCGAAGCTCGGAAATGTGAAGCTGGAAAAGCTGACAATGCTGCAAATCCAACAGTTTTACAACGAGCTGCTCAAGAGCGGTCGCGTGCAGAAGAAAAACCAGCCGGAGTTGAAAGAACACGGTCTGAGTCCCCGCATGGTGCAATGCGTACACGTGGTGTTGAATAAGGCATTAGAATATGCGGTGGAGGAGAAGCTGATTCTTGTGAATCCGGCAAAGAAATGCAAAATCCCGAAAAACACTCGCAAGGAAATGAACATCCTGCCGGAAGCGTTGATCGGCCCATATTTGAGTGCAGCGAAAGAGCATGGGATTCTTGCGCCGATGTATCTGGAGCTGACGACGGGTTTGCGGCGCGGGGAATTGCTGGCCCTGCGGTGGGAGGACTTGGACGTTCAGAACCGCACGTTGTCCATCAACAAAAGCGTCGCGCGGCAGGATGGGAAACTGGTCATCAGCACGCCAAAAACGCCAAATTCCATCCGAACAGTGTTGCTCCCAACAGATACAGTAAAGCTTCTTGTAGAGGAGCATGAAAAACACCCGGCGAATCCGTATTTGTTCCCATCTCCACGTACTGGGGAAACGTGGGACCCGGATGGATTTCGCAGGCTGCATGATCGGATCATCAAGGAGATCGGCGCGGAGCATGTGAGATTTCATGATATGAGACACACATTCGCGACGTTATCGTTGAAAAGCGGCGTGGACGTGCGGACGCTTTCAGAAACGCTGGGTCACTTCAGCGCAGGGTTCACGCTCAGCACCTATGTCCACTCGACACCGGGGATGAAACAGAGCGCAGCGGACGCGATTGGAAACACCATCCGAAATGCAATCTGACCCCAAAATCAAAGCGGCGGCTGCAACTTGCAGCCGCCGCTAAAACGTTCAAAATATTCTTGAGAATGAAGAAACTTGTGCTGTTTTGTCAAATTAATCTCGATAAATCCACCGCATTTTCGCGCCCGTTTGGGTCAAATCTGGGTCAGGTCGCATGACTGTAGAAATGCGGTCGATTATTTGCGCCGGAAAGTAAAGAAAAAGTCCTGAAATCGTGAGATTTCAGGACTTTTCTGGTGGAGATAAGCGGGATCGAACCGCTGACCTCATGACTGCCAGTCATGCGCTCTCCCAGCTGAGCTATACCCCCAACGGCTTGCTTATTATAGCAGATGATCTCTGGAAATGCAAGCATTATTTTCGCTTTTTTAAAAATATGTTTCGCCGCCCTTCTGTATGCGCAGAAAGGCGGCGCGATCAGCGATTATTCCCAGAGGCGGGCGGGGTAGACGCCCTGCGCGCGAAGCGCGGCAAGGGCGCTGACGACGGAGGGAAGATCCTCGTGATAGGTCACGCCGTGCCAGACCTCGGAGCAGGGGAGCATCCGCACCCGCGCGGTTCCGGCCTGAAGCTCGTTGTTGACGATGTACGGAAGATACAGCTCGCATTTTTCCGGGTTTTCCGGGAGGGATTTGTCGAGGAAATGCGGGAACTGCGCCCAGATCTCATCGAGAAAACGCGGCGTGAAGCCGAAAAAGTTCATCGAGACCAGCGTATCGCCGGAGAGCGGGACAAACGTCTTGTCGTCCTCGGTGTAGGCCGCGTCGCTGCCGCGCTGGAAGATCTTCGTGCGCTCGGTCACGCCGGTGAGGTAGCCGTCCTTTACGCTGCAGATGCCGCGCGCGACGGAGCCGAACTCGGTCACGGTGTTGCGCAGGCGATAGCCGACCATGCAATAGGTGTGCTCGTCGCGGTTCTCGGTCAGGAAGCGGTAGACCGTCTCAAATGCGCCGCGGCCATAGAAATCGTCGGCGTTGATGACAGCAAACGGCGCGTCAAACACGCCGCGGCAGCAGGCGACGGCGTGCGCCGTGCCCCACGGTTTTTTGCGCTCTGCGGGGACGCGGTAGCCCTCGGGGAGGCGGTCAAGCTCCTGAAAGACATAATTCACCTTAAAATAACGCTCCATGCGGCGGCCGATCGTCTCGCGGAATTGCGCTTCGATGGCATGCTTGATGACGAAGGCCACACGGCGGAAGCCCGCCCGGTATGCGTCATAGAGAGAATAATCAATGATGAAGCAGCCCTCGTCGTCCACCGGCGTCATCTGCTTCATGCCGCCGAAGCGGCTGCCCATACCGGCTGCCAGAATGACAAGAACAGGCTCTGAATGTTCCATGGTCACAGCTCCTTTTCACTTCCGTTCTCTTTTCTGAAGCCCCTTCGGAGCGGCTGCAAGCGCATTTCCGTAGGGACACCTTTATTCTATCCCAACCGGCTGGAAATTGCAACCGAAAACGCAAAGCGCGCCCGCGCACGCCAAAGGGGGGCTTTGACACGCGCGGACGCGGCAGTATGGCGGCCTTTATTTCCGAAGGATGCCGCGCAGGTCACGGATGGCGCCGCGCGGGCACACGACAAGGCACTGACCACAGCTGAGGCAGAGCGTCTCATCGATGCGGGAGAGGTTGTTTTCCACACGGGCTGCGCCGGAGGGACAGGCCTTGGCGCAGAGCGAGCAGCCGATGCAGCTGACCTCGCACTGCCGCCGGGCGTCCTTGCCCGCGTCCTCGTTCGAGCAGGCGACCACGATGGGACACAGCCGGTCATGGAGACGCAGGACGCCGCGCGGACATTCGCGCGTGCATTTGCCGCAGCCTACGCATTTTGCGGAATCGACCCCCGCCACGCCGAGATCATTGATCGCGATGGCCTCGAACGGACAGACGCTCACGCACACGCCGCAGGCGACGCAGCCGTAGCGGCAGTCCGCTGTGGCGCGGCAACCGCCATTGCACGCGGCGTAAGCCGTTTTCTTGGAGCGCGTTTTCACAGTGGCTCACCCCTTCCTTTCATACGGCGTCCCGCTGAGCGGGAGCGTGGTGCGCCGTGTGCCGTCAAGCCGGTAATAGGCGTCGGCAATGGCGGGCGCGGTGGGGATGGATGTGATCTCGCCGATGCCGATCGCGCCGCAGGCGATGTTCAGCCCCGGCTTGTCGATGACGATGGCCTCGATCTCCGGGACCTCATGCGCGCGGAACAGGCCGAGCTTGCCGTATTGCTCGATGGGCTTGCAGTTTTCGTCGATGGGATAGCGCTCCGTCAGCGCGTAGCCCATGCTCATGACCACGCCGCCCTCGATCTGCCCCTCACAGGAGCGCGGATTGACGGCCTTGCCGACGTCGTGCGCGGCGATCATTTTCTCGATCCTTCCGGTCTTGCGGTTCAGGACGCAGACCTGCGTCGCATAGCCGTAGGCCACATGCGAAACGGGATTTGGCACGTCCGCGCCGAGCTTGTCGGTCTTTGCAAGGTATTCTCCGTAGAACTCCCGCCCGCAGAGCGCGGCCATATCGCCGGTGTAGGCGGCGCAGAAGGCCTCGCACGCGCGGCGGCAGGCCTCGCCCGTGATCATCGTCTGGCGCGAGCCGGAGGTATCGCCCGAGTCCGGCGCGATCCATGTGTTCGAGCGCTCATAGACGATCTGCTCGCGCGTGAGCGGCGTGTTGGTCACGACCATCTGGACGAGCACCGTGCCGACGCCCTGACCGATGCACGATGCACCGGCGTAGATATGCAGCTTCCCGTCGTCCTGCACGATCAGCTTGCAGCGGCCCCAGTCGGGAAGACCGACGCCCACGCCCGCATTTTTCATCGCGCAGGCAAGACCGACGGGCTTTCCGGCCGCGCGGGCCGCATCGTATGCCTCCTTCACGGCCTCAAGCGTCTCAACAAGCCCCGTCTCCGCGCCGACGATCTGACCGTTCGGCAGGACGCCGCCGGGGCGGATGGCGTTGCGGTACCGAATCTCCCACGGGGAGATGCCGACGATGTCCGCCATTTCATTCAGCAGCGATTCGATCGCAAAGCAGGTCTGCGTCACGCCGAAGCCGCGGAACGCGCCCGCAGGCGGGTTGTTGGTGTAGTACGCCGTGCCATCGATCTCAAAATTCTCGTAGGCATAGGGGCCTGCGGCGTGGGTGCAGGCGCGTTCGAGCACCGGCCCGCCGAGCGAGGCAAACGCGCCCGTGTCCGAGACGACCTTTGCCTTGACGCCGAGGATCTTTCCGGTCTCATCACAACCGAGCGTGAAGTCCATCCAGAACGGATGCCGCTTGGGATGGATGAGAAGCGACTCGGCGCGGGAGAATTTGACCTTCACGGGTCTGCGCGTGCAGTAGGCGGCCAGCGCTGCGTGGTGCTGCACGGTCATGTCCTCTTTTCCGCCGAAGCCGCCGCCGACGAGCTGGTTTTCGACCTTGACCTTCTTTGTTCCGAGCATCAGCGTGCATTCGTGCAGCGTGGTGTGCGAGGACTGGTCGGTCGAGAGGATCATCACGTCGCCGTCCGGGTCGATGTACGCCACGGCGCACTCCGGTTCGAGGAAGGCGTGTTCGGTCCACGGCGTTTCAAAGTGCCGGGAGAGGACGTGCGCCGCGCCCGCGATGGCAGCGTCTGCGTCGCCGCGCGAGACGTGCTTGTGCGCCTGAACGTTGCTCTCCTCCTCGTCAAAGACCAGCGGCGCGCCCGGCGCAGCGGCCTCGACGGGGTTATGCACGGCGGGAAGCACTTCATAATCGACCCGGACGAGCTTTTTCGCCTTTTCCAGCGTCTCGGCATCCTCCGCCACGACAAGGCAGATCGCATCGCCGAGATAGTGCGTCAGCCCGCCGACGGGAATGAGCGTGTACTGGTCGTGCTTGATGTGGCCGACCTTGTTTTCACCCAGAATGTCCTCGGCGGTCAGAACAGCGACAACGCCGGGCAGAGCCTTCGCCTTTGCGGCGTCGATGCCGAGCACCCGCGCGCGCGGGTATTTGCTGCGGACGGCGGAGGCGCAGCACATGCCGTCGAGATACCAGTCATCGGGGTATTTGCCGTAGCCCTGCACCTTTTCCGCCACGTCCAGACGGTGGACGCTGGAGCCGAGCTTCCAGTCCGTCTCCGAGGGCTTCGGCACAAAGCCGAGCTTTTTGTATTTTGCCGCCAGACGCACGGCTGCGAAGATCTTCACATAGCCCGTGCAGCGGCAGTAATTGTTGCGCAGTGCATGTTTGATGTCGGCCTCGGTCGGGTCGGGGTTCCGGTCGAGCAGCGCCTTGGTGCACAGCACCATGCCCGGAATGCAGAAGCCGCACTGGACGGCGCCGGCCTCGCCGTAGCAGAAGGTGTAAAGCTCCTTTTCCCAGTCGCTCAGACCCTCGACCGTGAGGATGCGGCGGCCCGCGAGCGAATCGGTATCCGGCGTACAGGCGCGGCACGGCTCGCCGTCGATCAGGACGGTGCAGGCGCCGCATGCGCCCTCGGAGCAGCCGTCCTTGACCGAGGTGAGGTGCAGCTCATCGCGCAGATAGCGCAGGAGCTTCTGATTTTTTGCGGCCGCGACCTTGCTGCCGTTGACAAAAAATTCAGCCATGCGTGATCTCTCCTTGCAGTATGAATTCGGTTTTTCCGTCACAGCGCCTGTCGGCACGCGGCACGCAGGCCGCGCTGCCGCGCTGTTCTCGGCGCAGAGCGCCACCGTTTTCACCTGATTTTATTATATATTTTTCACAAGCGCCATGCAATCGATTTGCCGGATATTTGAGATTTTCGTGATTTTTCATAGTGCGGGGCGCAAAAAATCGCCGGAACGCACAGAGCGCCGGCGATTTTGTTCGACCATATCAAAAAACGGAAGCCAGCGCCTGCTCATGCCTCTGCGATCTCGCGCACGGCGCGGATGGCGGCATCGACCTCCGTCTGCGTGTTGAACCAGCCGAAGCTGAAGCGCACCGCGCCCTGCTGCACTGTGCCGAGTGCCCGGTGCATCCGCGGCGCACAGTGCGCGCCGGAGCGCGTGGCGATGCCGTAATCCTGCGAAAGCCAGTCGGAGACCGCGCCGGAGTCGTACTGCCCGATGTTCAGCGCCACAATCGGCGCGCGCACGCGCTGTGCATGGTCACCGTAGACCGTCACGCCGGGAATGGCGCGCACGCCGTCATAAAACCGGCGCGCCAGCGCGTCCTCATGTGCGTGGATGCGCTCCACGCCCGTTTGCAGGAGCCATTCCGCCGCCGCCGAAAGCCCTGCGATGCCGTGGCCGTTCAGCGTGCCGGCCTCCAGATGTGTGGGATATTCCTCCGGCTGACGCTCGAGATAGCTCTGCACGCCCGTGCCGCCGGTGAGCAGCGGCCGGATGTCCACACCCTCCCGCACCAGAAGGCCGCCGGTGCCCTGCGGGCCCATGAGGCTCTTGTGGCCGGTGAAGCACAGAACGTCTGCGGGGCAGGTCCTGAGGTCGATGGGAAGGCTTCCTGCCGTCTGCGAGGCGTCAACGAGGAGCAAAAGCCCATGCGCGTGCGCAAACGCCCCGATGCGTGCAAGGTCGAGCACCGTGCCGGTCAGGTTGGAGGCGTGCGTACAGACGACGGCGCGGGTATTCGGGCGCAGCAGACGCTCAAAATCGGCGTAGTCGATGTTTCCCATCCGGTCTGCCGGAAGAAAATCGACCGCCATGCCGCCCTCGCGCAGCCGATGGAGCGGGCGCAGGACGGAGTTGTGCTCCAGATCGGTCGAAAGGACGTGGCAGTCCGTGTCCAGCAGACCGAAGATCGCCGTGTTGAGCGCCTGTGTGGCGTTCGCGGTGAACACCACGCGCTCCGGCGCGTCAAAGCCGAACAGCGCGGCAAGCGTCTCGCGCGCGTGATAGATCGTCCGTCCGGCGCTGAGACTTCCGGCGTGGGCGCCGCGCCCGCTGTTGCCGAGCGTGCCCATCGCGGAAACGACCGCCTCTGCTACGCAGGGCGGCTTTTGCAGCGTGGTCGCCGCATTGTCAAGATAGATCATGTCCGCGCCTCCCGTCGATCTGCCGGAGATGCCGCGCTGCGGCCTTTCCGGCGGAGCTGCTTTCATTGTAGCCCGCAGGCGGTTATTTTTCAAGGAGAATAACCATCTCAGAGCACCTGAAGGATATAGCCCTTGAGGTAAAGCGACTGCTCGGCGGCGAGATCTGCCGGATGGTCGCGCGACTGCATCAGCATTTCGGCAAGACGCACCGTCCTGCCGCAGTCGGCGGCGGCCTCGCGGAGCATTTTCAGAAACAGCTCCGGCGTCATAAACTGGCTGCATGAGCACGAGACGAGCCAGCCGCCCGGCTCGACCATCTTCATCGAGCGCAGGTTCAGCTCCTTGTAGCCGCGGTATGCGCCCTCGAGCGCCTTCTTGCTCTTTGCAAACGCAGGCGGGTCACAGATGACAAGGCCGTACTGCTTTCCGGCGTCGGAATACTCGCGCGCAAGGTCAAAGACGTTCGCGCAGGTGGTCGTGATGCGCTCTGCCACGCCGTTTCGCGCCGCGTTCTTCCGCACCAGCGCAAGCGCCTCCTCCGACACATCGACCGATTCGACGTGCTCCGCGCCGTAGAGCGCCGCGTGGATGGAGAAGCCGCCCGTGCAGCAGCACAGATCGAGCACCGTCCGCCCGGCGCAGTAGGGACGGATGCGGCCGCGATTTTCCTGCTGGTCGAGGAAATGCCCGGTCTTTTGTCCGTTTGCGATGCTGACCAGCATGGCGGCGTCGTGCTCCCGAATCTCAAGCTCGTCCGGCACCGTCCCGAGGACGCAGCCGGTCATCTGCGCAAGACCCTCTTTTTCGCGCACGGGCACGTCGTTCCGCTCAAAAATGCCCTGCGGATGAAAAATCTCATCCAGCAGCTCGATCAGGACCGGCTTCCAGCGCTCCATGCCGAGCGACGTGATCTGAAACGAGAGGCAGGAGGCGAATTTGTCGACCGTCAGCCCCGGAAGGCCGTCAGACTCGCCGAAGACGACGCGGCAGGCGTTCTCAAAGCCGAGCGACCTCCGATACTCCCACGCGCGCAGCAGCCGGCGGCGGAAAAACGCGCGGTCGATCGTCTCGTTCCGGTCGCGCGTGAGCACACGGACGCAGATTTTCGAGCCGGGATTCCAGAATCCGCGCGCGCAGAAGCGCAGGCGGCTGTCGAGCACGTCAACGACGCCGCCCGTCTCGCAGGTGTCGTCCGCCCAGTCAAGCTCATTTTCAAAGATCCACGGCGCGCCGCCGCGGACGCGGGCTTCCTCGCCGCGGCGCAGGCAGACCTGTCCAGATACCATATGCAAAACCTCCGAAGGCAAATTTTCTGAATGGATTTTACCACATTTTTGCGCCCCGCGCCAGACCCGTGACAAGCGCCTTTTCGTGTGTTATACTGATTTTATCAAATTGCAGAAAGGAAAATGGGCATGGATACGGAGCGCACGATCAAAAATCTGGAGAAAAACGGGTTCGCTGTCCGCTATTTTGAGACGGCGGAGGCAGCCGCGGAGTATCTGCTCTCACAGCTTCACGGGCGCACGGTCGGCATCGGCGGCAGCATCACGATCGGGCAGCTGGCGCTTTACGACCGGCTCTGCGCGGACAATACGGTCTACTGGCACGGCGTGTGCAACACGGAGGAGACGAAAAAGTGCGCGGCGCAGGCGCAGGTCTATCTGACCTCCGCAAACGCCATCGCAGAGACCGGCGAGATCGTCAACATCGACGGCGCGGGCAACCGCGTGGCGTCCATGCTTTACGGACATGAGACGCTCTACATCGTTTCCGGCGTCAATAAACTCACGCCGGATCTTCACGCCGCCATCGACCGCGCACGCAACGTGGCCGCACCGCGCAATGCCCGCCGCCTCGGGCGCAAAACGCCCTGTGCGCTCTCCGAGCCGATGCGCTGCCACGACTGCGCCAGCCCGGAGCGCATCTGCCGCGCCCTCTGCGTGCTGGAGCGGCCGGTCTTCGGCATTGGCCGGACCGAGGTCATCCTGATCGGACAGGCGCTTGGATACTGACAAAAGCACATCAAAAAGACTGTTTGGCGAGCGAAAAGCTCCCGGAATCTGTGATTCTGGGAGCTTTTGTGCTTACCACCAGGGGTCGTATTCGCCGCCTTCGCCGCCCTCATCGGGATCGGGATCCACAGGCTCCTCCGGCTCCTCGGGCTCCAGAGGCTCGTAGAGCGTGATCAGGTATTTGCTGTCACGGTAGGTATAGGAGCTGGTGCCGAGGTTTTCGGTCTTGAGGATCTTGCCGTCCTTGTCGCAGAAATTGCGGTAGAGGGCAATGTTCGCGCCGGTATACGGCGATTGGAGCTGCGAGCCGAGCGCGTAGATGTTGCCGTCGCTGCCGGTCGCCAGCTTGACGGTCTTGCCGTTTTTGTCAACGCCGGTCTCGCCCGTGATCGTCAGCTCGATTTCGTCGGACTTCGGTGCATTCTCGCTCGTCACGCCGACCGTTTTCCACGGCTTGGTGGCGAGCTGCTGATACGTCAGCGTCACATGATCGTAGTCCTTATCTTCCTTCGTGCCGACCAGCGCGATGTGGACATAGCCGCCCGAAACGCTCGCGTCGATGCGGATGGGATAGCCGGTGTTGTTCTTGAACTTGAAGTCCAGCTGGCCCCAATAGACCGTTGCGTCCTGTCCGCGCGGGACGTATGTGACTTCAAACATGTGCGGTGCGCGCTCGGTGACCTGAAGGTTCGCCAGCAGAACGCACTCATAGATCGTGGAGGAGACCTGACATACGCCGCCGCCCTCCTCAGACTCGCTCTTGCCGCCGTCGAGGTAGACGATCGCGCCCATGTAGCCCTTGGCCTTGGTGCGCTCGCCGACGACGCCGTTGAAGGAGAATTCCTCGCCCGGATTCAGGACTGTGCCGTTGATGGCCTTGCATGCCAGCTCCAGATTGTTGGTACGCGCCGGAATGGCGGTGTGCGGGCTGTCGTATTTTGCAAGCGTATAGGAGAAATACGTCTCCTTCAGCTTCTCCAGCGTGACCTCGGGGACGAGGTCCTCCATCTGGATGGTGACGGTCGTGCCGGGGTCTGCCATGGCGATCTGCTGGGTGTAGTACGGCAGGTCAAAGCCGTAGCCCTTGACCTCCTCGACCAGTTCGTGGTTCTCCTCGTCGTAGTAGGCGTCCTTCATTTCCGAGCAGTATTTGTCGTAATACGGCTGGAGATCGACCGCGTCGCAGGGCGTGGTCTCGTAGCTGAATTTCAGGTCGCTGAGATCGTTCGCGGCAAAGCGCTCGAGCACCGCCTCATACAGCGCGTCTGCGTCCAGCGCGACGGCAGGAGAGCCGGTGGTGACGCTGATGATGCCGGAGGCCTCATTGACGCTGACCGACGGCTGGACAAGATCCTGTTTGACCTCGGCAGCGGTCTTGTCGATGACGTCGCGGATGTACGCGGTGTCAAGATTGAGCGTGGATTCCAGTCCCACGTTGTGCTCATTGTGCTTCGCGGACAGGTAGGTACGGATCGCCTTGATGGGGCCGCCGCTGCGGCCGTACTGCATCGCGGCGTCGATCGCCTCGTCGGCGTTGAGCGCGACGTTGGTGATCTCGGGGTCGAGATCAAGCGTCCGGTCGGGGAGGATCACGTGCAGCGTGTCTGCGGCGTAGGACTTGTTGACCGCGCCCTCGACCGCTGTGATGGCAGCCTCACGCTTGAGACCGCCGACGTTGACGCCCGCGACGTAGACGTTCGGGAAAATGGTGTTGCTGTTTTTGATCGAGAAGCCATAGCCGCAGAGCGCCACGACCGCGATCAGCACGACCGCGCCGGCGATGATGCCGATGCGCGTGCCCATGGACAGGCCCGCCTTGGGCTGTTTGGGCTGCTTGGGGACATTCGGTGCGGGATGGTTCTGAGAAGCGGCATGGCGCTGCGCTGCGGTCTGGGGTGCGTGCTCGGCGCCGCGCGAGGCTTCAAATCTGCCTTTCTTTTTGATGGGGATCTCCTCCTATTCTGAAGCCGGAAGTCCGGCCGGGAAGTGTTCTGACTGTGTCATGCCTATGCGGACGGTGGCATTATGACAACTATCATTATACGGGCTGTGCGGAAATTTTGCAATGCCATTTCCGCCAAGAAGCGTGGAACATTTTCTGAAAAATTGATTAAGATTTCACGGAATCACAGACCCCCGTCAGCCGTTTCGCGCGATGGCGTACCGGCTCACGAGCTGCTCTGCCAGCTTCAGCGCATCCTCGCCCTTCTTGAGCCGCACGGTCAGCGCCGGAGCCTTGCCCGCGGAGAAGAAAATGCGGGATTTGAACGCCGGCTCGGCGCAGACGGCGGAGATGGCGGGGAAATCCATGACGGCCAGCGTCAGCATGACGCCGCCCTCCTTCTGCGTGATCTCAGTGATGCCCGCCGCCGCAGCACGCGCGCGCAGCAGCGCGATGGCGAGCAGATTCATGACACCCTTCGGGGGATCGCCGTAGCGGTCGACCAGCTCGTCGAGCAGATCGTCCGCGTCCTCCTGCGTGCGCACGGCTGCCATGCGGCGGTAGAGATCCATGCGCTGCTCGCCGGAGGGGACGTAGCGCTTGTCGATGTTCGCCGTGACGTTGAGATCGGCGGTACACTCCGGCTCTGCCAGCGCCTTTTCGCCGCGCTCCTCGAGCACGGCGTCCTCCAGCAGCTTGAGGTACATGTCGTATCCGACCGACAGCATGTGGCCCGACTGCTCCGCGCCGAGCAGGTCGCCCGCGCCGCGGATCTCCAGATCACGCATGGCGATCTTGAAGCCGGAGCCGAACTCGGCATACTCGCGGATGGCGCTCAGGCGCTTTTCTGCGATCTCCGAGAGCACCTTGCCGCGCCGGAACGTGAGATAGGCGTAGGCGTGGCGGCTCGAGCGTCCCACACGGCCGCGGAGCTGGTGGAGCTGCGCAAGACCGAGGCGGTCGGCGTCCTCAATGATGAGCGTATTCACATTCGGAATGTCAAGACCGGTTTCGATGATCGTTGTGCAGACGAGCACCTGGATCTCGCCGTCGGACATGCGCTGCATGACGTCGCTGAGCGCTTCCTCGCCCATTTTTCCGTGTGCAACGCCGACCTCACCCATGTCACCGAGCAGCTCCTTGATGCGCGCGGCGCATTTGTCGATGGTCTCGACGCGGTTGTGAAGGTAGTAGACCTGCCCGCCGCGTTCCAGCTCGCGCCGGATGGCGTCAAGCAGAAGCTGCTCGCTGTGCTCGAGCACGAACGTCTGGACGGGGTAGCGGTCCTGCGGCGGCTGCTCGATGGTGGACATATCGCGAAGCCCCGACAGCGCCATGTTGAGCGTGCGCGGGATCGGCGTTGCCGACAGTGTTAAGACGTCCACGCCGCGGGAAAGTTCCTTCAGCCGCTCCTTGTGCGTGACGCCGAAGCGCTGTTCCTCGTCGATGATGAGAAGGCCGAGATCCTTGAAGCGGATGTCCTTTTGCAGCAGCTTGTGCGTGCCGATGATCAGATCGACCCGCCCCGAACGCAGATCCATGAGCGTTTTCTTCTGCTGATTTGCGGTGCGGAAGCGCGAAAGCACGTCAATCGTCACCGGGAACGAGCCGAAGCGGCTCGTAGCGGTGACATAGTGCTGCTGCGCCAGAACGGTGGTCGGCACCAGAATGGCGACCTGCTTGCCGTCGAGGATGCACTTCATCGCCGCGCGCAGCGCGACCTCCGTTTTGCCGAAGCCCACGTCGCCGCAGAGCAGGCGGTCCATCGGCGCGGGCGATTCCATGTCGTGCTTGATCTCGTCGATGCAGCGGAGCTGATCGTCGGTCTCGGCGTACTCGAAGCTGTCCTCAAACTCCTTCTGCCACGGCGAGTCCGCCGCAAACGCAAAGCCCGGCAGACGCTTGCGCTCGGCATAGAGCTTGATGAGCCCCGCCGCCAGATCCTTGGCTGCGGCCTTGGCCTTGGCCTTCGCCTTCTGCCACTGGTCGCCGCCGAGCTTGTTGAGCTTCACCGGCGCGTCCTCACCGCCGCCGATGTACTTGCTGACCAGATCGAGCTGCGTCGCAGGAACATAGAGCGCG
>OCIU01001521.1_pt1 | contig 15844 bp, 13 predicted proteins | sample 1538471 | NCBI WGS metagenome assembly OCIU01 (sample SAMN04571693, study PRJEB22368) | human gut metagenome | biome: human gut; material: stool | host: Homo sapiens | place: Luxembourg | collected 2012-06-01 | reverse complement strand
CCCTCGTGGCTCAGATGCCACAGGTTCTTGTCCTTGGAGTAGTTAGTCTCCCGGCTGATCTTCAGCGGGATGTGGTGGGCCTCGGCGTAGTCGATCTCCTCATCGCGGCTCTGGATATCCCACTCGCGCCACGGGGTGATGATCTTCAGGTCCGGGGCAAAGTGCATGATGGCCAGCTCGAAACGCACCTGGTCGTTGCCCTTGCCGGTGCTGCCGTGGCAGACGGCGTCGGCACCCTCGGCGCGGGCGATCTCCACCACGCGCTTTGCCAGAATGGGGCGTGCAAAGCTGGTGCCCAGCAGGTAGCCCTCATAGTCGGCACCGGCCTGCATGGTGGGGATGACGTAATCCTCCACGAATTCATCGGTCAGATCTTCCACATACAGCTTGGAAGCGCCGCTTGCCTTGGCGCGCTCCTCCAGACCTTCCAGCTCACCCTTCTGGCCCACATTGCCGCAGACTGCAATGACCTCGCAGTTGTTGTAATGCTCTTTCAGCCACGGGATGATGATGGACGTATCCAGACCACCGGAATAAGCCAGCACGACTTTTTTGATCTCAGACATGATAACGTCCTCCGTTCAAACCACTTGATATACTCTTTTTGAATTTCCCTCTTGCAATTCTCGATTGCAGTTGCTATTATACGAGCAGCAAGAGAATGTGTAAAAAGTATCCTGCACATGGTCACAATATGATTTTGATATGAAAGAGGGCCTGCTGCCATGTATGTGGACTGGGAATACTACAAAATCTTCTATTATGTTGCGAAGTATCAGAATTTTACCAAAGCCGCCCGGGTGCTGGGCAACAACCAGCCCAACATCACCCACGCCATGAACCGGCTGGAAAGCCAGCTGAACTGCGTGCTGTTCATCCGCTCCAACCGGGGCGTGACCCTGACGCCCGAGGGTGCGATGCTCTATTCCCGCATCGCGTCGGCGGCGGTACAGATCCAGGATGCGGAGGAAGAACTGAGCGCCAGCGCCACGCTGGAACACGGTGCCATCAGCATCAGTGCCACCGAGACCGCGCTGAACATCTATCTTTCGGAAAAACTGCGGGCCTTCCACACCGAGTACCCCGGCATCCGGCTGCGCATCTCCAACCACTCCACCCCGCAGGCGGTGCAGGCCGTGAAGAACGGCGAGGTGGATGTCGGCCTGAAAATGGTGGAGCTGATGCCCTTTTATGAGGTGCTGGTGGGCGGCCGGAACTTCACGGCGCTGGCCAGCCAGAGCCTGACCCTGAAGGAGCTGGGCAGCTACCCCCTCATCAGCCTGAGCGAGGAGAGCATGACCCGCAGCTTTTACCGGCAGTTCTTCCTGGACCACGGCGCGGCGCTCAAGCCCGACACCGAGGCCGCCACCACCGACCAGATGCTCACGCTGGTGAAAAGCGAGCTGGGCCTTGCCTTCCTGCCCCAGCCCATGGCCGGAGAACCGCTGGCCCGGGGCGAGATCGTGCAGCTGCATTTGCAGGAGATCATCCCGCAGCGCTCGGTCTGCCTTGTCTACGACCATCACCGCCCGCTGAACACGGCGGCGCGCAAGTTCCAGCAGATGCTGACCAAAACGCTGCCAAAGCATGCGTGAATACAAAAGGGGCCGCTGCACACTGCAGCGGCCCCTTTGCGCACCCCGGCCCTTATTTTTCCGGGTGCGTGCTTTCCTTCAATTCGCGGTGTTCTTCTTCCAGCTCCTGCTTTAAAGCGTGGTCGATCTCTCTGGTCTCCTGCCGGATCTCGACAAGGTCTTTTTCGATGACGGGGTTTTCCTCCAGGTCTTCGCGGATGAACATCAGCGCAAAGCTCACCAGCAGCAGCCCGCAGGAGGGCCAGATGGCTTTGCCGCCAAAGGCTGCAGCGCTCTTGCTGCCGATGCCGGCACCAATGGCGAACAGCAGGATGATGCCGAAATAGCGCAGCATCCGGTCCCGGGCTTTGGCGTCCCGGGTCTTGCGCCAGATGCACAACGCTTCCATGCCGCTGCGCAGGTCGCCGATGCACATGGTGCTGGCAAAGGCGTAGCCGTCCACCTTGCGGAAGGCCTGCACCTGCATGGCACAGGAGAAAGAGACGATGGCGTTGGCCAGCAGGTCCAGCGCGGGCGGCAGAAAGCCCACGAGGAACAGCAGCAGCACTTCGCCCAGCACCACCAGCTGCCGCCAGTGCAGCCGCTGCATGTCGCGGAAGCGCTCCCGCATCTTTTCGGCGGTGAGCACGCCCAGCGCAAAGGCGCACAGCGGCACCAGATAGTGCACCGCCCGCCCCCAATTGCCATCCATGAGGTTTGCGCTCAGCAGCACGATGTTACCGGTCTGGGCGTTGGCGAACACTTTGCCCCGGAACAGATAGGTATAGGCATCCTGCAGGCCGCCGGACAGCGAAAGGAACACGGCGGTGAGGAAGGACTCGGACATTTGCCCGTGATGATTCGGTTTCATAGATACACCCTCTTTGCACACCCTATTATAATCCATTTCGGCGGGTTTGCTGATATCCGTTTTACATGGCAGATATGTGCGCAGCGCAGAAGGAACGCTTGGAAAAAGTAGCACTTTCCCAAAACGGCTGATTTGACAAAAATGAAGTGATAACTTTGTATAACTTTACAAAACATGGAAAAACGGAGGGCAAAAGTTGTTGCAGTTTTCGGATTGAAAGCAAACGGAGAAAACGCTATACTTTAAGCATCGAAGGCAAAGGCGCTTGGTGAGAGATCACCGAGCGCCTTTTTTCGTTTCCTGCGGGGCAATGCGGCCCCGGGGACGAGATGCAAGAGGAAAAGGGGAATGTACCGTGATCAAGCTGGAACATGTGGAAAAATACTTCGGTGATCTGCACGTTTTGAAGGATATCAACCTGGAAGTGGCCGAGGGCGAAAAGCTGGTCATCATTGGGCCGTCCGGTTCGGGCAAGTCCACCACCGTGCGCTGCATGAACTTTCTGGAGGAGCCCACCAGCGGCCACGTCTACATCGACGGCCAGGAGCTGACCAGCAAGAACAAGACAAAGCTCGTGCGCGAGACCACCAGCATGGTGTTCCAGCAGTTCAACTTGTACCCGCACATGACGGTGCTGAAGAACCTGACCCTGGCCCCCATGAAGCTGCACCACAAGACAAAGCAGGAGGCCGAGGAGCTGGCTTATCATTATCTCGAGGTCGTGGGCCTGCGGGATAAGGCAAATGTCTATCCCACCCAGCTTTCCGGCGGCCAGCAGCAGCGCATCGCCATTGCGCGGGCATTGTGTGCACAGACCAAGATCATTCTGTTTGATGAGCCCACCAGTGCGCTGGACCCGGAGACCATTCAGGAAGTGCTGGATGTCATGGTGAATCTGGCCCACGAGAAGAACATCACGATGGTGGTGGTCACCCACGAGATGGGCTTTGCCCGTCAGGTGGCGGACCGGGTGGTGTTCATGGCCGACGGCCAGATCATTGAGGAAGGCACACCGGAGCACTTCTTTACCAACCCCAAGAACGAGCGTGTGCGCCAGTTTCTGGGCAAGATCATCCGGTAAAAACATTGGTCAACGCGGGGGATGCCGCAAATGTGGGCGGCACACCGCTGCTGATAGCGCAGCCACGAGGGGCGGAAGGGAAAGCCGCCCGGCTGCAAAATTGATAGAGGAGTGGATACTTATGAAAAAGATCTCGCGTCGTAGTTTCGTCAAGGCCGCTGGCACGGTCCTTGCTCTCACCGCTCTGACCGCCTGCGGCGGCTCGGCCGGCTCCACGGCTGCTTCCGGCAGCACGGCATCTTCTGCCGCCTCCGGCAGCGCAGCCGCTTCCTCCGAAGCACTGTCTGCCGACGTGCAGGCCATCGTGGACCGCGGTGTGCTGAAGGTCGGCGTCAAGAACGCCGTCAAGGGCTTCAGCTTCCAGGATACCCTCACCGGCGAGTACACCGGCCTTGAGGACAGCCTGGCTGAGATGATCGCCGAACACCTGGGTGTGGACGTGGAGTTCACCACCGTCACCGCCGCCACCCGCGGCGAACTGCTGGATTCCGGCGACATCGACTGCGTGCTGGCCACCTTTACCATCACCGACGAGCGCCGCAAGAGTTGGGATTTCTCCACCCCCTACTACACCGACTACGTCAGCGTGCTGGTGGAGGATGCTTCCGGCATCAAGGAGCTGGCCGACCTGAAGGATAAGGTCGTGGGCGTTTCCTCCGGTTCTACCTCCGCCCGTGCACTGGTGCAGGCCATGATCGACGCCAGCGTCATCTCCGGCGACGGCTTTGACGCCGACACCTTCAATGCCGATACCTGGAAGGACGGCATCTCCTTCCGTCAGTACGATGACTACCCCGCCATCAGCACGGCTCTGAGCGCCGGTGAAGTGGACGGCTTCTGCGTGGATAAGTCCATCCTGGCCATCTACAAGACCGACGGCCGCAGCTACATCGACGCCGAGTTCAGCCCGCAGGAGTACGGCATCGCCACCAAGAAGGGCAGCGGTTTCTCCGCATTGTGTGACGAGCTGGTGACCGGCTGGCTGGCCGACGGCACCATTGACGGCCTGATCAAGGACAACGGCCTGGATTAAATTTGATCGCAGCCAAACGGGTTGTAGGAAAGGGGAGTTCACCATGTCTGGTCTGTTTTCGTGGGACGCATGGGCAACGGTGTGGAACCACCGGGAAAGTTTTCTGCTGGGGCTGGGCAACACACTGCTCACGGCATTCAGTGCGCTGGTGCTGGCGTTTGCCATTGGCGCGGTCATCGGCCTGATGGCCACCAGCGGCAAGAAACCGCTCAAGTTCATCGCCCGGGTGTATGTGGAGTTCATTCAGAATACGCCGCTGCTGCTGCAGCTGTGCTTTTTGTACTACGCGCTGGCCTTTGCGGGCCTGAGCCTGGGCGTCATCCGCACCGGCATCATTGCACTGGGTGTGTACACCGGTGCCTATATGGGCGAGGTCGTCCGCGCTGCCATCGAGTCGGTGCCCAGGGGACAGTTTGAAGCCGCACAGGCTCAGGGCTTCAACTACCTGCAGCGCATGGGCTACATCATCCTGCCCCAGAGCATCCCGGTCATGCTGCCTCCCATGGTCAATCAGGTGGTCAACCTGTTCAAAAACACCTCCTGCCTGTACATCGTGGGCGGTGCGGACCTCATCAGTGTGACTTACAGCTTTGTCACCGGTGCTTCCACCGGCGGTGCCTATGCACCGGCCTATATCGTCTGCGGTGCGATCTTCTTTGTGGTGTGCTTCCCGCTGTCTACGCTGGCCACCCGCTGGGAAGCTTCCCTCAAGGAGCGCAAGGGCAAGGCAGACCCGGCCCTGCGTGCCGTGAAGCGCACGGCTCTGAAGGAGGCGGCATAAGATGAGCACACTTGCTTCCAGCTTTTCCATCCTTGCGCAGCCGGGCGTGTTCGTGTACCTGCTGCGGGGCGTGGCCTTTACCTGCATCATCTCGGTGCTGGGCGTCATCCTCGGCCTGATTTTGGGCTCTCTGCTGGCGCTGGCCCGCACCTACTGCAAAAAAGGCCCGGCCCGCATTCTGGGCTGGCTCTCGGCGGCATACATCGAGCTGTTCCGCAACACGCCCTACCTTTTGTGGATCTTCGTGTGCGTGGTGTTCTGCCCCTGCCCGGCCTTTTTTGCCCGCAAGATGTTCGGCCTGACCAGCGTGGAGATGAAGCTGCTGTTCAAGGCGGCTCTGGCGCTGATTTTGTTCAACTCGTCGGTCATTGCCGAGATCGTGCGCGGCGGCCTGAACGGCGTGGCCAAGGGCCAGTTTGAAGCCGGTTATGCACAGGGCTTCAACACCGCCGAGGTGCTGCTCTACATCATCCTGCCGCAGGCCTACCGCAACATCGTGCCTACTCTGCTGAGCCAGGTCATCACCACCATCAAGGATTCTTCTTACCTTGCCAATGTGGCCACCATTGAGCTGATGGCGCGCATCCGTCAGCTGCTGAGCGCCGCAGGCACCTACAACGGCCTTGGCACGGTGAATGTCTCGGACGTGATGGTGCTGTTCGGCACGGCATGTGTCATCTACTTTATCATCAACTTCACGCTGAGCTGCATCGTCCGCGCGATGCAGGCCCGGCGGAAGAAAGCACTGGTCTTTGCCCCGGCAAAGGCCGCATAAAAAGCCAATTCTCTTTTACCTTCTTTTCCTTTTTCCGACTTTCTTACCCCCACAAAACGCCCGCCCCCGGCAAGCTGCACATAGCTGCCGGGGGCGGGTGTTTTGTGCGGTAAAAAGTGGGAATCAATGAATGTTCACAATGGAATCTTTGTTGCTCTCGGAGATGATGAAGTGCGGGCGGTGTTTGGTCTCTGCGTAGATTTTGGCAATGTATTGGCCGATAATGCCCAGGCAGAACAACTGCAGGCCGGAAACGAACAGAAGAATGCAGATAGTGGATGCCCAGCCCGCAACCGGGTCGCCAAAAATCAGCCGACGGACCACCACAAAAAGAAGACCAAGGAAAGAGACTAGCGTCATAAGGATACCGAACCAGGAGGCGATACTCAGTGGTGCCTGCGAAAAATTGATGATGCCGTCAATGGCGTAGCGGGAAAGCTTCCAGAAGCTCCACTTGGTTTGGCCTGCGGCACGCTCAATATTTTCGTAAGAAAGCCAGAAGGTCTTGAAGCCGACCCAGCCGAAAATGCCCTTTGAGAAGCGATTATACTCATTCATGGAAAGGATGGCGTCCACCATGTTCCGCCGCATGAGCCGGAAATCACGGGCACCGTCCATGATGTCGGCATCCGAGATCAGGTTGATGATCTTATAGAACAGGTGGGCAAACCAGCTGCGTACCGGAGGTTCGCCTTTCCGGTCTGCACGGCGCGTTGCAACACAGTCGTAGTCTTCGGTCTCGAGAATGTGGAGCATTTGGGGCAGAAGGGCAGGAGGATCCTGCAGGTCGGCGTCCATCACCGCGACATAATCGCCGTTCATGTTGCAAAGCCCCGCCAAAAGAGCGGATTCTTTTCCAAAATTGCGGGAAAAGGACAAATAGGTAATGTGAGGGTCCCTCTGTGCAAGCTGGCGGATCATCGGCAATGTCTGATCCGAGGAGCCGTCGTTGACGAACAAAATCTCATAAGGGGTATCCATGGTCTGCAGAACGCGGGTGGCCTCCTGATAGAACAGAGGAATGGAAGCTTCTTCGTTATAGCACGGAACAATGATTGAAATACTCATAAGATAAAACGCCTCGCTGTTTTCAGATGTTGTTGGAAATTGGGCCGGAGGGTCAGTAAATGCAAAGATGCAGCGTATCACCGTCAAAGATCAATTGCTGCGCAGATAAGGCATCCCAGTTCCGGCCCGCAAAGTAGGTACGGTAGGTTTCCGATGGCTCAGCACGCGAATAATTGTCCCCGAGGTAATAGTTCAGTGCGTTGAGGTCGCTCCAATCCTGGTTGAAAGAACGGCAGATCAAATCGCCTGAGTGACTGTACAGGTTCGGGTAGGCCGGTACAGCGGATTCAGCGTCGGCATAAAATGCAATCTTTCGGACCTCGATGCCGCTGGTCGCTTCGTACTCGGCAATGGCCTGCCCGACATAGTAACAGCGGTTCTCGTCCAGTGCGTTCAGCTTGTACTTATCAATATAAAGCTTGTGGAAGCCGAAATACTGCACGACCAGCAATGTGGCAACAGCGGCGACAGAGAGGACCTTTGCGGTGTGAGCGATGGCCGCAGCACCGGGCGAGCTGCGGTGATTGACCAGTGTGTTGATCGTCAGCACTCCGACGACACTTGCCAGAGGATAGACTGTCCGCGGCGCCCACCAGCCGGAACCCTGTAAAATGGTTGCGGCTGAGAAAACGCATGCAGAAGCAAAAAGGACAAAGAGATTCAGCATTTTAAAATGCGCATTTTTTTCGGAATTGCGGGTGGAGACCACAGCCGCCAGAAACACAAGGAAGACAAGTAGCAAAAAAGCAAAGTGCGGCAAAATGTCGAAAGTTTCCATATTGCACACCCAGAGCCCGCCGAAGAATTCTTTCAGGTTGGCAAGAAGATGAAATTCTGTCTGGAGCCTTGTGCCACTGAATACGGTTTTGAATGCGACAAAAGCCAAAAGGACCGGAATGGCATCCCCTTTCCGTGGATCGCGCAGATTATAACAGGTGAATATAGCCCTATGATATCATAAAGTATGGAAAAATCAAATTTTTACGCAAAAAAGCCCCCCGTAGGGAGCTGAATGCGAACGAAGTGAGCAGACTGAGAGGGTTTATCAGTTGCTCTGCTGATACACTTCTTTCAGGTGGGCGGAAAGCTTCATGTTCTCGCTGTAATCCACCGGCACCACAATGACGCTGGGCACGGTCTGCCGGAACGCTTCTTCCAGCGTGGGGATGAGGTCGGCGGCCTTTTCCACCCGGTAGCCCTTGCAGTGCATGGCCTCGGCCAGCAGCTTGAAGTCCGGGTTCGAGAAGTCCACATAGCAGTGCTCTCCGCCGAATTGCTCCTGCTCCTTCCACTTGATCAGGCCGTAGCTGGAATCCTCCCAGATGAGGGTGACGAAGGGCACCTTCTCGCGCACGGCAGTCTCAAGCTCCTGACTGTTCATCATGAAGCCGCCGTCGCCGCAGACGGCCAGAACCTTCTTGTCCGGGTTCAGCAGCTTGGCCGCAAAGGCACCGGGGATGGAAAAGCCCATGCTGGCAAAACCGTTGGAGATCAGGCAGGTGTTGGGCTCGTAGCAGTCATAGTGGCGGGCAATCCACATCTTGTGGGCACCCACGTCGCTGACGAGGATATCCTCCCGGCCCATCACCTTGCGCACGTCGGCAAGGATGCGGGCAGGCTTCATGGGGCAGCTGTCGTCGTCGGCCATGGCGGCGTGTTCGGCCACCATGGTCTCGCGCAGCTGGAGCGCAAACTCCGGTTCGCTGTCCCGGTGGGCGCAGCGCAGAATTTCGTAAATGCTCTCGGAGATATCGCCCACCACTTCCACAGCGGGCTGATACCGCTTGTTGACGTCGGCCGGGGCATTGTCGATGTGCAGGATGGTCATATCCGGCCGTGCGCCCCACTTGGCGGGAGCACACTCCACGATGTCGTAGCCGATGGCAATGACCAGATCGGCCCGGTCGAACAGCTGGTTCACATAGTCCTTCTGGGGGATGCCGATGGTCCACAGGCTGTATTTGTCGTCCATGGGGATGATGCCCTTGGCCATCATGGTGTTCACCACCGGGATGTGCAGCCGGTCGGCCAGCTCGGTGACGGCAGCGGCGGCGTGGCCGCGCACCGCGCCCACACCGGCCAGGATGACTGGGTTCTTTGCCTCGCTGATCAGCTGCCCGGCGGCAGCGATGTGGGTGGGGTCGGCGTAAAGGTCGTGCAGCTGCTGGCGCTTCAGCGGTACGGCGTCGGCTGGCATTTTGGCAATGTTCTGGGGCAGGTCGATGTGGGTGGCACCGGGCTTGCCCTTCTCGGCGTGCTTGAAGGCCAGCCGCACGATCTCACCCACCGTGTCGGGCCGGATGATCTGCTTGGAGCGCTTGGTGATCGGCTCGAACATGGCGGTCAGGTCCAGGTACTGGTGGCTGGTCAGCTGCATCCGGTCGGTGCCCACCTGCCCGGTGATGGCCACCAGCGGTGCGCCGTCCAGATAGGCGTCGGCTACGCCAGTGACAAGGTTCGTTGCACCGGGGCCCAGGGTGGACAGGCACACGCCTGCCCGGCCGGTCAGACGGCCGTAGACATCTGCCATAAAGGCCGCGCCCTGCTCGTGGCGCACCGGGATAAAGCGGATATGGCTGTCCCGGATGGCAAACATCAGGTCCAGCGTTTCCTCGCCGGGGATTCCGAACATCACGTCCACACCTTCCGCTTCCAGACAGTCCACAAGGACCTGGGCGGTGGTTTTCTGTTTTTCCTGCATTTTTACGATTACTCCTATCATTCAAAAAAGAAAAAAGGCAGTGCAGCCCGTCTGGGCCACACTGCCTTTGCAGCTATTATTCTACCTTTTTTGCGCGGTTTCCACAAGAGCAAACTTCCACAAAAATACGCTGTTGCCCAGGGGAAATTCAGGCGCGGTCGGCGCGCTTTTTGCCGAGGTAAGCGGCCTTGACGTTTTCGTCGGCCAGCAGCTCGGCACCGGTGCCGGAGAGGGTCAGGGTGCCGGTCTCCAGCACGTAGGCGTAGTCGGCCACTTTCAGAGCCATGTTGGCGTTCTGCTCGTTCAGCAGCACGGTGATGCCCTGCTGATTCACAGTGCGGATGATGTCAAAGATCTCCCGCACTACGATGGGCGCAAGGCCCAGGCTGGGCTCGTCCAGCATCAGGAGTTTGGGCTTGCTCATCAGGGCGCGGCCCACGGCCAGCATCTGCTGCTCGCCGCCGGAAAGGGTGCCTGCACTCTGCCAGCTGCGCTCCTTCAGGCGGGGGAACAGGCTGTAGACCCATTCGAGGTCTTTTTCGGTCTCGGCCTTGTCCTTGCGCAGGTAGGCACCGATCTTCAGGTTTTCGACGACGGTCAGGTCGGCGAACACCCGGCGGCCCTCCGGCGACATGGCAATGCCGCTGGCCACGATCTGGTCAATGGGCTTGCCCAGCAGCTCCTGCCCGTTCCACAGGATGGAACCGCTCTGCGCCTTGACAAGGCCGGAGATGGTGCGCATCAGGGTGGATTTGCCCGCGCCGTTGGCACCGATCAGGGTGACGATCTTGCCATCGGGTACATTCAGCGACACACCGCGCAGGGCCTGAATGCCGCCGTAGGAAACATGTAAATCCTTGATCTCAAGCATCTTCGTCCACCCCCAGATAAGCATCAATGACCCGCGGATCGTTCTGCACCTCGGCCGGTGTGCCCTCGGCGATCAGACGGCCAAAGTCCAGCACATACACCCGGTCGGAAATATCCATGACCAGATCCATGTGGTGCTCGATCATGAACACGGTCAGGTTGAAATCGGTGCGGATGCGGTCGATGAACGCGGTCAGTTCTTCGGTCTCCTGCGGGTTCATACCGGCGGCGGGCTCGTCCAGCAGCAGCAGCTTCGGCTGAGTGGCCAGTGCGCGTGCGATCTCCACCCGGCGCTGCAGGCCGTAGGGCAGGCCGGTGGCCAGCTCGTCCCGCACATCCTCAAGGCCCAGCACCTTCAAAAGCTCCTCGCACTCCTCGCGCTGGCGCTTTTCCTCGTCGGCGTTCAGCCGGAAGGTGGCGCTGAGCAGGTTCGCCGACCGGCGGCAGTGCTTGGCGATGAGCACGTTCTCGAACACGGTCTGGCTTTTCCACAGACGGATGTTCTGGAAGGTGCGGGCAATGCCCATCTGGGTGATCTTATCCGGCGTAGGCGCAATGATGTGGGAATACTGGCCTGCATTCTGGCCTTTGTAGAGCTTTTTCATCTTGCCGTGGGGCGTGTTCTCGATGATCTTGCGTCCCTCGAACCACACCGCGCCGTTGGTGGGGGCATACACGCCCGTCACAACGTTGAACGCCGTGGTCTTGCCCGCACCGTTGGGGCCGATCAGGGAGACGATCTGGTTCTTGTCTACTTTCAGGTTCAGGTTGTCCACGGCCACCACGCCGCCAAACTGCATGGTGGCGTTTTCAATGGTCAATACATTTTCACTCATTTGGAACGCACCTCCTTCTTGGCAGCCTTTGCCGCGGATGCAGGCTTTTTCTGGAACAGTTCCCGGTCGCCCATGATGCCCTTGCGGAAGAACAGCACCACCGCCATAATGATGACGCTGAACACCACCATGCGGAAGCCGGAGCGCAGCAGCGGCACCCGGAAGCCGCCGATCCAGGTCTCGTTGTCCAAAAAGCGCAGCAGCCATTCGGAGCTTGCAATGAACAGGAAGGACGCGATGATGGAGCCGATGCCGCCGATGACCACGATCAGCAGGATCTCATAGGTCATGCTGGACTTGAAGGTGGTGGCCTGCACGCTGGCCTGATACATGGCCAGCATCGCGCCGGAGATGCCGGCAAAGAAGCTGCTAATGATAAAGCTCATGCGCTTGTGGCTGGCAAGGTTGATGCCCATGGCCTCGGCGGCAATCTCATCGTCACGGATGGCCTTGAAGGCGCGGCCGTAGGTGGAGTTGATGAGCAGCAGGATGATGGCAATGCAGATGCCCGAGAACAGGAAGGGCATCACCGTTTCCAGATGCAGGGTGAAGCCGCCCAGTGTGATGTTGAAATTGGAAAAGCTGGTGAAGCCGTACAGCAGGTTGGAGCCGTTGGTCAGCGGGCCAAAGCCTTCGTACACCACGGCGGCGCGGATGATCTCCGCAAAGCCCAGGGTGGCGATGGCAAGGTAGTCGCTTTTCAGCTTCAGCACCGGCAGGCCGATGAGGAAGGCGAACAGCGCTGCGATGCATCCCGCAAGGATCAGGCAGAAGATGACGCCCAGCAGCAGGCCGAAACCGCCCAGGGGCTTCGAGAGCAGTTCCGGGATGGAAAAGCCGATGCCGCCGTTTGCGTAGCGCTGGTAGATGGACTTCTGCGATGCGGCAGGGATGGTGAGGATGGCGTAGGTGTAGGCACCCAGCAGCATAAAGCCTGCCTGGCCCAAGCTGAACAGGCCGGTAAAGCCGTTCAGCAGGTTCATGGAGACGGCCACCAGTGCGTAAATGGCGCCTTTGCGCAGCACCGTCAGCAGCATGGAGGGCACAAAGCTCAGGTTATCCAGCGCCAGCAGCACGGCCAGCAGAGCGATCAGGCCCAGCGCCGCCCGGAGATAGATGCGTTTTTTCTCTTGTTTCATGGTCATCACACTTTCTCGGTCAGGTTTTCACTGAACAGGCCGGTGGGCTTGACGGCCAGCACCACGATCAGCAGCGCAAAAGTGAAGGCATCGCTGAAGGTGGTGGCACCGGCACCCTTGATAAGACTTTCGCAGATGCCAATGATGAAGCCGCCGATGACAGCGCCCGGAATGGAGCCGATGCCGCCGAACACGGCGGCCACAAAGGCTTTCAGGCCCGGCATGGCACCCACGGTGGGGGTGACGGCGGTGTAGTTCGAGAAGTACATCATGGAGCCGATGGCCGCCAGGAAGCTGCCCACCGCAAAGGTAAAGGAGATGACATTGTTGATCTTGATGCCCATGAGCTGGGCGGTCTCAAAATCGCGGGAAGCGGCACGCATGGCCATGCCGATCTTGGTCTTCTGGATCAGGGTAACAAGGGCCGCCACCAGCACGATGACGAGGAACGGCGTGATGACCGTCACCCGCTTGGTCTGGCAGCCAAGCACCGTGACGGTGTCACTGATCCAGGGCAGGGCGGGGTACTGCTTGGCCAGGCCGCCGGTGACGTACCACATCAGGTTTTGCAGCAGGTAAGACATGCCGATGGCGGAGATCATAACGGACATGCGCGGTGCGGTGCGCAGGGGCTTGTAAGCCACTTTCTCCACCGCGATGCCCAGCAGCACGGTGGCCGCAATGACCAGCGGGATGGAAACGGTCAGCGGCAGGGAAGCGGTGGCGTACACCATCAGAAAGCCTGCCACCGTAAAGATATCGCCGTGGGCAAAGTTGATGAGGCGCAGGATGCCGTACACCATCGTGTAGCCGATGGCGATCAGCGCATACTGGCCGCCCACCGAGATGCCCGCCAGCAGATAGGGCAGAAACTTTGCAGCCATAAGGGGAACCCTCCATTTCTTACATCTTTTATCAGGATACAAGCAAAGCGCAGACAGGAGTTTTCCTGCCTGCGTTCTGCTGTTTTAAAAGCTTATCAGTCTTCCACGCTCTGGGTCTTGACGAACTCGAAGGCACCGTCAGCGGCCTTCTTGATGTAGGCCATGTCCTTGTTGGCGTCGCCGGTGGTCTGGTCAAAGGTGATGCTGCCGGTCACGCCGTCGTAGTTCACACCGTACAAAGCGTCCCGGATGGCGGTGCCGTCGGTGCTGCCTGCGGCCTTGATGGCTTCCAGAGCCACCATGTAGCCGTCGTAGCCCAGTGCCGAGACAGCGGCCACGATGTCGTTGCCGCCGTTGTTGGTCAGCTTCTGGCTGTCGGCGTTCAGCCACTCCTTAAAGCCGGTCACGAACTCCTTGGCAATGCCGGAGTCATCGTTCTCATCAAAGAAGGTGGAGCAGTACACCTGCACATCGGTGCCCTTCTGGGCATCCAGAATGACGCTGGACTCCCAGGTGTCGCCTGCGGTGATGGGCTTATCGAAGCCTGCCGAAGCCGCCTGGGTGATGATCTGTGCCGCATAGGTGGTGGCGCAGGGGGCAAAGATGACATCCGCACCGGCGTTGATGGCGTTCTGGATGTAAGCGGAGAAGTCGGAGGTGCCCTCGGGGAACTGCTCGTTGGTCACGGTGCCGCCCAGTGCTTCAAAGGCGTTCACAAAGTAGGTGGCAAGGCCGGAACCGTAATCCTCGCCCAGCATACTCAGCACATAAGCGTTGGAAGCACCAAACTGATCCTTGGCAAAGCTGGCCATAACGGAACCCTGGAACGGGTCCAGGAAGCAGACACGGAAGTAATAGGGGTTTGCCTCGGTCACGGCGGGGTTGGTGCAGGAGCAGCCGATGGCCGGGATGGAAGCAGCCTGGAAGGTGGGGGCTGCTGCGATGGAGCAGCCGGAACCGTAGCTGCCCAGCACGATGGAGACCTTCTTGGAGACCAGTTCCTGTGCGGCGGTCACGGCCTTGTCGGTGCTGGACTGGTTATCCACTTCCACCAGCTCCACATTGTAGGTCTCGCCGCCGATGTCCACGGTGGGCGCAATGCTGTTGGCGTACTCGATGGCCAGCACTTCCTGCTTGCCGCCTGCGCCGTTATCACCGGAAGCCGGCTCAAACACACCGATCTTGATGGTCTTGCCGCCTGCAGCAGAACCGCTGGCGGAGCCACTCGAAGACGAGCAGCCTGCCAGAGCTGCGGCCGCAGCGGTGACGCCTGCCGCCTTCAGGAAATCACGACGAGAAATGAATGCCTTCATAAGAAATGCCTCCTCTATTATTTCTTAACACTTTCCCAGATAAAACAAGAAAAACCCGCAGCGGCGCAGTGATCCTCAGATCCTGCATCGTTGCGGGTTTCTTAGCAATGTTTTAGCACATGAAAAGGAACTTGTCTAGGCTAAATTTGATTTTTTTCAAATTTTCGTCAGATGATAAAAAGAAACTGTACTTGAATAGCGTGCATTTTGGGCGGTTTTGATACAAACTGTCCTTGTTGCAAATACGGTTTCGCGCCAAAGGTCGGACTTTATCTAGCCGCGCTCCCAAGGCGCATTTTAAAATCGCGGTAGCCGAACCGCACCAGCTCCCGGCAGGAGCCGTCCTCGGCCAGTGCCCAGATGGGCGGCAGAGGCATGCCGTTGAAGGTGTTGTTCTTGCAGGTGGTGTAGATGGCCATATCGCCGAAGATGAGCCGGTCGCCCTCGGTGAGGGGGGCGTCAAAGCTGTAGTCCCCGATGACATCCCCCGCAAGGCAGGTGGGGCCGCCCAAGCGGATGGTGCACGGCTTTTCTTCCGGCTCACCTGCGTCCAGCAGGGGCGGGCGGTAGGGCATCTCAATGACATCCGGCGTGTGGCAGGCAGCGGACATGTCCAGAATGGCAAGGTTCGTCTCGCCATTGCACAGGGTGTCCAGCACCGTGGTGACCAGATACCCGGCGTTCAGCGCCCAGGCTTCACCCGGTTCCAGATACACCTGCACACCGTACTTTTTCTGCGTCTCAGCGATGCACTGTTCCAGCGTGGCAAGGTCGTAACCGGGGCGGGTGATGTGGTGCCCGCCGCCGAAGTTGAGCCACTTCATCCGGGGCAGCAGGTCCCTGAACTTCTCCTCCACCGCCGCCAGTGTCGTGGCCAGTGCGTCCGCATCCTGCTCACACAGGGTGTGGAAGTGCAGG
>OCIU01001516.1_pt1 | contig 15886 bp, 8 predicted proteins | sample 1538471 | NCBI WGS metagenome assembly OCIU01 (sample SAMN04571693, study PRJEB22368) | human gut metagenome | biome: human gut; material: stool | host: Homo sapiens | place: Luxembourg | collected 2012-06-01 | reverse complement strand
ACGGACAGCGGCATTTAACGCACCGTTGAAAATCTGGTAATAGGTATTACGCGTAGAAGCCGAGATGGGTTTTCCTTTGGGATGGTAGTTTGTCAGCATATAGTCGATATAGCCGTGGCAAAAAGTGAGGTCAATCTGATTTAATGTGAATCTTTCTCCTGCATACTCTTTCAAGATACCGGTAACAGATTTTATCTGGCCTATGTTTTTCTTACCACGTTTCTTCTGTTCCTCTTTATAGAGTTGCATCCAGTCCAGCAGATAAACCTTATCCTTGTGATTCATGATACCGGCTTCACCACTTGTCAACTCTATGATACGCTTCGATTTGATTGCATTTGCGGCAGCCATTGTCGTTTCGTTCTGTTGGCGGGCATTACGATCCGTTTCCGGAATAAGATACATTTTCAGATACTCGTATGTCCGCTTACCATTTCGGTATATATCCAGATACAAACTCTTGCTGCCATTGGCCAACTCCTTCGTCCGAAGACGAATCGGCTCCTTTACTTTTATTGGCTTTCTGGTCCTTGGCATATTTGTGTCCTTTTATTCGTTATTTCCTATCACAAAGGTACAAATAAAAAACGAAATCAAGAAACAAACAAGAAACAAAAATGTACCTAAAAAGAGCAAAGCAACTGAAAACGTAGAAAACAACTGAAAATAAAAACTCGTATATAAATTATTGATATATAGATGATTTATCTATATTTATTTGGAACTTGTTTTCATTTTATATATGTCTTTATGATTATTGGTAAGATTCCCAAGTCTATACATGGGGAGAGTATAGAACTAATCCTTCTCATGGTTTTGGCGGTATAACTGGAAAAGTGGAGTTGGTTGCTACGGATAAGTTATATATTGGAGATGTTTTTATTAAAAACCAACCGGACCCTCATTCTATTGAAGTTGAAGTGACGGCTTGTAATGAAACAAAGAACCCGATGAAGGCTCAGAAAATGCTTTTAACAGTAAAAGAACATAAAGGTGAGAAAGTACTTTACCGAAAAGAATACCCTGTTGAAAATCTTGTTGTCGGAGAGAATAAACAAACTTTTCATATTCATTTGCCAGCGGCAAAATTGTGGAGTACGGATTCTCCTCATCTTTATGATTTGTCTGTTTCAGTAGGTACGGATAATTATACGCAGCGTTTTGGATTCAGATGGTTTGAAGTGAAGGATATTCATGGAGATAAGCAATTTTTCTTGAATGGAAAAAGAATTGTTTTACGTACAGCTATTTCATGGAGTTTCTGGCCGGATAATGGGATCACTCCATCTGATGAGTTGGCTAGGAGACAAGTGGAGAGTGCTAAAAAGCTAGGACTTAACATGTTGAATTTTCACCGTACTATCGGGCATAGCAATGTCTTGGATTATGCTGATGAATTGGGACTATTATACTTTGAAGAACCGGGAGGCAATCAGTATCCTATCAGTCACTTTAATGATAATAACAAGCAAAGCAAGTTTTATTTTGCTTACCGGAATGAAAAATTGGCGCGAATGATTAAACGTGACCGTAACCATCCGTCTCTTGTTATTTATAATTTGCATAATGAACGGGGAGCTTGGCCACAGGTACAGGATTATGCGCAGATGCGTATGGCACATTCGTTGGATCCTACCCGTATCTTAACTTATAATTCCAGTAATGGAGAGAATCCGGAAAATGAGGCGAATGCCCGTTTTAAATTGCACTTGATGCCAAACGATACTACTTTTTATGATTATGGATGGTATGACAGGCATCATGCAGGTGGTCCGGGTTGCTATCATGATAATTTATATTTGGGTAAAGATAACTATCACCGTTTTTCAGATCATAAGGATGAGATTATTTATTGGGGGGAAGACGGGGCTATTGGTACTCCGCCGCGTCTTCAGCTCATTCGGGATGAAATCCTGCAATCTGGCACTACTTCTGGATGGGAAGCGATGGATTATATGAAGTGGTATGATGCATATGATTCGTTTCTTAAACACAATGGATTTGCCAAAGCATTTCCTACAGTGGATGATTTGACCCGTGCCATGGGGAATGTGGCTTTCTATTATCAAGGTAGGGTAATTGAGAATATTCGTATCAGTAATACGGTGGATGCTTATGCTGTAAATGGTTGGGAAAGTATGAAACTGGAAAATCACTCCGGCATTGTTGATAATTATCGTTATCCTAAAGGAGATGTGGAAGTAATGGCTCGTTATAACCAACCGTTATTTTTAGCTGTAAAAATGAATCGGAAAGTGCTGAATGTTGGAGATACGACTATAGTAGATACTTATATTGTAAATGAAAAGAATTTGAAGGGGAATTATTCTCTTCAATTGATCGCGAAAGATGCGGAAGGTACTGTATTGGCTACCCATGTATCTAGTGTACATGTTAAAGGGGGGAATGTATATGGTCAATGTTTACAGATCGGCTGGAATTTTGTTCCTCGGGCAACAGGCTATGTTTGTATTGAAGCAAAGTTGGTCAAAGGCAAAAAAACTTTTGCAACTGGAAACGATTCTTTGTTTGCTGTAAGTTTGAATACGAAAGGAATTACAGCTAATGGTTCTATTGCTGATACTACGGGCGTTCTGAGCAATTTTATGAAAACAGTTGGTTTTGATATTCCGGAATATAAAGAAGGAACACCTTCGGGAGATTATTTGTTGGTTGGCGCCTTTGAACCTACTCAATGGGGAAGTGGTATGAGTGATATTATGGAATGGGTTTACAAGGGACATACATTGATTATTGTGGATAATGCGGAAAGGTGGGCTGAGTTCTTAGCGGATAAAGAAGTTTTGGATTATCGTGGTTCAAAGAAACTAGGTACGGCTTGGTATGGTGGGAACTTTTTCAATAGAGAACATCCTATTTTTGATGGATTGCCTGTCAATTGTGTCTTTAATTGGGAATATCAATGCTTTGCTACTTACAACCGTCATCGTGTAGTTGCTTTAATGGGGAAACATTGGTTGCTTGTGTTTCCGATCATAAAAAAGAAGTTTATTCTGCCTTGTCTGTTATTCCGGCAGGTCGTGGAAAAATAATTATTACTACATTGGATATTCCTGCATGTATAAAGGATGTCAAAGCTTATACAGTTCCTGTTGATCTTGATGGCATGAACGAGTCGATGAATACTTTTAATACCAAAAGCGAGAATAGGGCTAATGTAGTGGGCCAACAGTTATTATTGAATTTAATAAAAGAAAGTAATAGATAATTATGAAGAAGAGTATTATTGCCATAGCATTTTTGTTGTTATGTCCATTTTATGGGGTGAGAGCACAGGAGAGACCATTTTTTGATTTGTCAGGAAAAGGATGGCATTTATGGCAGGATAAAAATGCAGCTTGGCAGACAGAGGATATTTATTTGACATTGGAAGAGGCACGGAAAAGTCCTGTAATTGTTCCTACAGCGGGATGGGATATATTGACTTCTGCCCAGACTCTTTCGGTACAGGTTCCTGGAACAGCTGAAGAATATCTTCAAACTCAGTCCGGACCCGAAGGAGATATTACAGGAGTTACATGGTGGAGTCGTACAATGGATATTCCGGTATTGAAGAAAGGACAAAAAGTCTTTTTGAATTTTGGCTCTATACGTTCACGGGCGGAAATTTTTATTAATCAGAGATTAGTGGATTATCAGATTGTGGACAATGTTCCTTTTGAAACGGATATTACTCCTTATATAAAATCAGGAGAACAGGTACAATTGGCTGTACGTATAACGGATGCGGGTGGTAACCATGATTGGCGTGACTACAGAACTATTCCGTGGGGAGATAAAATGTTGCCTCCCGGTCATGGCTTTGGAGGAATAACAGGAAAAGTTAGTATGAAGGTATGTAATTCTGTTTATGTGGCAGATATTTATATGCAGAATACTCCTCAGATAACTACCGCCAACGCTATTCTGACATTACAGAATGAAAAAGGAAAGACTGCGAAGCAGGATCTTCGTATAACGGTGTACGAGTGGAAAAATAAAGAAAAAATAGTTTATTCTAAAGAGATAAAGGGTATCTCATTAAATAAAGGTATGAATGAACTGAAGATTCCTGTATCAGCTCCGGATGCGAAATTATGGAGTGTGGATGATCCTAATCTGTATGTATGTGAGGTGGAGTTGTCCGAAGGACAGAACTGGGTGGATAAAGATTCCCGCCGTTTTGGATTCCGTTGGTTCGAGGCTTCCGGTATAGGTGATGATGCTGTTTTTCGTTTAAATGGAAAACGTATCATGCTTCGCTCGGCCATCAGTTGGAGTTTTTGGCCAGTCAATGGTATTTTTCCGTCGGAAGAATTGGCTGAAAGGCAAATTCGCATAGCTAAGGAGTTAGGATTGAATATGCTGAATTTTCATCGTTTTATCGGTAATACTGACGTAATGAATTATGCTGATGAGTTGGGACTGCTCTATTTTGAAGAGCCTGGCGGTTTTCGTCTGGACGTAAGACAGCCGTTTATGAATGCTGTTTTGCATGAAAAGGTCATCCGTATGGTAAAGAGGGATCGCAGTCATCCCTGTCTGGTTATCTATAATATGATGAATGAATCGGGAAATGCTGCTCCTGAAAAGTTAGAATTGGAAATTCAAGCGATGAAGGATATGCGTGTATTGGATCCTTCCCGGTTGATTCTTCGTACCTCGGCTTGGGCTAAGGGAGATGATATAGAAGATCAGGCTAAAATTCATATTCGTCCTTACGATGAAAAAGTGTATTGGAGTGGCTGGTATGATTATCATCGTGCCGGAGGACCTGCTGTTTGGAATGAAGGTTTGTACAAAGGCCCTGAAGATTATTATAATGATACAAAGAATAAGCGTGAAATTGTATTCTTTGGTGAGGAAGGGGCTTTATCATCACCTCCTCGTTTGGAAAAGAATAAAGAAGATTTGGAAAAATATAGCTATAAAGGATGGGATGGTAGAGAGTTTCTACGTTGGTATGATGAATTCAATAAATTTCTGGATGCTAAACAGTTAAGGACTGTTTATCCTACCGTGGATGATTTGTGTGTGGCTATGGGAACTGTATCCTATGAACATCAGGGACGTAAAATAGAATCGGCCAGAATGAATAATTTGACGGATGCATACGTTGTTAATGGATGGGAATCGGAATTGACGGAGAATTATTCGGGAATTGTCGATTGTTTTCGTTATCCCAAATCAGATCCGGCTATCATAGCTCGTTATAATCAGCCTTTGTATGTAGCGGTAAAGACCAGGCAACAGGTTGCAGCCGCAGGGGGAAAGGTGACCGTTGATTTTTATCTGATTAATGAGAAGAATGTCCGGGGAAACCATCAATTGAAAATCTCGGTGACAGACTCTCAAGGAAAAGTGATGGAGGTAGGGACTTATGAAACGGAAGCTGCCGGAGGTGAGGTTTATGGTCAGTTGTTGGTGAAAGATGTAAAAATACCTGTTCCTACAGCTGGAGGACTTTGTAGGATTGAAGCAAAACTGTGTAAGGAAAATTCTGTTGTTACAACTGGGTATGATGATATATTGTCTGTAAATCTGGCATCCAATATGTTGGATGGTAAAGGGGCCGTTTGGGAAGATGGGAGTGCTTTACAGAATTTCTTGAAGGGAAAAACGAAAGAAGCGGTTGCAGCTTACGAGGATAATTTAGGAAAGTTGGATTGGATTATGGTGGCCCGTCCTCCTAGGAAAGATCAGTTGACAATGGTGCCGATGGAAGCGTTACGCTCTGCCGATGGCAAACCGGGATTAGATGTGGTCTATTATGAGGATATGGAATTTCAGAAGGAAGTTTATCATGAAGTGGCCAAGGTGGTTAATCTGAGTGCTATTGAGGGAGCTACACCAAGTCCTTTTGTGTATATGCTTGATGGTTATGGTATTAAATGGAGTGGTAAAGTACTTCCTTCTGTCAGTGGTGAATATACGATTATTCCTCAGAGTAATGATCGTAGTATGATTGAAGTCTTTGTCAATGGTAAGAAAATATATGAAATAACCAGGAAGAAAGAGCATTTGGGCGATGGAAAAGTCTATTTGGAAGGAGGCAAGTCTGCCGATATAGAGATCCGTTTCAGGCATCCTCGCAGTAACGCGCGTTGTCGTTTGGATTGGGCTGTTCCTAATGATAAGATGCCGGATGCACAGCGTTTAATGGAACGTGCCGTAAATGATGGAACCAAAATCTTTATTATTCAGAGTGCTGATGAATGGTCGGAATTTATAGCGGCTAATAGTAAAGCGGTGTTTAAGGACAAATTCTTTGTTGGAACCAACTGGCTGGGCGGGGTGATGTTTAATAAGCCACATGATATTTTCAAGGAACTTCCTGTCGGAAATGCTCTCAACTGGCCTTATCAGGCATTGATACATACAGGGGTGGAGCGTATGGGATTAGTGATGGAAGGTGAAGAATTGCTGGTCGGAGCCTATCATACTTATCCTATGGCTATCGGAACTGCTATGGGGATTGTACCTATGGGTAAGGGTAGTGTTTTGTTCTCTACATTGGATATCTATGGGAACATCATTAATGATTCGGCTGCCGGACTCGTAGCCAAAAAGCTGATTTTCAATATGATTGATTTTAAATAAAATAACAGATACCATGAAAAAACGAATCCTATGCTTTTGTTTATGCCTGTATTGTATAGGGCTATGGGCGGCCAATGCTTCTTTTAAGAAGACAGGAAATGATTTGTTGTTTCTTCTGCCTCAGGGAAATGTGAAATTGGAATTTTGTACAGATGATATGTTCCGTGTACGTCATTCTCAAGGTACCGTGTTCGCTGAAAATGAGCAGTGGATGGTTCGGAAATATGATTTTACTCCTGTACACTATACAGTGGAAGATAAAGGTGCTGCATGGTTGATTACGACCGGAAAACTGATTATAGAGGCTACCAAGAATCCGTTCTGTCTGTCTGTTTCTGATAAAAACGGCAAACTGCTTTATACGGAACTTGCGGAACAACGTTTTTATAAGGATTCTGTCAAGACGAAAGCTGTTCTACAACCGGATGAGCATTTCTTTGGTTTTGGGGAACGTATGGATTTCATGGATCAGCGAGGGCGTAAGGTCTATCTGAATGTAGAGTTGGGAAGAGGGATAAAACCGGCTGTAGGAGGAAAAGATATTTTACGTGCCAATTATTGTCCCGTACCTTTTATGATGAGTACCAAAGGATATGGTTTATTCTTTCATACTCCGTTTGCTACCGAGTGGAATATGGGGTGGGATAGTAGTGATTATTATTCATTCAAAGCTTTTGGCGGTGATTTGGACTATTATTTTATTTATGGTCCCGATTTTTATACCATGGTTGACAGATATACGGAATTGACCGGAAAATCCCCCATGCTTCCTCGTTTTGCAATGGGGTTGCATGTCGGTACTTATTCCGGTGGAACCTGGAAGAATGAAGAGATGACTTCCGATAAATACCCGCCTGCTTTATGTAAACGTTTGCGTGAGGAAGAAGTGCCTTTTGATTTGCTTTGGCTGGATTCTACTTGGAGGCTGTTTAATACCACTTACGGAAATGGTGGTTGCTGTTTTGAATGGCGTAATACGTTCAAAGATCCGAAAGCCATGTTTGATAGTTGCTATGCGCAAAATGTAAAAATGGTGGGGCTTCATATCCGTTCTATATTAGATAATGGCCCTGAATATCATCTGTTGGATAAGGCGCGTGAACAGGGAAACGTGCTGTATCCCGGAGCAAAGATAGAAGGAGTGGTGAATTTCTTTGATCCGAAAGCTGTAGATTGGTGGTGGGAGAACGGAGTAATGAAAGTCGCTTCTATCGGGGCTAAGTTTGTGAAAACGGATGTCGGAGGAACGATGGACCTGAAAGGACTTCATAATATTTTTCCTTTAGCTTATGCGGAGGCCCCCTATCGTAAATTTCAGGAATATAATAATATGAGGGGGGTGACACATACCCGTGAAGGTTATGCGGGAATTCAGCGTTATCCTTATATCTGGGCTGGAGACTGGGGAAGTGAATGGCAGTGGTTTGAACCGGTGATACGTGCAGGACTTAATATTGGTATGAGTGGTGTGGGTAACTGGACTCATTGCATGGGAGGATTTGAACAATATTCTCCTTACGATACAGAATTATATACTCGTTGGGTACAGTTCGGTATGTTTTCACCTATCGCCATGGTGTTCGGTATGGACCATCCCCGTTACCATGAACCTTGGACTTATGGTCCGGAGGCTTTGGCCAATTTCATCAAATATGATAGTTTGCGTTATACATTGATTCCTTATATTTATAGTAATGCCTATCAGCTTTATAAAACGGCACGTCCCATGATGACTCCTTTAGTGATGGACTATCCTCAGGATGAGAATACTTATCAGCTGACACGTCAGTATATGTTCGGGCCATGGATGATGGTTTGTCCTGTCACTACCAAAGGTGCACTGAGCCAACATGTTTATTTTCCCGGTGGAGAATGGTTTGATTATGAAACCGGTGAGCGTTACGAGGGCCGTCAATATAAATCTTTTCTTACTCCGTTGGATGTGTTGCCTATCTATATAAAAGCCGGAGCTATTATTCCCATGCAACCTGTTATGCAGTGGGTAGATCAGCACCCTGTAGAGATGATAACATTGGATGTCTATCCGTCAGGCATTTCTTCTTATGAGATGTATGAAGATGATGGTATATCAATGGATTATCAAAAAGGGATTGGTTCATTGACCCGTTTTACCAGCAGGCTTGCTGATGATAGTTGGACGTTTACTGCAGATAAACCGGTAGGGAAGTACAAACCTGCCAAGCACACTTATCTAGTAAAGGCTTATTTGCAGAACGCTCCGCAATCTGTGATAGAAAATGGTAAATCGTTGCCCGTTCTTTCATCAGTTACAGATGCAGAGCGGAATACAGGCTGGTTTTATGATATAGAGCATAAACGTTTGTATGTGAAGACAGCCGGAGATAACCGTCAGAAAATTGAAATTGTGGTACAATAACTTAAAGGGATGATTCTATGAGAAAAATTATCGGTTTTCGCACTTTATGTGTAGGTTTGGGAATATGGGTGGGGACTGTTGTGGTTTCTGCTCAGGGGGAGTTCAAGGCATTACCTTGGAGTCAAAGTACTGCTTATAATTCTTATCTGATGCGTGATGTACATCGGCAGTTTGCATCCCGGCAGTCAGCCATTCAGCAAGCATTTACTTCTCCTGCCGGGATGCAGGAGTACCTGGAGGGTTGCCGTGAACGATATAAACAAATAGTAGGTACTTTTCCTGAAAAAGAGAATTTAAATGTTCAGGTGGTGGGGAAGATACAAGGTACCGGCTATTATATAGAGAAAATAATTTTTGAAAGCAAGCCTGGCCGCTATGTCACAGCACATCTTTATATGCCGGAGAACATGACTGTTCCTGTTCCGGCAACATTGGAACTTTGCGGACATGGATTGAATGGTAAAGGTTCTTCGTCTCATGCCGCTATGCTGATGGCATCCAATGGTATTGCTGTACTAGTGGTAGATCCCATAGGCCAGGGAGAACGGTTGCAACTTATTGATAGGGAAGGAAAACCGCTGACACGGGGGGCTACCACGGAACATACCTTACTGAATGCGGGCTTTAACTTGCTTGGTACTAGTTTGGCGGCACAGGAATATTGGGATAATCATCGGGCTTTGGACTATTTATTGACTCGTAAGGATATTGATTCGGAGCGTATCGGAGTATATGGATCTTCTGGTGGTGGTACTCAGACCGCTTATTATATAGGTTTGGATCCCCGTGTAAAGGTAGCGGCCATTTGTAGTTTCTTTTCTACCCGAGAACGTACTATGGAGTTGCAAGGTCCTTCCGATGGTTGCCAACATATACCATACGAAGGGCGTGAACAACTGGAAGTACCTGATTTTGCTTTAATGATGGCTCCACGGCCTTTATTGATTTTAAGCGGTAAATATGATTTTGTCGATTTATGGGGTGCACAACAAGGGTTTGCTGAATTACAACAGTGCTATAAAGTATTGGGAGTTCCCGAAAAGGTGGATATGCTGACAGTAGAAACAGGGCATGGACTTGGAACTGAAAAAAGGCAAAAGTTGGTCAGTTGGTTCAAGCGTTGGCTGAAAGATGATCAATCTCCGGTGAAGAAATCGGCACAAGACCGTTTCCGGTTGTCTGATATGCTTTGTACGACTAAAGGACAGGTGAATGTATCTATGCCTGGAGCACTCAGTATTATGCAGGAAAATGTGAATCAGCTGGATGAGTGGGCTTCCAAGCGTGAGGCGTTTCTTTCGAAAGGAAAGAAAACTGTCCAAGCAAAGATGCTGGATTTGTTAGGTCTTAAAGGTCTTCCTGACCATAAAATAAGAATTGAAGCAACCGGACATGATTCAATGCGTGAATATGAACAATATAAGTTTCAGCTTATAAGGGAAGGGGAGATGCCTGTTCCTTGTATTCTTATCATGCCGTCCAGAGCGAATGCTGATTCTCCTGTTGAGTTAAGGTTACAGGAAGAGGGAAAAGGAACTTATTTGAGTGAATATGCGAATTTTGCTGCTGCCTTGACGGAAGGAAAAATCTTGTTGTTGGCAGATTTGCGCGGATTTGGGGAAACAACGGATCCTGCATTCTATACGGATGCTAAATATTGGAACCGTGAGTATCGCAATGCAATGGTCAGTATGCATATAGGGCGTCCTATTATGGGACAACGTGTTGTCGATATTTTGACTTTGCTTGATTTTTGTTCAGAACACGAATTTCTGAAAGGACACCCCGTCAAGGTATTTGCCAATGGTATTTATGGTCCGGTTGCAATTCATGCTGCTTATTTGGATGAAAGAATCAACAGTGTGGAGATAAAACATAGCGTGAAGACTTGGAAGGAATACATTGAGAGGCCTATGCAGTGGGATATGTATTCTAATGTGTTGTATGGTGCTTTGAAATATTATGATTTACCGGATTTGATAAGGTTAAGCAATTGTCCCATTCGTTTTGCAGATTAAAAAATAGAATTCATTTCCACTGTAGGAGCATATTAAATGCCCAAAGGAGGGCACAGCAATCTGCTCCTGCAGTGGATGGAATATATGGCTTGTCTATTTCTTTTCCAGGAAATCAGCACGCATCGGGCTGAAACAATCTATCAGCATACCCGGCTCCAGGCATACACAACCATGCACAGCATCCGGTTCCTTATATAGACAGTCGCCGGCCGATACAATTTTTTTCACACCATTGATGGTGAACTCAAATTTTCCACTTTCCACATAGGTCACTTGTGAATGGATATGATGGTGGACAGCTCCTACAGCTCCCTTTTCAAATTTTACTTTAACAACCATGATGTCATCATTGTAACCCATGATCTGGCGCACTACACCTTCGCCTGCAGGTTCCCATTCTTTGCCTTCTGCAAAAATGAAGTTTTCACTACCTGTTTTCATAACCTTTTTTTCAGTGTTTTTGTTTGTTTCTTCAGTACACTCTTTGTTGCTCTCTTTTTTTTCACTTTGTGCATTGCAGCTCTGCAATAGTAGTGGTGCCATCAAGGCGCAAGCATACAATGCGGTTCTTACTTTACGATTCATGATCTTGCATTTAATATAAAATGAATAACTAAAACTTTTCTTCAAATATACTTATAATATGGGGAGGGTAGTTCGTCGTGATTAAAATATACGAGGAAAAGACCAAATATTACAAATCCAAGCTCCGGAAAATGGCTTATTTTGCTTCATAATGATATTTAAACTTGAATCAAAACACTAAAACAACAATGAAAAGCACATTAAAGAAGAACTGGGAAAGAATTGTCCTTTGCCTGTGCATGGCAAATTTTGCTTGTATAGGTATAGCCCAAACTAATAAAAAATTAGATGACCAAGTTATAAATACGATGAAAACCGCCACTCGGTTTATGATGGACAAAGTGAGTTATAATGGTGGCTTCGTATGGAATTATTTGCCGGATATGTCCCGTTCATGGGGAGAGATGGAAGCCAAGAGGACAATGGTATGGATTCAGCCGCCGGGAACTCCTTCTGTCGGTCATTTGTTGCTTGACGCTTATCATGCTACAGGAGATGAGTATTATTATGAAGCTGCGAAAAAAGTGGCTAACACCTTGATTTGGGGACAGCTTGAATGTGGCGGATGGAATTATGTGTTCGATTTTGCAGGAGAGAACTCCTTAAAGTCCTGGTATGATACCGTTGGTAAAAATGGCTGGCGTCTGGAAGAATTTCAACATTATTATGGAAATGCGACTTACGATGATGCGGGTACTATGGAGGCTGCCAAATTTCTACTTCGTATGTATGTGGAAAAAAATGATCCTGCTTTCCGTCCGGCTTTGGAGAAAACCATTGATTTTGTCTTGAAAAGTCAATATCCGGTGGGCGGATGGCCTCAACGGTATCCTTTGATGTATGATCACCCTTTTCAAGGTAAGAAAGATTATTCGTCTTTTATTACTCTGAATGATGATGTGATTCCTGATGCGACCGAGTTTTTGATTCAATGCTATCAGGCAATGGGGTTGCAAGGGGTAAAGGAGCCTATTATGCGTGCTATGTACTTGATGATTTCCCTTCAACAAGGGGAACCTTATGCAGGCTGGGCAGACCAATATACAGTAGATGATTTGAAACCGGCTCATGCCCGTTCTTATGAACCGCGCAGTGTGAACACCGGTACTACCGTCCGTCTTGTTAATTTAATGATGGATTACTATAAACTTACAGCTGATACTCGTTTCCTGTCGGGGATTCCTGCTGCAATTCGTTTTTTGGAATCAATGAAATTACCGGAATCGGATGTGAAGAAATGGAAGAGTCAGTCGACTAATCCGGAAGCTATTTTGGTTCCTCGTTTTGTAGATCCTGATACTGGTAAACCACTGTATGTCCATCGTAAAGGAAGTAATGTGAAAAACGGTACTTATTATATAGATCAGAATATAGAAAATACAATAGCTCATTATAATTCGGCAACTTTTGTGAATCCAGGTGAACTGCGTCGTCGTTATGAGGAAGTGAAAAAACTTCCTGTATCCGAATTGGCGAAGAATTCACCTTTGCTGCAGGATCATTTGGTTCCTTTACCTAAATATTATACTCGTTTACGTGGAAAAGCTACGGAAGAAGTTGCCCGGAAATTGGTGAAATCACTGACTAAGGACGGTTGCTGGCTCTCTCCTTTAAAGTCAACCTCGAACCCGTATAAGCCATATACTGTTTCAGGACCTAGTGAGGAAACGAAATATATAGCTACCTTTGTAGGGGACGAGCACGATACATCACCTTATCCGTGTACCACCGGAGAATTGTGCATCTCTGTTGGGGATTATATTGATAATATGATAAAATTAATTAGTTACCTTGAAAAGTAAAGTTTGTTAGGTATAGGTTTATGAAGAATACTGTAATTTGTTTATTGTTGTTTGGGATAAGTCTGACGGCTTCTGCTCAAGAAAAGGTGGAAACAGTCTCTATGCGTTATGAAACGCAGAATGATATGCCGCTGTTCTATCAGAAGATGAAAGAAAACCTGACTTATCCTATGGCTTGGGGAAATTCTTCCATCAGAAATTTCAAGAAGTGGCGTGAGGAAGCTCGAAAAACGTTATTGGATTGCATGTTGCCTGCTCCTCCTGCTACGGCTTTTGATAAGGAAGTGATAGATACCGAGCAACGGAATGGATATAGGGCGGAGAAGATTTTGTTCAGTGTTTCGGAATATTCTCGTGTTCCCGCTTATCTGTTGGTTCCTGACGGGAATGGCCCGTTCCCGGCAGTATTGCTGCTTCACGATCATGGGGCCCATTTCTCAATAGGGAAAGAGAAGATGGTACGTCCGTTCGGTGTGGAAGCATCTGTACTGGCCGATGCGGACGATTGGGCGGAAAAATGTTATGACAAACAGTATGTAGGTGATTATCTGGCAAGTCACGGATATGTAGTGCTTGCTGTGGATGCCTTGTTTTGGGGGGAACGGGGACGTAAGGAAGGAGTACGCTATGACTCACAGCAAGCGTTGGCGGCCAATATGTTACAGATGGGAATGTCTTGGGGAGCCTTGATAGCCTGGGATGATATCCGTAGCGCGGAATTTCTGGCCTCATTGCCCATGGTTCATAAGGAAAAGATAGGTACTATGGGATTTTCTATGGGAGCACATCGTGCCTGGATGGTCAGTGCCGCTACAGATGTGGTGAAGGCAGGCGCTGCTGTGTGCTGGATGAATACTACAGATAGCTTAATGACACTTACCAATAATCAGAACAAAGGCGGGTCTGCTTATTCCATGATTATTCCCGGAATACGGAATTGGATGGATTATCCTCATGTGGCATCTATCGCCTGCCCCAAACCGATGTTGTTCATCAATGGCTTGCGGGACAAACTTTTTCCTGTAAAGGGCGTTGAAAGCGCTTTCTCTACCATGCAGGATGTATGGAAGAGTCAATCGGTAGAAAATCTGTTGACTACCAAGTTCTATGATTTGCCCCATTTTTGCAGTAAGGAGATACAGGATGATATACTTGAGTTCTTTAATCAAAATTTAAAATAGAAAGCGATGAAAATTAAGATGTTGATGGCATTTGTTGCCTTGTTGTTTTCTGCTTTTACGGCAGACCGCACAATTACTATCTTTATGATAGGTGACTCGACTATGGCTAACAAACCCTTAGAGGGAGGTAATCAGGAACGTGGATGGGGCCATGTGCTGGGAGGATATTTCAGTGAGAATATTCGTGTGGAAAACCATGCTAGAAATGGTCGGAGTTCTAAAAGTTTTATTGATGAAGGATTGTGGGAGGTAGTAATTAATAAAGTAAAGCCGGGTGATTATGTTTTTATTCAGTTTGGGCATAATGATGAGAAGGCCGATGAGAAACGTCATACTGATCCCGGATCTACTTTTGATGCCAATCTACGCCGTTTTGTAAAAGAAACACGTGCTAAAGGGGGAATTCCCGTGTTGTTTAATGCCATTGTCCGTCGTAATTTCCGGAATAATAAAAATGCGGTAGCCGAAGATGATGTGCGCAAGGATTTGTCAAAGGGGAGTGTTTCTCAAGATGGAGAAGTGTTGATTGATACTCATGGAAAATATTTGGAGTCTCCGCGTAACGTGGCAAAAGAGTTGGATGTGCCTTTTGTGGATATGAACAAGATAACGCATGATTTGGTGCAGGAGATGGGACCGGAGGCTTCAAAAAAATTGTTCATGTGGATTCCTGAAGGTGTGTGTGCAGCTTGTCCGAAAGGGCGTGAGGATAATACGCACCTGAATGTATATGGGGCGCGTACTATTGCTGGTTTGACGGTGGATGCTATAGCTAAAGAGGTTCCTGCATTGGCGCCTTTTGTACGTCATTATGATTTTGTAGTGGCAAAAGATGGCAGTGGTGATTTCTTTACCATTCAGGAAGCGATTCATGCTGTCCCCGATTTTCGTAAAGCAGGACGCACTACTATTCTAGTCCGTAAAGGGGTATATAAAGAAAAAGTGGTTATTCCTGAAAGCAAGATTAGTGTTTCTTTGATAGGTGAGGACGGAGCAATTCTGACAAATGATGATTTTGCTGCTAAAAAGAACTATTTCGGAGAAGAAATGTCTACCTCCGGTTCATCAACCTGTTATATCTATGCTCCCGATTTCTATGCTGAGAATATCACTTTCGAGAATAGTGCCGGCAGAGTGGGGCAGGCAGTGGCCTGTTTTGTTAGTGGAGATCGCGCTTATTTCAAAAACTGTCGTTTTTTGGGAAATCAGGATACTTTGTATACTTATGGCAAAGACAGTCGTCAGTTCTATGACCATTGTTATATAGAGGGTACAGTGGATTTTATTTTTGGCTGGTCTACG
>OCIU01001513.1_pt1 | contig 15922 bp, 15 predicted proteins | sample 1538471 | NCBI WGS metagenome assembly OCIU01 (sample SAMN04571693, study PRJEB22368) | human gut metagenome | biome: human gut; material: stool | host: Homo sapiens | place: Luxembourg | collected 2012-06-01 | reverse complement strand
TTAAGGATATTATAATACTTTAAAAATGTGGATAACTTCTGAATGTAAGTAATATCAATAAATTGGTTTTGAGCGTAAAAAAAATTTTGAAATACTTCGCCAACGCAGTGGCTCAAGCGAAGCGAATTTTTTATTATATAAATTAAAAGTGTACATTAAATAAATTGTATAAAAAAATTGCTTAATATTAATAAAACAAACTAAGGTTTAGGAATTTATTTAGATACTAGATAAAGTGCAAGTTGTAAATATTTATAATATTTTATTTGTTTAAATTTAAAATTTATGGTAATATTTAAATATCAAATTTAAAATAAGATGTTAATAAAATATGGATAGTTTGTTCTAACTAATTATACATTTATTTTAAACTTTATAAAAATTGAAAATTCTTGATAATTAATAATAATCAAGGACTTGTTCGAGAACCTCCAAGTATAAAAAACTAAGGTATTTATATAGTGGCAGTATATAAGATTTATCCTTAGATACGGATTTTTTTGCGTGCAAAAAGCGTATAGGTTCTCCTTTAAATTATAAGGAGGAGATAAAAATGCAAAAAAGAAAAGTAATAATTGATTGTGACCCAGGGATTGATGATTCTTTGGCAATACTTCTAGCAATTAACTCACCTGAACTAGAAGTACTAGGACTTACAATAACAAGCGGGAATGTACCTGCACAGTTAGGAGCAAAAAATGCCCTAAAAGCACTTCAAATGTGTCAAAGACTTGACATACCAGTATATATAGGAGAGGAATTACCTCTTGAAAGAGAACTTGTAACAGCACAGGATACTCATGGAGAAGATGGTGTTGGAGAAAACTTCTATGAAGATGTAGATGCAAAAATATTTTATGGTGGAGTAGACTTTATAATTGATACTTTAAAAAATAACAAAGATGTATCAATAATAGCTCTAGGACCACTAACAAATATTGCAAAGGCACTTATGAAAGATAAAAAAGCCTTTGATAACCTAGATGAATTTGTATCTATGGGAGGAGCATTTAGAATTCATGGAAATTGTTCGCCAGTAGCAGAGTTTAATTACTGGATAGACCCACATGGGGCTGATTATGTTTACAAGAACTTACCTAAAAAAATTCACATGGTTGGACTTGATGTAACTAGAAAAATAGTTTTAACGCCTAATATTATTGAGTTTATCAATAGACTTGATAAGGATATGGCAAAATATATAACAGAAATAACTAGATTTTATATAGATTTCCATTGGGAACAAGAAGGCATAATAGGATGTGTAATAAATGATCCTTTAGCTGTGGCATACTTTATTGATAGAAGTTTATTAAGAGGATTTGATTCTTATGTAGAAGTTGTTCACGATGGGGTAGCAGTAGGTCAATCTATAGTTGACTCATTTAACTTCTATAAAAATGAACCTAATTCACATGTATTAACTGAAGTTGATGAAAAAGCTTTTATGAAAATGTTCTTAAAGAGAATATTTAAAGAACACGAAAGTTCTATAGAATCTATTGAGGGGGTTATATAACAATGAATAAAACTGTAAATGTAAAAAATATTACTTTAATATCTATGGGGATAGCTTTAAATGTAGTTGGAGCATTTATTGCTCTTAATTTAAGACTTCCAATATATTTAGATTCAATAGGAACAATACTAATAGCTTGTATGCTTGGACCAAAGTATGCAGTAATAACAGGAGTAGGTGGAAGTTTAGTTAGTGGAATGACTTTTGATATATACTCACTTTACTTTGCACCAGTTCAAATAACTACGGGATACTTAGCAGGGCTTATGTATAAGAAGGATATGTTAAAAGGAGTTAAAACACCTTTAGGAACATTTATATTTACCTTACCAACAAGTATAATCAGTGCAACAATTGCAGCATTTTTATTTGGTGGAGTAACATCTTCTGGTTCTTCATACATAGTTCAAATATTAAGTCATTTTAATGTTCCAGTTGTAGTTGGTGTATTTGTAACACAAGTATTTACAGACTATGCAGATAAGTTTTTAGCAGTTGTATTAGTTGGTATAGTAGTAAATTCTATGCCTAAAGCATTAAAAACTTCTATGACAACGAATAAATAAGGAGATAATATGGATAGATACAGTGAAATAACTAATAAAAATCAACGTGAAATAGTATTACTAAAAGCTTTTCCATGTGTATGGGGAAAGTGTAGTTTTTGCGATTATATATTAGATAACTCAAATTTTGAGGATGAAATAAATAAATTAAACTTTGAAGTTTTAGAAAACATAACTGGAAAGTATAAAGTTTTAGAAGTTATAAACTCAGGAAGTTGCTTTGAACTTCCAAAGGCTACTTTAGCTAAGATAAAAGAAATAATAAAGGAAAAGAAAATAGAAAAATTATTTTTAGAAAGTCATTGGGCTTATAAAAATAGAATTCAAGAAATGAGAGATTATTTTGAAATACCTATAACTTTTAAGATAGGTGTTGAAACTTTTGATTATGATTTTAGAAATGGATATTTAAACAAAAATGCAAAATTTAAAACTGTTGAGGAGTTAAAGGAATATTTTGATTCTCCTTGTATTATGGTAGGTATTAAGGGTCAAACTAAGGAAATGATTGATAGAGATATGGATATTGTTTTAAATAATTTTGATCATGCTACTATAAATGTTTTTGTAAATAATACTTCAAGTGTTAAAAGGGATGAAGAACTTGTTAATTGGTTTTCTAATAAGTATAAGCATTTAGTTGATAATCCTAAGATAGAAATACTTTTTAATAATACAGACTTTGGTGTTGGGGATTAAAATAGGTTTTGTTAGACAATTGTATGAGAAGTTAGAAATAAAGATAACTAAATTTTAGTATTTTTAAGATGTTTATACTAAGATTTAGTTATTTTTTATACTCAAATATAGAAAAATTAAAATATTTATAAACTAATATTATATTCATTTTATCAAATACTTCATTCTTTTAAATAATTATATTTTAAGTTATAATTATATAAAGAAAGCAGGTGAAACCTTGAACAAGACAAAAGAAAAGGTAAAATTAGATGAAATACTAAAATACCTATTTTCAACATCAAATAAAGTACTTTTAAAACTTTTAAATGCCATATTTGAAGAAGATTTTAAAGAGAATGAAGTTAACTTAACAGTTAGTAATAATGAATTTATAGAAGATACTCTAGGTGTTATTCGTGGAGATATGTTCTTTGATATATTAAAAAGAGATAATAATAAAATAAGCTATCATTTAGAGTTTCAAACTAAAAATGATAATACTATGGTAATTAGAATGTTTGAATATGGGTTCAAAAAAGCAAAAGAAAATTCTAACATAGATAATAGTATGAGGACTTTATACTTCCCAAAGCAAAAGGTAATATTTTTTGAAGAAAATAAAAACATAGAAGATTTATTAAACTTAAAAATAATATTTCCAAATAATCAAGAAGTTATATATTGTGTAGATGTTATAAAATATTGGGAATTTACAGAAGAAGAACTTATAAAAAGAAAGATGTATCCTCTTATTCCACTTCAACTATTTAGTCTTAGAAAAGAATTAGAAGTAGCACAGAAAAAGAATGACATACTAAAGATACAGCAATTATCGGTTATAGCTAAAAATTTAGCTACGAAATTAGCCAATGAATCTAAAGAGCTATTTTGTGAAAATGAAATACTTGGAGAGGATTTTCATAAAATGTTGCTAGCAATACAAAATTTAATAGAATATTTAAATAGAAATTATTTCAATGATGATAAATTAGAAGAAGAGGTGATTACAATGACTAAATCGTTATATGATCCAGAAGTTGAGAAACAAGGCATACAAAAAGGAATACAAAAAGGAATAGAACAAGGAATAAAACAAGGTGAAAAGAAAAAATCTATAGAGATAGCTAAAAAAGGTATTTTAAAAGGTTTAGATAATGAAACTATAATGGACCTTACAGAATTATCAATTGAAGAAATTGAATTGATAAGAAAAGAAATGTCATTAAATTAGTTAAATAGAAAAGACATTATCTAATAAAGGTAATGTCTTTTCTATTTAGATACACATATGCTAAAATGAACTTATGAATAAAATAATCAATACTAGCTATTAAAAAGGTTTATAATAGAAGAAAGTTTACAATTATTATAAATTATATATTTAATATTTATAGGGGAGAAATAAGGATGAAGAAGAATATATTTGGGAATTTTATTCCAACAATAACTATGTTAGTGATAGCCATTATATCGTATTTTTTCAGATTTAAGGATTTACTTATAGTTGGAATAGTAGGTATTATACCAATATCTTTTTTCATAGAGGGAGTAATGTGTTCAAGAAAAAAGATAGGATGGATAATTCCATTGATTTTATCACTTACAGTATTTTTTATTATAGACAAAATAATGCTGTTTATGAATGATTCGTTAAATGTATATTTAAAATACTATTTGGTAGTATATATTTTAGGTTATTTACTTGAAAAGTTAATTTCAGTATTAAAAAATAAAATTAAACAAAGTAAAAAATAGATAGGAATATATTTGATTGCAATAACTTTAGTTATTTTTACTTTATTTATCACACAAATATCTAAATAATGCGTAATTTTAAAAGGATGTAGTAATTATCACTACATCCTTTTTTACGCTTAAGGATATTATAATATTTAAAAAAATGTGGATAACTTCTGAATGTAAGTAATATCAATCAACTGGTTTTGAGCGTAAAAAAGATTTTGAAATGATTCGCCCACGCAGTGGCTCAAGCAACGGACGAAGTCGTTGGCGACATGAAGTGTTTCGCCGACACGTCGCTCGAGCGAAGCGAATTTTTTATTAACTAAAACATATATTTTGATGAATATTTATTTAATCCATAAGTTTTGATATGATATATAAGTTATTAGTTTTTGAAATTGAAAACTAAACAAGGAGGAATAAAATGAACCAATATACAGATAAACAAATAGAAGATACCTTAAATCTTATAGATTCTACAATTTTAAATTGTGAAAAAATACAGCCTAAATTAAAAGAAGGAACACCGCAATTTTCACTTACTAGAAATCGTATAAAAGCTTTATATATTTCAAAAGCTTTAGTTACAAACCAAGAACATAATTATACACAAGAAGAATTACTAAAATCAGTAGATCAAGTTACTTCTATTATTCGTAAAAGTGAAAAGGCGATGATTAATGCAAAAGAAGGAACAGGAACATATACACGTTTAAAAAAGATAATTGATGCAATGACAATTTCATTATCATATATTGAAGATGCTATAAAGTAAAAATAGTCAAATAGTTAGCTCTAATTATTAATTGAGTATATGCATATTTAGAAGGCATATATTTCTAGATTATTTTGATAGGCTATGTTAGATAATTGTGTGATTAATATTAAAAATTACTCAGTAATATTTATAATATTAATCACACAATTGTTATATAATGCGAAATAAAGATATTTTAACTATTATTATAAATAATTAAATACCATATAAAAAATAAAAATAGCTTAGGAATTTGATGTATGATTATAATATAGAACTTAATATTATTAGATTATAAAGTAATTATATTAATAGGGGGAGAAAAGTAATGAATGAAAATTTTAAAAATATAGTAATATCCATACCGGCATCTGAAACGATAGATTTAATATATAAATATCAAATACATGCTCATCCTGACAAAGTAGGATATGAATACAAAGATGTACAATATTATACATTTAGGAAAAAGGGTGGAATTATGGAAAAGTTATTTGAGATAGAAAAAATAATAACTATTAATCCATATAATATAGATGAGATAAAAAAATATAATTTAACCTCAGAAGTAGAACATAGAGTAAGAAAATATGTTGAAGAAAGACTTAAGTCTTTTAAATTTGAACATAAAGGAATTAACTATAAATTCTATATATTAAACTATAAAGAAGATTTAAAGCATAATCCTAAAAAACCTTGTCAGAATAATCATTGCTATATAACTTTGGATGAATTACATAGTGGAAAAGAATTTGTAAATACAATAAAGGTATCAGAAAGTAAAGGCATATCTATGAATCAACCTAATAATAAAGAAAATTTAATATGGACATTTTTTTCAAATCCGAAGTATTGGTATGTAGATGATTTTTTAAAGAGCGATAAAGTGAAGGGGGAAATTTACTACTCTATTAATAAAGATCACAGAGATAGATTTAGAATAGGAGATATAGGGGTAATAAGAGTAGGCATTGATTATAGAAATAAATCTGAGTTAGATGGTAGAGAAAAGTTGAAGTCAGGTATATATGCTATAGTAAAAGTAATGTCTCTACCAGAATTTATAAAAGATAATGATAGTGAGTTTTATGCAAATAAGGATGATATAAATAAAGATAAATGGAGAGTAAAAATAAAAGTAATTAAAAATTTGATAGATTCTCCTATAATATTTAATGAAAAAAATAAAGGGGAATTAGGACAGGATAAGTATTTAATTAATGGATTTCAAAGAGCTACAATGCCTTTGGATGAAGATGTATTTTATAAAGTTATTAAATTAATTAATTTAAATAACTATACGAATATAAATAAGTATGAAGAAATAATTGATATTAAAAACTTAGGAAACTCAATTACGGGAATTGAACTATTAAATGAGTTTTATGCAAATACAAATATAGAGCAGAAAGAGAAACTAGTTAAAGTTATAGAAAGAGGAAAAATAGCCAATAAGATAAAAGAATACATACAGTACAAATGCCAAATATGTGAATCATTAGGACAGAATCCATATTCCTTCAAGAAAAAGAGTGGAGAATACTATGTTGAGACACATCATATAATACCAGTTTCAGATACTGAAAATTCTAAATTATCGGTAGATAATTTGATATGTTTATGCCCGAATCATCACAAACAAGTACACTATGGTAATGTCGAGATTATAAATAATAATGATACATATGTAGAATATAATATAGATGGGATAAAAGTAAAAATAGATAAAATAAAATTAAATAAATAATATACTCATTTTATTTTATCTATTTAATAATGTTATTTTTAGTACGTAATTTTAATATAAATCGAATAAAAGGGGGAGTTTAAAATGGTAAGTATATCATGGAGTAACTTAGTAATGTCTATATTTATTATATATGCATTTACATATTTAGGTATAAAACTTATAAGATATATATTAAAAAGATAGTTCGAGATTTTGGTATATTACGAATTAAATTACATCAAAAATAGCTAGAATTTGTATAATCCAACAGTTCTAGCTATTTTTCATATATATATATATCATACAATTGTATAATATATCTTTTTGATAAAAATTCAATACATATCAATAGTAGCAACTCTTAACTATATGATATAATATAAATTTGACAGTTAATAATTATCAACAAGGGAGATTTGAAGTAATGAAAATTAACAAAAAAGCGGCTAAATGTTTGCTTACATCTATTTTAACTATTATTATGATTTGTCCTTATAATATAGTTGAGGCAAAGTCATATAAGAGTAGTTCAAAATCGTCTAGTAGTTCTAAATCCTATAAAAGTAGCAACAAGTCTTATAAGAGTTCTAACTCTAGCAAAAGCTCAGGTAAATATTCTACTTCTAAGAAGAATAACTCTAGTTCAAGTAAAATAACTACAACGACTAACAATAACAATACTAGTTCTAACAAAACTACAAATAGTACTAAAAAAGTTAATAAGAATACAAATAGTAGTACTAAAAATAGCAATAAAAAAGCTAACAAGAATACAAATAGTAGTACTGTAAATAGCAATAAAAAAGCTAACAAGAATACAAATAGTAGTACTGTAAATAGCAATAAAAAAGTTAATAAGAATACAAATAATAGTACTAAAAATAGTAGTAAAAAAGCTAACAAGAATACAAATAATAGTACTAAAAATAGTAATACGAATAACAAGACTACTATAGTAGATTCAAATAAATTGGATTTGACAAAAATAACAAATAAAATCTCTAGTATAAAAGTAGACTCTGGGAATTTTACAAATAAACCTACATATGCAAATACAAATGAAAAAAATACAAGCAGTAGTAAATCTTCAAGCTCTAAAACTTCATATAAAGTAAAGCAAAGAGATAAAAAAAGTAATAATAATTATAAGCCAAATTATTATACTAAGTTTAAATCAAATAAATTTTATTCTAGTGATTTAAGTTTTTTTAAATATTATATGATTGCAAGTTTACTAACTAATAATAATAAAGATAAAATAAGTGAGAGAGATATTGTTTATGCCTTAGAAGAAAATGGATATACTGATAGTGAGATAGACAGTATTATGATGGATTTAGAAAATGAGCAAATAAATTATGAGCATCAAGCAAATAAAGAAGAAGCTAGTAAACAAGAAATAAATAATGAAACAAACGAAAATGTAGACCCAGTTGAGGATGTTGTATCAACAGGATTAGGACTGGCTACAACAGGGCTGATAGGTTTAGGATTATTTAAAATGATAAGAAAGAGAAGATAAATTAATATTATATATTTAAGCTCTGTTATATAATTGGGTGATAGATATAAATCAAAAATAGCTAGAACTGGTGTAGTATTCAAGTCTAGCTATTTTTTTATGTGAAAATTATAGAAATTTAAAATTACTTACAAAGATTTAGGAAAACATTTTTAAATTTGTAATTACTTGGTTGAGGATTATGAATATAATATATATATAAGAGATTATAAAATTTAGAATGATATTTTATGATACATCAAAACATACAAAGTTAGTAATGGATATAAGAAATAATTATAAATGGAAATTAGATATTAAAGATGGACAATCTATAAAGAGGTACTACTATAAATTAATTGATTAATTATAAAGCTTATATATATCAAAAAATTAAAAAGTAAAGTAAATATAAGAAAAAAATGTAGAAAAGTTTATTTTTAAATTTATTAAAAATTTTTTAAAAAAGTTGTTGTACATAACGTAACGTAACCTAATAGAATTAAATTAAAGCAAGAGATTTGGAGGAAATATTATGAAGGGACAATATACTACAGGTGAGATTGCTAAGATGGCTGGTGTAACCACTAGAACTATAAGATATTATGATAATAAAGGTGTACTAAGTCCATCATCTCATAATAGCTCTGGGCACAGGCTATATACAGAATCAGATTTTATAAAACTCAAGAGAATTTTAGCTTTAAAGTACTTAGGATTATCTTTAGAAGAAGTCAAAAATACTGAATCCCAAAGTTTTGAAAAAAAAGATATTATAAATTCTTTGAGTCTACAAAAAAATATAATAAAAAATAAAATAAATTATATGAAAGTAGTCTTACATGCTATAGAATCAGCAGAAAATAGTATTGAGGATGAACAAAATATAGATTGGAATAAAACAATAGATATAATAAAAATCTTAGAAGACGAAAAAGAATTATTGCAACAATGTATAGATTCATCAAACTTAGATGCTAGTGTAAAACTACAAGATAGATTTAGTTCTAATAGACATGGTTGGTATAAGTGGACTTTTAGTAATATAAAGCTAAATAAAAAGTATAAAGTTTTAGAAATTGGATGTGGAAATGGTGCCTTATGGTCTAAGAATATAGATTTACTGGATAAAGATATAAATATAACTTTAACTGATGTATGTGAAGATATGGTAAATAATGCAAAGAAAAATCTAAGCGATTATTCAGATGTATTTGACTTTGAAATTGTTGACCCAAATAATATTCCTTTTGAAGATGAAAGCTTTGATTTAGTAATAGCCAATCATATATTATTTTATATGAAAGATTTAGATAAAGTTTTAAAAGAAATAAAGAGAGTATTAAAAGTAGGTGGACATTTTTATAGCTCAACAATTGATAGTAATAATATGAAAGAATTAGAAAGTTTGATGAAAGGATTTAATAGCAATATTAAAATATCAGAAGAAAAAATTTCTAGTAAGTTTGGAATGGAAAATGGACAAGAGATATTAAGTAAACACTTTAGCCAAACTAAAAGATATCTATATGAAGATAAGTTAGTAATAAATGATTCTAAAGGAATATTAGAATATATATATTCTATTCCTGGTAATATCATAGAATTAGTAGATACCAAGAAAAAAGATTTTGAAAAGTACATAGATTTAAATATTAATAAACATGGCAACATCTATATAACTAATAATCAAGTACTTAATTTACTTAGTTTATAAATCAACACAAAATAAATATTTTATTATTATAGCGACAAGGAAAACGTTTATTTGTGTGATTTTATATAAATATATATTATTAAAAAAATGTGTTTTAGTTATTGATATAACATACTCAAAGGGGGAGATAACTATGGCAATAAAAGTAACAAGTGAAATAAAACCACTAAAAAAAGTTTTACTTCACAGACCAGGTAAAGAACTAGAAAATTTAACACCTGAATATCTTGAAGGATTATTATTTGATGATATTCCATTCTTAGAAGTAGCACAACAAGAGCATGATTGTTTTGCTGAAGTTTTAAGACAAAATGGAGCAGAGGTTGTTTATTTACATGAATTAGCAGCAGAGGTTATTGAGGATGAATTAGTAAAAGAGGAGTTTATAAATCAATTTATAGAAGAAGCTCATATAAAAAATTCAGAAATGAAAAAGGTTGTTTATACATATTTAAAAGGGTTTGAATCTAATGAAGAATTAATAAGAACGACTATGGCTGGTATAAATAAAAATGAATTACCAGTAATAAGTAAAAAAAGTTTAGCAGATTTGGCAGAAGATGATTATCCATTTATTACTGACCCAATGCCAAACTTGTATTTTACAAGGGATCCATTTGCTAGTATAGGTAGTGGTGTAAGTTTAAATAAAATGTACTCTGTAACAAGAAATAGAGAAACTATATATGCAGATTATATCTTTAAGTATCATAAAGATTTTAAAAATCAAGTAGAAAGATTTTATGATAGAGACTTTAAACACCATATAGAAGGTGGAGATATATTAAACTTAACTGAAAAAACTTTAGCAATAGGTATATCTCAAAGAACTCAAGCTGATGCAATAGAGCATATAGCTAAACAAATATTCTTTAATAGTACAAATAAGGATATAGAAACTATATTAGCATTTAATATACCAAATAATAGAGCAATGATGCACTTAGATACAGTATTTACTCAAATAGATGTAGATAAGTTCACTATACACCCAGGAATACAAGGTACATTACAAGTATTTGAAGTAACTAAGGGTGATGCTGAAGGAGAATTAAAAATAGTAGAAGTTAATGATAAATTAGAGAACATATTGGCTAAGCATCTTGGAGTAGAAAAGGTTACTTTAATACAATGTGGTGGTGGAGATAAAGTTGTTGCTGATAGAGAACAGTGGAATGATGGTTCAAATACATTATGTATAAAACCTGGTGAAGTTATTGTTTATTCAAGAAACTATATAACTAATAGATTACTAGAACAAAATGGTATAAAAATACATGTAATACCATCAAGCGAATTATCTAGAGGACGTGGGGGCCCAAGATGTATGTCTATGCCTTTAATAAGAGAAGCATAATATAAAAATTATATTAAATATTAAAATAATAGGGGGATTTTTAAAATGGGAGTTAATTTAAGAGGTCGTTCATTTTTAAAATTATTAGATTTCACAAGTGAGGAAATAAGATATTTATTAGATTTATCTAAGGACTATAAAAATTTAAAAAGAGCTGGTGTAGTGCATAAAAAATTAGAGGGAAAAAATGTTGCAATATTATTTGAAAAAGACTCAACAAGAACTAGATGTGCATTTGAAGTAGGGGCTATGGATTTAGGAATGGGAGTTACATATTTAGGACCTACAGGATCTCAAATGGGTAAAAAAGAGTCTATAGCAGATACAGCTAGAGTTTTAGGAAGAATGTATGATGGTATAGAGTATAGAGGATTTTCTCAAGAAATAGTTGAGGAATTAGCAGCTTATGCAGGTGTTCCAGTATGGAATGGCTTAACTGATGAATTCCATCCAACTCAAATGTTAGCAGACTTATTAACTATAGAGGAAAAATTAGGAAGATTAAAAGGCGTAAACTTCGTTTACATGGGTGATGCTAGAAACAATATGGGTAACTCTTTAATGGTTGCTTGTGCTAAGATGGGATTAAATTTCACAGCATGTGCTCCAAAAGAATTATTCCCAGCTAAAGAATTAGTTGAACAGTGTGAAGCTATAGCTAAAGAAAATAACTGTACAATAACATTAACTGAAGATGTTATGGAAGGTACTAAGAATGCTGACGTTATATACACTGATGTTTGGGTATCTATGGGAGAACCAGATGAAGTTTGGGAAGCTAGAATAAAACAATTAAAGCCATATCAAGTAAATAAAACTGTTATGGATAATGCTCATCCAGAAGCTATATTTATGCATTGTTTACCATCATTCCATGACTTAAAAACTAAAATAGGTGCCCAAATGGGAGAAAAATTTGGTATAACTGAAATGGAAGTTACTGATGAAGTATTTGAATCTAAACATTCAGTAGTTTTCGATGAAGCTGAAAATAGAATGCATACTATAAAAGCTATAATGGCTGCTACTATAGGACAATAATATACAGACTTTAAATATAAAAGATGGCCTTCATTAAAGTAATAACATATAATGAAGGCTGTCTTTACATAGATGTACAAATATTTTAAGGAATTAATATATTAGAGTAAAATAAGTAGAGGAGTATAAATATGAAAAGATTAGTTATAGCACTAGGTGGAAATGCTTTAGGAAATAACCCAGAAGAACAATTAGAGTTAGTTAAACAAACAGCAAAAACAATAGTAGACCTTTCTGAAGAAGGATACAATGTAATAGTTGGTCACGGTAATGGACCACAAGTTGGAATGATAAATTTAGCTATGGATTTTGCTTCTAGTAATGGTGCAAATACTCCAAGTATGCCATTTGCAGAATGTGGCTCAATGAGTCAAGGATATATAGGATACCATTTACAACAATCTATAAAAAATGAATTAGATTCAAGAAAAATAAATAAAAATGTAGCAACTATAGTTACTCAAGTTGTAGTTGATGAAAATGATGAAGCTTTTAAAAATTTAACTAAACCAGTAGGTATGTTTTATACAAAAGAAGAAGCTGAAAAAATATCATCTGAAAAAGGATTTACTTTTGTAGAAGATGCAGGAAGAGGATATAGAAGAGTTGTTGCTTCTCCTCAACCAAAAAAAATAGTTGAACTTGAAACAGTTAAAAATTTAGTTGATAATGGAACAATAGTAATAACTGTTGGTGGTGGAGGTATACCAGTAATAGAAAAAGAAGATGGATCATTACATGGTGTAGCTGCTGTTATAGATAAGGATAAATCAAGTGCTAAATTAGCAAAAGACCTTGATGCTGAAATGTTAGTTATACTAACTGCAGTTGACAGAGTTTGTGTTAATTTTAATAAGCCAAATCAAGAAGAATTAGATTCTATAAACTTAGAACAAGCAACTAAGTACATATCTGAAGGACATTTCGCTAAAGGATCTATGTTACCTAAAGTAGAAGCATGTGTAGATTTTGTAGAGTCAACTACTAATGGTAAGGCTTTAATAACTTCTTTAGAAAAAGCTAAGTTAGCACTACATGGAGAAACTGGAACGATAATATATAAAGAAAAAAATATATGTAAGGCATAGATAAGATAAGGTAAAGGAAATATTATTTTTAAACTAATAATATTTCCTTTATTTTACAAAATTAATGTACTATAAAAAGGGAGGAAATTAAAATGGCAAAAGCTTCAACTTCAAATAATAGAAAAGCTACTAAAAAGAAAAAATTTAAATTTCCGTCTGCCTACACAGTTTTATTAACTATAATGATAGTTATAGCATTAGTAACTCAAGTTGTGCCAGGCGTTAAGAAAGCTCAATTAGCAGATGTAGTTATGGCACCAGTAACTGGTATGGTAGGGATAAAGGATAATGCTTTAGATGAAGCTATAAGTACATCTATGAGTGAAGGTGGTATAGATGCTGCTCTTGAAACCATAAATAATGCAGATATACCATATGTAAGTGTATGGAATGATGGGACTCTTAAAGGTGCAATAGATGTTGCATTATTTGTACTTATAATAGGTGGATTTTTAGGAGTTATAACAAAAACAGGAGCATTAGATGCTGGAGTTGGGGCTCTAGTTAAAAAGCTTAAAGGTAAGGAATTAATGTTAATACCTGTATTAATGCTAATATTTTCATTAGGTGGAACATCTTATGGTATGGCTGAAGAGTCTTTAGCATTTTACGCATTAATAACTGCAACAATGATGGCAGCTGGATTTGATCCATTAGTAGGGGCAGCTACATTATTACTTGGCTGTGGTGTAGGTGTTTTAGGTTCAACAGTAAATCCATTTGCAATAGGTGCTGCAATATCAGCAGCAGGAGCAGCAGGAGTAGAGATAAATCAAGGAACAACTATAATTTTAGGTGTTGCCTTATGGATAGTACCTTTAATAATATCTATATTATATGTAATGAACTATGCTAAAAAAGTTTACAATGATAAAGGTAAATCTATATTATCTAAACATGAATTAAATGAGGCTAAGGAAGCATTTGATAATAATTCAGGAGAAATATTAGAATTAAGTGGAAAACAAAAAGTAGCATTAGGTTTATTTGCTTTTTCATTTGTAGTTATGATTATAAGTGTTATACCTTGGAATGATTTTGGAGTAACTATATTTGATAATACATCATGGTTTAATGGAGCTTCACTAGGAACTTGGTGGTTCCCAGAATTAACAGTTTGGTTCTTTATAATGGCTATTGTTATTGGATTAGTATGTAGAATGTCAGAGGAAGATATAGTTAAATCATTTATATCTGGATGTGCAGATATGGTTGGAGTTGCTTTAGTAGTAGGTATATCAAGAGGTATATCATTTATGATGGCAAATTCAGGATTAGATTTATTTATACTTGATAAAGCATCAGGAATACTAAGTGGAGTATCTGGAATGCTATTTGCTAATATGGCATATTTAATATACATAGCATTATCATTCTTAATACCATCAACTTCAGGATTAGCTTCAGTTTCTATGCCGATATTTGCACCATTAGCAGAGAGGTTAAATATAGCACCAGAAATAGTAGTTTCAGCATTTTCTGCAGGAAGTGGTATAGTAAACTTAATAACTCCAACATCAGGAGTTGTTATGGGAGGTTTAGCAATAGCTAAAATAGAATACTCAACATGGATGAAGTTTGTAACGAAATTACTAGTTCTAATATTTATAGCAACAGTAGCAATTCTAGCTATAGGTTCTATGATATTAGGAGTATAATATAAAACATAAACCATAGATCTTTTATTTAAAAAGCTCTGTGGTTTTATTTTAATTAAGGATAGGTGAATGGCGTGAGTTTAGTCAGCTTTTTAAGCTCTTTATACCTAGTATTTACTATAATACTTTTATTTAAGAAAAAGGATATGGGAAATATATATATACTATTTGGTGTTACTACATTTGTATTTGTAATAGGATATGGATACATTCCATCTATGCCACAACAAATACAGTCATTTGGAATATTTATAGTTTTTTCTATAATGATTTTATTGTTTGGTTTAATGTTTGGAATAGGTTTAAAACTATTTAATAGAAGTGATAAATTATCAGTAATTGCATCTATATTATCATCTAGTTTGTTAATAGCTATGTTATTTAATGTAAAAGGATATTTATCATATATGTATATACCAGTTCTTTTATATATGATACAAAATAATGTAAGTATGTTTATAGAAAAGAAAAGATTACAAAGTTTATAATTATAAAGAAGGTGTCATGATTTAAAATGGATCCTATATAGTGGACACTAGAAAAAGAGTGTCTATCTATATAGGAT
>OCIU01001492.1_pt1 | contig 16179 bp, 16 predicted proteins | sample 1538471 | NCBI WGS metagenome assembly OCIU01 (sample SAMN04571693, study PRJEB22368) | human gut metagenome | biome: human gut; material: stool | host: Homo sapiens | place: Luxembourg | collected 2012-06-01 | reverse complement strand
CAATGTCGTGCTGCGCCCGCTGATGGTCGTCGCCGGCGACCACGCCAACAACGATATGGCCGGTTCCGAGGAAGATTCCTGGAAGACCATGTTCGAAGCCGCTGGCTTCACCGTCGACTGCCAGATCCACGGCCTCGGCGAGATCGCCGATGTGCAGGCGCTCTATGTCGCCCACACCAAGGCTGCGATCGACTCGCTGAACGCCTAATTTGACTTAAACTGAGCTCCGGGGTGGGGAAGACCTGCCCCGGAGCCAAGCGCCATTCAGGAGGAACCATCATGAAAAAGACCATCGCCCTTGCGCTCGCTGCGCTGATGCTGCTCGCGCTGCTGACCGCCTGCGCGGCCAAGCCCGCAGAGACCGAACCTGCAGAGCTGGAACAGACCGTGCAGACCGAACAGCCCGCCGAACCCGAAACCGACGAGACTGCGGAGGATGCGGATGCGTCCGCCGAAGAAGAGACGCCCGCCGAACCGGCCCTGCCCGACGGCGTCTATACTGCCGACTTCAACACCGACAGCTCCATGTTCCATGCCAATGAGGCCTGCGACGGCAAGGGCACGCTCACCGTCGAAAACGGCGAGATGACTATCCACGTCAGCCTTGCGGGCACCAGCATCCTCAACCTCTTCCCCGGCGTCAAGGAAGACGCGGAAAAGGAAGGGGCCGAGCTGCTCCAGCCCACCACCGACACCGTTACCTATTCCGACGGCCTCTCTGACGAGGTCTTCGGCTTCGACATCCCCGTTCCTACGCTGGACGAGGAATTTGACCTCGCGCTCATCGGCAAGAAGGGCACGTGGTACGACCACAAGGTCTCCGTCTCCAACCCCGTTCCCGTCGAGGAATCCGGCAAGACCGTCGACGATCTCGCCCTGGCCGACGGCACCTACACCGCCGAGCTGACCTTCGCAGGCGGCTCCGGCAAGGCTTATATCCAGTCTCCCTGCACGCTGACCGTCGCGGACGGCAAGGCCGTGGCTACCGTCGTCTGGAGCAGCAGCAAATATGACTACATGCTCGTGGACGGCGAACGCTATGACGTCCTCACGACCGAGCCCGGCTCCACATTTGAGATCCCCGTCGCGGCCTTTGACACCGAGCTCACGGTCATCGGCGACACCACCGCGATGAGCACCCCGCATGAGATCGAGTACACGCTGAACTTCGATTCTGCGACGCTGACCGCTGCCGAATGAAGAAGCTCTTTATAGCGCTCCTCGCCGCGCTGCTGCTGGCCTTCGCGGCCTGCGCCGCGCCGCAGCAGGAGACCGCCGCGCCGGAACCGGCGCAGAGCGAGCCGGCAAGCGCGGTTTCGTGGGACGACCTGACGTTTGACCGGACGCTCCCGCTTCAATACGCCACGCAGTTTTCTGTTTCCTACGCGGGCGAGGACTATACGCGCCTCACGATCGGCGACGATCAAACATTCCTCGTCGTCGCCGGGGACGCGCCCGTGCCGGACGGCGTCCCCGCGGATGTGACCGTCCTGACCCGGCCCCTTTCGCACATCTATCTGGTCGCGACCGCTGCGATGGACTATTTCCGGCAGCTGGACGCCATTGACGCCATCGCCCTCAGCGGCCAGAAGGAGGCGGATTGGTATATCGACGAGGCCAAGGCCGCGATGCAGGCCGGGACGATGGTCTACGCGGGCAAATATTCCGCCCCGGACTATGAGACGATCCTCGCTGCGGGCTGCGACCTTGCCATCGAGAACACGATGATCTACCATACGCCCGAGGTCATCGAGCAGCTCGAGCGCATCGGCGTCCCCGTGCTCATCGAGCGCTCAAGCTACGAGCCGGAGCCGCTGGGCCGCATGGAGTGGCTGAAGCTCTATGCCGCCCTGCTCGGCAGAGAGGACGCGGCCTGCGCATATTATGATGACCTCATCGCCGCGCTCGCGCCCGTGCTCGACCAGGAGCCGACGGGCCAGACCGTCGCGTTCTTCTACATCACGACGTCCGGCGCAGTCAATGTCCGCAAATCCGGCGACTATATCGCCAAGGCCATCCGTATGGCGGGCGGCGAGTATGTCTCGTTCGACGAGAGCGGCGAGGAAAACGCCCTGTCCACAATGACCATCCAGATGGAGTCCTTTTACGACACCGCCCTGGATTCCGACGTCCTCATCTACAACAGCACCATCGACGGCGGGATTACCTCCATCGATGAGCTGCTCGCCAAAAGTCCGCTGTTTGCGGATTTTAAAGCCGTCCAGACCGGCAATGTCTGGTGTATCACGAAAAACTTCTATCAGGAATCGCTCGCCCTCGGCGACATGATCCTCGACGTCCACGCCGTTTTGAACAACCCGGACGCCGCCGATCTCCGGTTCCTAAAAAAATTATCATAACAGGAGGAGCAGCATGGAACATACCCGCAAACTTCACACATGGGGCGGTTTCCTGCTGCTCCTCGTCCTGCTTGTTACCTTTTTGATCTGGAATCTTCTCGCGGGCAGCGTCCGGCTCCCCGCGTCTGAAATATGGGCGATTCTCCATGGCGGCGGCGACCTCACGCAGCGCCGCATCCTGCTGAATATCCGCCTGCCCCGCTTGCTTGCGGCGATGATTCTCGGCGGCGCCCTCTCCGTCTCGGGCTTCCTGCTGCAGACGTTTTTCCACAATCCAATCGCCGGGCCCTTCGTCCTCGGCATCTCGTCCGGGGCCAAGTTCACGGTCGCGGTCACGATGATCCTGCTGCTCAGCCGGGGCGTCACGTCGTCCTCCGCCGCGCTGATCGCAGCGGCCTTTGCCGGCGCGATGCTCTCAATGGGCTTTGTCCTGCTCATCTCGCGGCGCGTCCGCCGGATGAGCCTGCTCGTCGTCTGCGGCGTGATGATCGGCTATATCTGCTCCGCGCTGACGGACTTTCTCGTCACGTTTGCCGACGACAGCAACATTGTCAACCTGCACAACTGGTCCCTCGGCTCCTTCTCCGGCATGAGCTGGGACAATGTCCGCACGATGGCCGTGGTCTGCGGCAGGGCCCTGATCCTGACGTTCCTGCTCTCCAAGCCCCTCCGGGCCTATCAGCTGGGCGAGGTCTACGCGCAGAATCTCGGCGTGCCGCTGCGCGCGTTCCGTGCGGCGCTGATCTTACTTTCCAGTGTGCTCTCCGCCTGCGTCACGGCCTTTGCCGGCCCGATCTCCTTCGTCGGCATCGCCGTGCCGCACCTGATGAAGTCCCTTTTTAAGTCCGCAGAGCCGCTTTTGATGATCCCGGCCTGTTTCCTCGGCGGCGGCGCGTTCTGCCTCATCGCGCGCACGGCCTTCGCGCCCACCGAGGTCAGCATCAGCTCCGTCACAGCGGTCTTCGGCGCGCCGGTCGTCATCTATATGATGCTCCACAGAAAGGGGGCGCAGTGATGGATTATCTGCAAACCGATGCCCTGTCCGTCGGCTACAACGGCAAGACGCTCATCTCCAAGGTCGCCCTCTCGGTACAGCGCGGCAGGATCGTCACGCTCATCGGCCCGAACGGCTCCGGCAAGTCGACCATCCTCAAGACCATCATCGGCCAGCTCCCGTCCATTTCCGGCTCAGTCTTCCTCGACGGCGCGGACATGCGCAGCCGCAGCCGGAGCGACGTCGCCCGCCGCATGGCCATCCTGATGACGGCCCGCATGGACCCCGAGCTCATGACCTGCCGCGACGTCGTCAGCACCGGCCGCTATCCCTACACCGGCCATCTCGGCGTCCTCCGCCCGGAGGACAAGGCCATCGTCGAGCAGAGCCTCCGCGAGACCGACGCGCTCGACTTTGCCGACCGGCCCTTCCAGTCCATCAGCGACGGCCAGCGGCAGCGCGTCCTGCTTGCCCGGGCCCTCTGCCAGCAGCCGGAGCTCATCGTCCTCGACGAGCCGACGAGTTTTCTCGACATCCGCTATAAGCTGGAGCTGCTGACCATCCTCAAGCGCATGGTGCGCGAGGAGCACCTCGCCGTCCTCATGTCCCTGCACGAGCTGGATCTTGCCGCCCGCGTCTCCGATACCGTCGTCTGCGTCGCGGGCGACCGGATCGACCGCGTCGGCCCGCCCTCGGAAATTTTCACGCCCGACTATATCGCGGCGCTCTATCGCATGGAGCCGGGAAAATACGATCCCTGCTTCGATTCCTTGGAATTTGTCCCCGGAGGTGCCAGATGAGCGAACAAACCGGAACCTTCTATGCCGTCTCCGTCGGGCCCGGCGACCCGGAGCTGCTGACGCTCCAGGCCGTCCGCGTTCTGGAGAACACGCCCGTCATCGCCGCGCCGCAGACGGCGTCCGGCCAGATGCTCGCGCTCGACATCGTGCGCGGCGCGGTCGATTTGACCGGAAAATCCGTTCTGCCGCTCCGATTCACGATGTCGCATGACGCTGCCGTCCGGGCGGAAAGCTATCGCGCGGCGGCGTCCGCCGTCGAGGCCGAGCTGCGGCAGGGAAGAGACGTTGCGATGGTCAACCTCGGTGACGTCGCCCTCTTCGCTACGGCGTATTACATCTTCGCGGAGATCGAGCGGGACGGGTTTCCGGCCAGAATGCTCCCAGGCGTGACGAGCGTCGCCGCCGTGGCGGCCCGCCTCGGGCAGAGCCTGACCGAGATGGAGCAGCCGCTCCACATCCTTCCGGCGAGCTGCGATCTGGATGCGGCGCTGGCCCTCCCGGGCACGAAGGTGCTGATGAAATCCGGCTCCGCCATCCACGAGACCGTTGCAGCGCTGGGGCGCGCGGGTCTGTTGAAGCGGGCCTCGATGGTCGCCGACTGCGGCCTGCCCAGCGAGCGGGTCTTCCGCGATCTGCGGGAGATCCCGGAAAATGTCAGCTATTTTGCCACCATTCTTGTCCGATCGGAGTGAGCCTATGCAGCAAAATCTTCCGCGTCTGATCCTCGCCGGGACGAACAGCGGCTGCGGCAAGACGACCGTGACCTGTGCCGTTTTGCAGGCGCTCGTGAACCGCGGCCTTTCAGTCGCCGCCGCGAAATGCGGCCCCGATTATATTGACCCGATGTTCCATAGCCGCATCATCGGGGCCAAAAGTTCGAATCTCGATCCGTTTTTCTTCGACGAAAATACGCTTCGCTTCCTCCTCGCGCAGAATGCCTCCGGCTGTGATGTCACGGTCATTGAGGGCGTCATGGGCTATTACGACGGCCTCGGCCTGACCAGTACGCGCGCCAGCACCTACGAACTCGCGCAGAAGACGGTCTCGCCCGTGCTCCTCGTTGTGAACGCGCGCGGCGCGGCACTCTCGGTGCTGGCGTCGGTACGCGGCTTTCTGGACTTTCTGCCGGACGACCGCATCTGCGGCGTCATCCTCAACGGCTGCACCGCGATGACCTACACGCCGCTCGCGCGTGTGCTGGAAGACCGCCTTGGCATCAAGGCGTGCGGCTTTCTGCCGAATCTGCCGGACTGCGCGCTGAAAAGCCGCCATCTCGGCCTTGTGACTGCGGCGGAGGTCGCAGATCTGCGCGAAAAAATGCAGCGCCTCGCCGCTGAGGCCGAGCAGACGATCGATCTGGACGCGCTGCTGACCATCGCGCGCGAAGCGCCAGCGCTGGACGTTGTGCCGCCGACGCTTCCGGCGCCCGGCGCACCGGTGCGCATCGGTGTTGCGCGGGACAATGCGTTCTGCTTTTACTATGAAGACAGCCTCGGCCTGCTCCGGACGGTCGGCGCGGAGCTCGTGCCGTTTTCTCCGCTCTCTGACAGCGCCTTGCCCGCCGGACTCGACGGCCTCTATCTCGGCGGCGGCTATCCGGAGCTCTATGCCGCGCAGCTGAGCGAAAATCGCTCCATGTGCAGCAGCGTCCGCGCCGCGCTGGAGGCGGGGCTGCCCTGCATTGCCGAATGCGGCGGCTTTATGTACCTGACAGAGGCTATCGGGGAACATCCGATGGTGGGCTTTCTGCCGGGGCGCTGCTTCGACGCCGGGAAGCTCGCACGCTTTGGCTACGTCACGCTGACGGCCGAGCGGGACAACCTGCTCTGCCGCGCGGGCGGATCCATCCCTGCACACGAATTCCACCACTGGGATGCGGAGCAGACCGGAGACGCATTCACGGCGGCGAAGCCCTTCGGCCGCAGCTGGCCGTGCGTCTTCGCCACGGACACCCTCTACGCGGGCTATCCGCATTTCCATTTTTACGCGAATCCATCCTTTGCCGTCCGCTTTCTGGACGCGTGCCGAGAGGGGAAACACCATGCTGGAACAGATCAGACCGATGGACATTGAGCGCCGCAGCTTCGAGATCATCACCGAGCTGCTGGGAGACCGTAAGCTCGACCCTGAAAACGAGCTCGTCATCAAGCGCGCCATCCACACGACTGCCGACTTTGACTATGCCGACAATCTCGTCTTCTCCGACCACGCGGTCACGAAGGGGATCGAGGCGCTGCGCGCCGGCTGCGACATCGTCACCGATACGCAGATGGCGAAGGCCGGCATCAACAAGACCATTCTGGCCTCCCTCGGCGGGGAAGTCCACTGCTTCATGTCCGATCCGGACGTTGCCGCGGAGGCAAAAGCGCGCGGCGTCACCCGCGCCATCGTCTCGATGGAGCGGGCCGCGCAGCTGCCGAAGCCCTGCATCTTTGCCATCGGCAACGCGCCGACGGCCCTTGTCTCGCTCGAGGCCCTGATGGAAGCGGACAAGCTGCACCCGGCGCTCATCATCGGTGTGCCGGTCGGCTTCGTCAACGTCATTGAGAGCAAGGAGCTCGTCATCGCGAACTGCCGCGCGCCCTATATCGTCGCGCGCGGGCGCAAGGGCGGCAGCAATGTCGCCGCCGCGATCTGCAACGCGATGCTCTACCAGATCCGGCGCTGAGATGGAAGAATATGTAATCAAAGACGGAAAACGACTCCGTCTCGGCTATACGACCGGCTCCTGCGCCGCTGCCGCCGCGAAAGCGGCGGCCTGGATGCTCCTGACCGGCCACGAAAAACGAACCATCGATCTGCTCACGCCCAAGGGCGTCGCCCTGACGCTGGACGTGCTTGAGATCACGAGAACCCCCGATACCGTCTCCTGCGCCATCCGCAAGGACAGCGGCGACGACCCCGACGCAACGCGCGGCACGCTGGTCTTTGCCCGTGCGCGGCGGACAGACGCCCCCGGCGTCACCATTGACGGTGGGCAGGGCGTCGGCCGCGTGACAAAGCGCGGTCTCGACCAGCCGGTCGGCGCGGCGGCCATCAACTCCGTGCCGCGGCGCATGATCCGGGAAAATGTCGAGGAGGTCTGCCGCGCGTTGGACTACCCCGGCGGGATCGAAATCCTCGTTTCGGTGCCGGAGGGCGAGGCGCTCGCCAGAAAAACGTTCAATCCGCGGCTTGGCATTGTGGGCGGCATCTCCATTCTCGGCACCACCGGCATTGTCGAGCCCATGAGCGAGCAGGCGCTTGTGGACACCATCCGCGTGGAGCTGCGCCAGCGGCGCGAGAGCGGTGCGGACTATGTCCTGCTCACGCCCGGAAACTACGGCGCGGATTATATCCGTGACGCCATCGGCATAAATCCCGAGACGGCGGTGCTGACCTCGAATTTTATCGGCGAGGCGCTGGATATCTGCCGCGAGCTGGGCTTTCGCGGGGCGCTTCTGGTGGGGCACATCGGAAAGCTCGTCAAGCTCGCCGGCGGCATGTGGAACACGCACTCTAAATTCGGCGACTGCCGGATGGAGATCCTGACGGCGCACGCCGCCGCGCTGGGGCTTTCTGCGGCGCGGGCGCAGACGCTGCTCGACTGCGCGACGTGCGATGACGCACTGCGCATCTTAAAGGAGGACGGCCTCTGCGAGGCGGTGCTCACGCGCCTTTCCGCGCGCATCGCGTGGATGCTGGAGCATCGCTGCGGCGAGGAGTTCGCGATCGGTGCGATCGTCTTTTCAAAGGAATACGGTCTGCTCTGCCAAACGCCGCAGGCGCAGACGCTGCTGCATACAATCAGGGAGGACTGAATATGGTACATTTTGTCGGCGCCGGAAGCGGCGCGGTCGATCTGATCACCGTGCGCGGAGCAAAGCTGCTCGGCACAGCGGATGTGATCATTTACGCAGGCTCACTGGTCAATCCGGAGCTTTTGTCCTACGCAAAGCCGGACTGCGCGATCCACAACAGCGCCGAAATGACGCTGGAGCAGGTGATCGACGTGATCCGCGATGCCGAGGCGGCCGGGAAGACGACCGTTCGCCTGCACACCGGAGACTCCAGCATCTACGGCGCGGTGCGCGAGCAGTTTGACGCGCTGGAGGCCCTCGGCATCGCATACGACGTCTGCCCGGGCGTGAGCGCCTTCTGCGGCGCGGCGGCCGCGCTGCGCGCGGAGTACACGCTGCCGGATGTGAGCCAGACCGTCATCATCACGCGCGCCGCCGGGCGCACGCCCGTCCCGGAGCGCGAGAGCATCCGCGCGCTCGCCCGGCATCAGGCGACGATGGTGCTCTTTCTCAGCACGTCTCTGACGAAGACGCTGCAAGAGGAGCTTCTCGCGGGCGGATACACGCAGCAGACGCCCGCGGCGATCGTCTATAAGGCCACATGGCCGGACGAGCGCATCTTCCGCTGCACCGTCGGCACGCTCCATGAGACAGCCACGCGGAACGAGCTGAAAAAGACGGCGCTGATCGTGGTCGGCGGGTGCCTCGGCGACGAGTATATGCGCTCTCTTTTGTACCATCCCGGCTTTACGACGGAGTTCCGCGAGGCCACGCAATGAGGCTGACGCTCTTTGCCTACAGCCGCACCGGCTGTCAGACCGTGCGCAGGCTTCTCGCCGCCCGGCGGGAGGACAGCGCGGTCTGCTACGCGGCGGCACGGCTGGAGGAGGACGGCTTTCTGCCGCTTGAGAAGGCGGTCTACAGGCAGGCTTTTTCCTCGTCCGACGCGCTGATCTTTGTCGGTGCGTGCGGCATTGCCGTGCGCGAGATCGCGCCCTACGTGCGCGACAAGCGCACCGACCCGGCGGTCGTCTGCATCGACGAGCGGGCGAGGTTCGCCATTTCGCTCCTTTCCGGGCACATCGGCGGCGCAAACGCCCTGACCGCGGAGCTGGCGGAGGCGCTCGGCGCGACGCCGGTCATCACAACGGCGACCGATGTAAACGGCCGCTTTTCGGTGGATGCGTGGGCGGCTCAGAACGGCTTCCGGCTGGACGATATGCGGCTTGCAAAGGCCGTCTCCGCCGCGATTTTGGAGCGGGACGTCCCCTTCTGCTGCGAGGCGGCGGTGACGGGGCCGCTTCCGTCCGGCCTGTTCCGGTCGGATGCGGGGCGTCTTGGCATCTACATCGGCTGCCGCAGAGAAAACCCGTTTGAAGACACGCTCCACCTCGTCCCGCAGATGCTGCGCGTCGGCATCGGCTGCCGCCGCGGCACGCCGAAGGAGGCCATCGAGACGGCGATCCAGACGGTTTTTGCGGAAAACGGCCTGTTTCCGGAGGCGATCTCCGGCGTGTATTCCATCGACCTGAAAAAGGACGAGCCGGGGCTGCTGGCAGCATGCCGGGAGCACGGCTGGCCCGTCCGGTTTTACTCCGCTTCGGCGCTGCTTGCCGTTCCGGGGGAGTTTTCCGCGTCGCAGTTCGTCCGGTCTGTGACGGGTGTTGAGAATGTCTGCGAGCGCGCGGCGCTGCTTGGCGCGGAGCGCTTGCTTGTGAAAAAAACCGCGCTGAACGGCGTGACCGTCGCGGCGGCGCAGGAGCATTGGGAGGTAGACTTTGGGAAACGTGACCGTAGTGGGCATCGGCCCGGGCAACTATGAAAATATGACGATCGCCGCCGATCGGGCGCTGGCGGCGTGCGATGTGATCGTCGGCTATCCGGTGTATGTGGAGCTGGTTCGCGGCAGCTATCCGGAAAAGGCGTGTGTTTCCACGCCGATGACGCAGGAGGCAAAGCGCTGCCGGATGGCGCTGGAGCTGGCGCAGGAGGGAAAGCGGGTGGCGCTGGTCTGCTCCGGCGACAGCGGCATCTACGGCATGGCCGCGCTCGTCTATGAGCTGCGCGGAGAAAGCACGCAGCCGGAGATCACCGTCGTGCCCGGCCTGACGGCGGCATGCAGCGGTGCGGCGGTGCTCGGTGCGCCGCTGACGCACGATTTTGCCGTCATCAGCCTCTCCGACCGGCTGACGCCGTGGGAAAAAATCGAAAAACGGCTGCTGTGCGCGGCGGAGGCCGACCTTTCTATCGCGATCTACAACCCCGCCAGCCACGGCCGGCCCGACCATCTCAAGCGGGCGTGCGAGATCCTTCTGCGCGTGCTGCCGGAGGACCGGCTGTGCGGCGTGGTCCGCAACATCGGCCGCGAGGGCCAGAGCCGCCGCGTTCTGACGCTGGGTGCGCTCAAAACGGCGGAGATCGACATGTTCTGCACTGTTTTCATCGGCAACGCCGCCACGAAGCTCGTCGCAGACGAGCTCGTCACGCCGCGAGGATACCGCGATGTATAAATTCTGTGTGTTCGGCGGCACGACCGAGGGCCGAAAGCTCACCGAGCTTTTGAGCACGCTGCCGTGCGAAACGACGGTCTGTGTCGCGACGGACTACGGCCAGACGCTCCTTCCGGAGTCGGAGCATCTGACGGTCTCGGCAAGAAAGCTCCCGGTCGATGAGATCGTTGCCATGCTGTCGCGCGAGCGCTTTGACCTCGTGATCGACGCAACGCATCCGTATGCGGCATCCATCACAAGGAGCATCGCGCGCGCCTGCGAGCAGACCGGGACGGCGCACTGGCGGCTGCTGCGCGGCGCGTCGGATGCGTCCGGGGACGCGGTGTTTGTCGAAAGCACGCAGGACGCCGTCCGCTTTTTGCAGCAGACGGATGGAAACATCCTGCTGACGACCGGCAGCAAGGAGCTCGCGCTCTATCAGCCGCTGACCGGCTTTTCCGAGCGCGTCTGGGCGCGTGTTCTGCCGATCGCCTCGTCGCTGGAGGCGTGCACGCAGGCAGGACTCCCCTCCTCGCATGTTTTCGCGATGCAGGGGCCGTTTTCAGAGGATATGAACGCCGCCATGCTCCGCAGCATTCAGGCACGCTGGCTCGTCACGAAGGACGGCGGCGCGCCCGGCGGCTTTGAAGAAAAGGCGTCCGCCGCGAAAAAAGCGGGCGCGCGTCTTGTCGTGATCGGCCGCCCGCCGGAGCCGGAAGCGGGCGCCGACCTGAGGCAGACCGTCACCATGCTCTGCGAGCGCTTCGGTTTGCGTCCGGCGCCGGAAATCTATCTTGCCGGCATCGGCCCGGGAAGCGAGGACGCTCAGACGCACAGCGTCCGCGACGCCATCCGGCGGGCAGACTGCCTGATCGGCGCGCGCCGGATGCTGGACGCCGTGGCGCGTCCCGGCCAGCAGACCTGCGCCGCCATCGCGCCGGAGGACATCGCCGCCGCCATACACGCCCGGCCGGCCTGCCGGGTCTTTACCGTTGTACTCTCGGGCGACACCGGCTTTTTCAGCGGCGCGAAGAAGCTCCTTCCGCTGCTGAGCGGCTGCAAGGTCACAACGCTCCCGGGGCTCAGCTCCATGAGCTATCTCTGTGCGCGCCTCGGCGTCAGCTATGACGACGCCGCAGTCGTCAGCCTGCACGGCAGAGCGCACGACATCGCCCGCGCGGTGCGCGCCAACCATAAGGTGTTCGCGCTGGTCGGCGGCGACGGCGGTATGCAGGCCCTTTGCAGCCGTCTTGCGGAGGCAGGGCTTTCCGAGGTGCGCGTCCATGTGGGCGAGCGCCTGAGCTATCCGGACGAACGGATCACCTCCGGCACCGCCGCAGAGCTGGCTGCACAGAGCTTTGACAAGCTCAGCGTGGCGCTCATTAAAAATGCACACCCCGACGCAGTCGTGACGCACGGACTGCCGGACGAGGCGTTTTTGCGCCGGCAGGAGCAGGGGCGGCTCGTCCCGATGACCAAGAGCGAGGTGCGAAGCATCTGCCTGTCCAAATTGCAGCTCACGCGCGACGCCGTCTGCTGGGACGTCGGCGCGGGCACGGGCTCCGTCTCCATCGAGATGGCGCTGCAGGCCGACCGCGGCATGGTCTACGCCATTGAAAAAAACGAGCAGGCGCTGAGCCTGCTTCAGGAAAACAAGGCGCATTTCGGCACAGAAAATCTCACCATCGTCGCCGGGACCGCGCCGCAGGCGTGCGAGGAGCTTCCTGCGCCGACGCATGTGTTCCTCGGCGGCACGGCAGGCGGCCTGCGGGAGATCCTGCGGCTTGCGCTTCGGAAAAACCCGCGCGTCCGCATCGTCGCAACGGCGGTCACGCTGGAGTCCGCCGGCGCGCTGAGCGCCTGCATGGCGGAATTTGAGACGGCGTCCTGCGCCATGGTGCAGATCTCCAGATCCTCCGCCGCAGGGCCGTATCAGCTCATGAAGGCGCAGAATCCCGTCTTTGTCTTTACCCTGCAAAACGCAAACGCCCCGCTGACGTGAGGCTGCGCCCGCCTGCGGGCGCGAACTCTACGAGGTTTCTTGACAGTCCAGCCGCGCAGCCGAACACATCGGCTGCGCGGCTTTCGCTTGTCAAAAAAGTTTTTGGAAAGCGCTCAAGTGCGAAACGCGCCCCATGTTTTTTCGTCATATATTTATGAAGGGATCTGCGCAAAGCAGGTGCAGAAAAAACAAAAAGGAGGTCTGTGCCCCATGAAAAAGGAACACATCCGCGATCCTATGCCTGAAAAGCCCGCCGGAGCAGCCGCAAAGCGCCGGTGGGCGCGCCTGAGCGCTGCCGCGGCCTGTCTCGTTCTGGTCGCCGCCGGCATCCTTCTGCTTCTCCCGGCGCAAAGCGGCATACGGCTCGTCAGCCGCTATCCGTCCGCATCCGACGGCGCTTATCGCGTTCCCAATGCCGGAGAAATCCTTTTTGAAAGCGCTGTAAGAGAGGCGCGCACGCACTACTCCGGCAAAAGGGCCGCGTTTCTTCTGGCATTCACCGTCTATGAGGACGGAGAGCCCTTGTCCGGCGAACAGAAAGCGGAGGAATATCAGCGCCTCCTTGCCGAAGGGTACGCGCTTTCTTCGGCAGAGTGCTGGACCTATCAGGGAAAGGGTGAAAAACGGTATTTCACAGTCGTTGCCGGCACGTTCACAGAGGCGGAGCTGTCGCTTTTCAAGACAGACCCGAGATACGGATATTTCTTCTATTTTGCAAAAAACGGCGACGGCTCCGGCCTCTCCGTGCCCCGGAAAAATCGCATCACCGCGTTCCCGACGAACCGATCCTGAACGGCGTCCGCGCTTGCCATACGCAAACCGCATCTTACCCGCCCAAATTGACCACTTACCGACGAATCCAAGATAAAACCGGACACTTCCGTTATAATATGCTTGCAAGGGCAAGAGAAACGAGGTGATATCCATGAAAGTCGAAATCAAGGTGCTGCCCGAAGCCAAAGAGCCGTATGCCGTGATCTATGCGAGTGAGATAACCCCGGAAATCCGCCGCACAGCGGCACTGCTCGAAACAAAAAACTCCGGTGTGGTCTCTGTGATGGAAAACGAGCGCATCATCGTGCTTCGCCCCGATGAAATCTACATGGTGCGGGTGGAAAACGAAAAGACGGTCGTATATACCAAGACGAAGCGGTATGACGGCGGCAAGCGGCTGTACGAGTTTGAAGAAATCCTTGGAAAAGGATTTTTAAGGATTTCAAGAGGAACCCTTGTTAATTTGCATTATCTTGAGCGTGTGGAACCTGCATTCGGAGATATGATGCTTCTGGTTATGAAGAACGGCTGCAAGGATTACATTTCGCGGAAGTATTTGCCCGCTTTCAAAAACTATCTGGGATTATAAGGAGGTATAGGCAAGATGAAAAAGATTGCTCAAACAGCGATGGCAGGCGTGCGTATAGCAGCGGTAGTGTTCTTAATATACTGTATCGTTTTTGGACTGATTGGCGGAGAGGAAACGTTCGCAAGTGGATACGGTATCGCAAGAGCAGGACTTGATGCTGTCATCATCGGCATAGGCTTCGGGATTCCAGCTGTGGTATACGAAACGAAACTGAAAATGTGGCTCAAGGTGCTGATCCACATGGGCATCGGCTGCGCGGTCATGATCGGAGCTTCTTTTCTGTGCGTTGGGCTGCCGACGCAGAAAGGCATGCTTGCAACTCTGGCAGTTGTTGCGATTCAGGTCATCTCTGCATTTGTCATCTGGGCCATACGTTTTATCCCGATGATGATTCAGGCAAAGAAGATGAATCAAAAGATCAAAGAAAAGCAGCAGGACGAATAACCGCCATTAGAAAACAATATCTCCCAAAACGCGGAATGTGCCGAATTTGCGCCGTGAACCCCTTGACATTCTGCATGCCGTCCGATATAATGCTCCAAGCACAAAAAGGAGGACATGGCAATGCGCTACCGCTTGACGAATGCACAGGTTCTGACGCATGGCGTGTTTCATTCGGCGGAAGTATTGATTGCGGACGGCAGAATTGTTTCCATTGGGGATCGTATTTCCTGCCCCGCGGATACTGTTTCTGTTGATCTTCATCATTCTGTTTTATTTCCCGGTTTCGTAGATGTTCATGTACATCTTCGTGAGCCGGGATTTTCTTATAAAGAGACGATCCGCTCCGGGACGCTGGCGGCGGCGCACGGCGGCTTTGCGCACGTCGCGGCGATGCCGAACCTTGACCCCGTCCCCGACTGCCGCGCGGCGCTGGATGTGCAGCGGCGGCTGATCGGCAAGAGCGCCGCCGTGCATGTACACCCCTACGGCGCGATCACCGTCGGCGAGCGCGGCGAGCGCCTTGCAGACCTTGCGGACATGGCGCCGGATGTGGTCGCGTTTTCCGATGACGGCAAGGGCGTCCAGAGCGAGAGCCTGATGCGCGAGGCCATGCTGGAATGCAGGCGTCTCGGCAAAATTCTGGCCGCACACTGCGAGGACAACAGCCTCCTGCGCGGCGGCTGCATCCACGACGGCGCGTATGCGCGCGCACATGGTCACCGCGGCATCTGCTCGGAAAGCGAATGGGGCCAGATCGCACGCGACATCCGCCTCGCGGAGGAGACCGGCTGCGCCTATCACGTCTGCCACGTCTCCACCAAGGAGAGTGTGGAGCTCCTCCGCCGCGCAAAGCGGCGCGGTGTGGACGTGACGTGTGAGACGGCGGCGCACTACCTCGCCTTCACGCAGGACGATCTTCAGGAGGACGGGCGCTTCAAAATGAATCCGCCTCTGCGCGACAGGGCTGACCGGGACGCGCTGATCGAGGGCATTCTGGACGGCACGATCGATATGCTCGTGACCGACCATGCACCGCACAGCCGCGAGGAAAAATCGCGCGGCCTTGAAAAGAGCGCCATGGGCGTTGTGGGACTGGAGACGTCGTTTGCGGCGGCGTATACATATCTGGTAAAGCCGGGCATCGTGCCCGTTTCCAGGCTCCTCGAGCTGATGCACGACGCGCCGATGCGCCGCTTCGGCTGCGGAACGGAGCTTGCGGCCGGTCAGCCCGCCGACCTGACCGCGTTCGCGCTTGACGAGCGCTACATCGTTGACCCCGAGAAGTTCCTCACGCTGGGGCGTGCAACGCCCTTTGCCGGTGTGGAGCTGACGGGCGTCTGCAAAATGACCATGATCGGCGGAAACATCGTCTGGGAGGAGGAAGGACATTGAAAGAGATTTTTTATACCGTTGCGGAAAACGCGCCCATCGCACCGGGCGTCTATCGGCTGCGCCTTCTGGGCGACACCACGGCCATCACCGCGCCGGGACAGTTTCTGGAGCTGAAGCTCCCGGGCTTTTTCCTGCGGCGGCCGCTTTCGGTGTGCGACTGGGACGAGGGCAGCGTGACCATCCTCTATAAGGTGGTCGGCAGCGGCACCGACTGGCTTTCCCGCTGTGCGGCAGGCGATGTGCTTTCGGCGCTGAGCGGTCTTGGAAACGGCTTTGACCCCGCCGCCTGCAAGGATGTCACGCTGGTGATCGGCGGCGGCATCGGCGTACCGCCGATGTACGGCCTTGCAAAGCGGCTGCTGGCAGCCGGAAAAACGCCGGTCGCGATCCTGGGCTTCAACACGGCAGGCGAGCGCTTTTATGACGATGCGTTCCGGGTACTCGGCGTTCAGACGATCGTCGCCACTGCCGACGGAAGCCTTGGCGTGCGCGGCTTTGTCACCGACGCGCTGCCGGAGCGGTACGACGGCTTCTGCGCCTGCGGCCCGCTGCCGAT
>OCIU01001488.1_pt1 | contig 16227 bp, 13 predicted proteins | sample 1538471 | NCBI WGS metagenome assembly OCIU01 (sample SAMN04571693, study PRJEB22368) | human gut metagenome | biome: human gut; material: stool | host: Homo sapiens | place: Luxembourg | collected 2012-06-01 | reverse complement strand
CCGGGCACACCGCAGCCCACGCCGATGAGCATGGGGATGAAGGACTTACCGGACAGGCCGAACTTGCGGAAGATACGGTCCAGAACGAAGGCGATACGGGCCATATAGCCGCAGGCCTCCAGGAAAGCCAGCATCAGGAACAGCACCAGCATCTGGGGAACAAAGCCCAAAACAGCGCCGACACCAGCCACAATACCGTCCAAAATCAAGCCGGAGAGCCAGTCGGCGGTATCGGCCTTCTCCAGGGCGTTCCCCACCAGCACGGGGACACCGGGCACCCATATGCCGTAATCAGCGGGGTCTGGCTCATCAAAGCCGTTCTTCTCCAAATAACTTACTGCGTCTACATAAGTCATGGGAACAGTGGTATCTTCATCTGCTCCTTCAGGGATTGCGTCATAGTATGCAGTCCACTCGTCAACCGCAAGGGTTTCTTCATCTTCTACCTCTATGGTAGCGGTGTTTCCGGCGGGCTTAAATTTCTTCATCTCCGCCAAGGCCGCATCGGCGTCAAAATCCTCCGCTTCCATGTCCAGACCCAAGAAGGCATCTACCGCCTGAGTAGCTGCGGTATAATCGTCTGCCTGTTCATGATATGCCTTGCTGCCAATACCCAGCAGGTGCCAGCCATCGCCAAACAGGCCGTCGTTGGCCCAGTCGGTCGCGGGGGCGCCCACGCCCACCATGGCCACCCAGTAAACGATGAACATGACGACCGCGAAGATGGGCAGGCCCAACCAGCGGTTGGTCACGATGCGGTCGATGCGGTCGGAGGTGGAAAGACCGCCGTGATTCTTTTTCTTGTAGCAGGCCTTAATGACCTCGCCGATGTAGATATATCTCTCGTTGGTGATGATGGATTCGGCATCATCATCCATTTCGGTCTCTACGGCCTTGATGTCATTTTCGATGTGCTCCAATACTCCCTTATCGATATTCAGGGAGGAAAGCACCTTATCATCGCGCTCAAAGATCTTGATGGCGTACCAGCGCTGCTGCTCTTCGGGCATATTGTGCACGGCGGCTTCCTCAATGTGGGCCAGGGCGTGCTCTACGCTGCCGGAGAAGGTGTGCTGCGGAACGGTCTTGCTGTTCTTGGCGGCATCAATGGCAGCCTCGGCGGCAGCCATCACGCCGGTCCCCTTCAGCGCGGAGATCTCCACCACCTTGCAGCCCAGCTGGCGGGAAAGCTCCTCAACATTGATCTTATCGCCGTTTTTCTTTACCAAATCCATCATGTTGATGGCGACGACGACCGGGATGCCCAGCTCGGTCAGCTGGGTGGTCAGGTACAGGTTACGCTCCAGGTTGGTACCATCAATGATGTTCAGGATGGCATCGGGGCGCTCGCCCAGCAGATAATTACGGGCTACTACTTCTTCCAGGGTGTAGGGGGAAAGGGAATAAATGCCGGGCAGGTCGGTGATGGTAACACCCTCGTGCTTTTTCAGCTTACCTTCCTTTTTCTCTACGGTAACACCCGGCCAGTTGCCTACAAACTGGTTGGAACCGGTAAGAGCATTGAACAGGGTAGTTTTACCGCTGTTGGGGTTACCGGCAAGGGCAATTCTTACATCCATGCGTTATGGCCTCTCTTTCTGATGATTTTGATTAGCATACGCTAACCATATGTCGTTAAAAATGCGGGATGCAGCCTCCCGCGGGGTCCGACTTATTCTACCTCTATCTGTTCGGCATCGGCCTTGCGCAGAGAAAGCTCGTACCCGCGCACCGTTACCTCGATGGGATCGCCCAGCGGCGCTACCTTGCGGATATAAACCTCAACACCTTTGGTCAGGCCCATATCCATGATGCGTCGCTTGATGGCGCCTTCGCCATGGATCTTTACCACACGGACGGTCTCGCCGATCTTGGCCTCTTTCAGATTTTTCATCGTCTGGTTCCTCCTTCTTGTCACATTTCGCTTGTGCTTATGTAGTGTAAAAAGGCATCGCTGCCGTTATACCATAATTTTTACCGCCATCTCTTTGCTGATGGCCACGCGGGCTTCCTTTACATTCACTATCACATTGCCGCCCAGGGTGTTTACCACGGTCACTTCACCACCCACCACAAAGCCCAGATTCTCCAAATGGCGTTTTACCTCCGGGCTGCCGCCAATGCGCTTGATGATATTTTCTTCCCCTACCTGCGCCAGGCTTAAAGGCATCATTTGTTTGTCCTCCGTTCCTCAGCCGGTGTCTTTCTTTTGGCTGATGTCACTTTGCAGTTAGCGCTTGCTAACCATGCATTATAATACAAAAACCGCCCTCTCTTGTCAATGGATTTTTCTCAAAAAAAATTCTCCTCCCGCATTTTCGGCAGTCCTGCCATCAGGTTAGCCTTGACTAACAAAAAACTTGTGCAGTTTGCCAAGGCTAACTCGTCATTTCCCCCGCCGCATTACTGTTTTGCTCCTTTTTTATGGAGAATTTCCCCCACAGCCTTGCACTTTGCCCCAAAAATGTGTAAACTATACTCGTAAAGTCTTATTTGCGGCCCATCCATCTCTTATTATGTAAGGAGTATTCTATGCTGGAATTGCAACACATCAGCTACGAAACCGAAGAAAACCGTGAAATACTGCACGATATCAGCCTGACGATCCAGGACCGCTTTGTGGCCATCACCGGCCCCAATGGCGGCGGTAAATCCACCCTGGCCAAAATCATTGCCGGTATCTATACCCCCACCTCCGGCCGCATCCTGCTGGATGGCGAGGACATCACCGCCCTTTCCATCACCGAACGCGCCCGCCGGGGCATCAGCTATGCCTTTCAGCAGCCGGTGCGCTTTAAGGGCCTACGGGTCGGCGACCTGATGAACCTGGCCGCCGGAAAGGACGCCAATATCGCCGAAGTCTGCGCCTACCTCAGCGAGGTTGGTCTTTGCGCCCGGGATTATATCGACCGTGAGTTGGATGCCAGCCTCTCCGGCGGTGAATTAAAGCGCATCGAGATCGCTATGGTACTGGCCCGCGGCACCGCCCTTTCGGTCTTTGATGAGCCGGAAGCCGGCATCGACCTTTGGAGCTTTCAGAATCTCATCCGTGTCTTTGAAAAGATGTACGAGCAGACCCGCGGCAGCATCCTCATTATCAGTCACCAGGAGCGTATCCTTAATATCGCCGATACCATCGTTCTGCTGAAGGATGGCTGCCTGGCGGAATGCGGTCCCCGGGAGGAAGTCCTCCCCCGCCTGCTGCGCAATATCGATACCGCCCCGCCGGTGTGCAGTATGCTTTCCGATCCCATCAAGGAGGTGCGCTGACCATGATTGACGAAATCCAGAAACGATTGCTGAAAGAGGTCGCCGACCTCGATAGCCTGCCCATCGGGGCCTACAATATCCGTGCCAACGGCGCCCCCGCCGGGCGCAATACCACCGCCCACATCAATATCGTCACCAAGACCGATAAACCCGGCATTGATATTATCATCGCCCCCGGCACCAGGAATGAAAGCGTCCACATTCCCGTGGTCGTCAGCCAAACCGGCCTTAAGGATTTGGTCTATAATGACTTCTATATTGGCGAAAATGCCGATGTGGTCATCATCGCGGGCTGCGGCATCCACTGCGCCGGGGCCGAGGAAACCTCCCATGACGGCATCCATACCTTCCATGTGGGGAAAGGCGCCCACCTACGCTATGTGGAAAAGCACTACGGCGAAGGCGAAGGCCGCGGCAAGCGGGTAATGAACCCCACCACCATTGTCTACCTGGAGGAAGGGGCTTCCATGGATATGGAGACCACCCAGATCGCCGGCGTAGATGACACCCTGCGCAAAACCGGCGGCACCCTGGCAGCCGGCTCCACCCTCACGGTGCACGAAAAGATCATGACCACCGGCGACCAGCACGCCATCACCGATTTTGCCATCGACTTAAACGGTGAGAACTGCAGCACCGATGTGGTAAGCCGCAGCGTGGCACGGGACCACAGCAAGCAGGAGTTCCGCAGCAGCATCAATGGCAACAATGCCTGCGCCGGTCACAGCGAATGTGACGCCATCATCATGGATAAGGCCTGCGTTATCGCCACCCCGGCCCTTACCGCCAACCATGTTGATGCCGCCCTGATCCACGAAGCCGCCATCGGCAAGATCGCGGGTGAGCAGATCATCAAACTGATGACCCTCGGCCTGACCGAAGAGGAAGCCGAGCGGGAGATCGTCAACGGATTCCTAAAATAAACGAAGGAGGCTCATCCCATGAATATTACCGAACGCTTCTTAAAATATGTGGGCTACGGCACCAACAGCGATGAAAAGAGCGAGACCTGTCCCTCCACCCCCAATCAGCTGGTGTTGGGGGCCGCCATTGCTGAAGAACTGAAAGCCCTGGGACTTACCGATGTAGAGCAGGATGCCGATGGCTATGTTTACGGCTATCTCCCCGGCGAGGGCGAAGCCCTTGGCCTTATTGCCCACATGGATACCAGTCCCGCCGTCAGCGGCGATCACATTAAGCCCCGCATTGTCACCTACCCCGGCGGCGTACTGGAGCTGGGCGCTTCCACCCTTTCCCCCACCGATTATCCCTTCCTGGAGGAATACATCGGCCAGGAGCTTATTGTCACCGATGGCACCACCCTGCTGGGCGCCGATGATAAAGCCGGTGTGGCGGAGATCGTTACCCTGTGCGAGTACCTGCTGGCTCACCCCGAGGTAAAGCATCGTCCCATTGCCGTCTGTTTCACCCCCGATGAGGAGATCGGCCGCGGCACCGACCGCTTCCGCATGGATCGCTTCCCTGCCAAGGAAGCCTATACCGTGGATGGCGGCGAGCTTGGCGAGATCGAGTATGAAAACTTCAATGCCGCGGCGGCGACGGTCAAGGTGCGGGGGCTCAATATCCACCCCGGTAGTGCCAAAAACAAAATGAAGAACGCGGCCCTGCTGCTGGCGGAATTTATCGGCCTGCTGCCCGCCGCCGAAACTCCCGCCCACACCGAGGGCTATGAGGGCTTCTTCCACCTCTGCGAAATGTCGGGCGATGAATCCTCCGCCGAAGCGACCTACATCATCCGGGATCACGACCGGGAGAAGTTTGAGGCCCGCAAGGTGCTTATGCAGCAAACCGCCGATTTTATGAATCAGAAATACGGTGCCGGCACCTTTACCCTGCATATGACCGATAGCTACTACAATATGAAGGAAAAGCTCACCGACCATATGTACCTGATCCATAACGCTGAAGCCGCCATGCAAAAGGCCGGTGTCACTCCCAAGATCGTCGCCATCCGCGGCGGCACCGATGGCGCCCGTCTCTCCTACGAGGGGCTCCCCTGCCCCAACCTCTCCACCGGCGGTCTCAATTTCCACTCCATCCACGAATTTATCCCCATCCGTTCGCTGGAAAAGATGGTCGAAGTTCTCCGGAACCTTGTCACCCTGTAAAAGCACAAAAATATTCCCCCTGCCGCTCCTTTCCGGGAACAGCAGGGGGAATTTTTATGTCAGCTTATTTTTCATAACGCTCAACCATGCGCCGGAAAGATTCTGCGGTGTAAAAGCCACCGGATCGACCGCCACAAAGGGGGCAGGCTCCACTCCAAGAAAATAGTGAGCACAGGCGTATGCCAGCAGCCGTCCTATTTCATAGCTGTTCGGCACCACCACGCCAATGACATTACTGTGCTCATCCAGCTGGTCTATCACTTCCTTACTTACGCCCTGCGTCACCACCTTAATATCGGTACGCCCCAGCAGCGACAGTACTCCCAGCACCGCCTCCGCCATGCGGCTTTGGCTGATGTACAGCGCCTCTATCTGCGGCAGCTCCCGCAGCAGGTCGTTTATCATCGTGTACGCCTGCGTTTCCTCGGTATACTGCACCACCTTATCCAGTGTGATCAGTGGGAACTCCTCCTCCAATATGCTGATGGCACTGCGATCACGGTGCCGCGCCGGCTGGGAATCTCCGCCGTAGCACAGGTAGGCGGCATGGGTCAGCCCATGCGCTGTCATGTATTTGCCCAGCAGCCAGCTGGCCTGCTTACCGCTTTCCACCATGTTGCTGGCAATACAGCAGTCGTACTGGTTCGCGGTAAAGCCTGTCGGCACACAGGAGGAAAACAGCACCTTTGTGCGGCGGGGCAGGTGCTTCCGGAAAGGCGAAACACTGCATTCATCCAGGTTAGGGATGCAGATAACCGCATCCGGCTTGGCCGCAGCAAAGCTCTGCAATTGCAGCTCCTGGATCTCATAGCTGCCGTGGGCGTCGGTCTTTTGCACCAGATGGATCCCCAGCGTATTCAGGCCGTCCCGCAGCCCCTCCAGCTTGGAATGGCTCACCGGCGTGGTCTCCATATAGGTGGAAACGCACACCTTGTAGTCACCCGCCCGCACCTTTTGGATATCCGCCTCGGAAAGCTCCAGTGAAAGCTGACTGGCGCCGGGGCGGTCAAACTGGTCAAAAACCAGTGCCTTGGTGCTGTCCCCGGTGATGAACTCCGGCGAGATGCTGAAAAACCGCTGCCCGCCGTCCCCTTTTATTATTTTGATGATATCCTGCACCACCTCGATGATCCTCATATCGATACGGGTGCGGTTAAAAAACAGGTACTTGGTAAGGAAGATATCCCCGATGGCCAAAAGGGAGATATCCTGCGGCATGGTGACGCCCTGATGCTGCAGGTAATCCACCACATGCATCGTCGCCATCATTTCAGTGGTAATAATGCCGGTAATGCCGCGGCTTTGCAGTGTTCCCAATACCTGATCCAGGTTTTCCAGCGCCAGCGTACGGAACAGGTAAGTCTCGATCTCCACCAGGTTTTCATCAGGAAATACCATATGGTTCTGCTTGTAAAACAGCTTGCATGTCTCCAGCACCAGCCGATTGGTGTAGGGGTTCTCCTTGGGTGTGATAACCAGAATGTTGCGGTGCCCCAGCGAGACCATATGCCGCAGCGCCGCTACCATCGCCGCACGGTAATCAAAGTTGATGTGGTAGCAGCGCGGGTACACCTTCGGGTCGTGGTTCAGGAAGATGATGGGTGCCTCCACTGTCTCGTGATAGCGGGTCTGCACCAGCCGCACCGTGTAGTCCAGTATGATGTAGTCCAACCCATAGCGCTTCTGATAAGTTTTCAGCTCCTGCAGGGTCATCTCGGTCTTTACCAAAATCGATACCACCTCGATATCACCGGGACCCACCACACGGTGAGAAAGCTCCTCGCGGTTGTGGATATCCCCACAACAGTGCAGGGCATCGATCAGGTCCTCGGCAAAGCTGCACCGATAGTTCCGCAGCAGAAAGCCCACCGTGATCTTCCCACGCTCCTGCTTTGGCGCACCCAGCTCCTCCATGGCCCGCTCCACACGGCCGCGCAGTTCGTCACTGACGAACCTTGTCCGGTTGATGACATGCGACACCGTCGCCACCGATGTACCCGCCCGCTTCGCGATCTCCTGAATGGTCGCCATATTTTTCACACCCTCTCGTTTTGTCAAAAATTCGTTATCGCTTTTGTGCAGTTTACCGTTTTAGCCTCCTCTAATCTTTTTTTGGTGTCAAAATTTGCGTAAAACAGCACTTTCATGTGCTTTCCGCTTCATTGTCTTGCCTTTGATAACCTCTTCCTCTTGTTCAAAATCGTCAAATTGTTGTTTATTTTTTGGCATATTTGTGAAATACAGCATCATTTTTACCTTAATCAGAAACAGTGAAGTCCAATTTGCGTAAATAATACACTTTTTCGGCCCAAAAAGCAATGTTTTTCCGTTCTATTTCAGTCAAAATTCTCTTTTTCTCATTTGACACTCCCGAATGTTGACGGTAACATGAAACTGTAATGTGTGGCGCGCGCACAAAACAGTGTTCAAATAATAGAAAGATTCAAGAATATTTGAGGAGTGTAGTTTTATGAAGTTAGAAAAGGAAGGCTTGGTCGTAACCCCATTGACCGAGCAGAAAACCGGTCTGTGGGATATGGCATTCATCTGGTTCTGTGCCAATGTCGCCGTCCCCCGTCTGATGATCGGCGGCTCGCTGGCGGAGCTGGGCTTCGGCAAAATGATACTCATTCTCATCGCCGGCAACATTCTGGTATTCCTGCCTCTGCTGGCGCTGGGCGTCATCGGCTTCAATGTTCGTATCCCCACCATGGCTGCCACCCGCATGACCTTCGGCGTTAAGGGCTCCTATCTGCCTTCCGTCGCCAACGGCATTCAGCTGCTGGGCTGGGGCGCCAATGTCACCGTCATCTGCGGCGCTTCCATCAACAGCATCATTAAGGCAATGACCGGTTTTGAGAACCTTGCCCTGTGGATCGTTGTCACCGGCATCGTTCAGCTCGTCATCACTGCCTACGGTGTGCGTTCCATTACCTGGCTGCAGCGTGTTTCCGTTCCGCTGCTGGCTATTCTCACAGTTGTTTCCGCCATTCTCATCATCAAGAACTACGGCTGGAGCAGCATCACCAATTATCAGCCTGTCGCCGCCATCGGTCTGCTTGCCGGTCTTGATATCGTCGCCAGCAACGCCTTCGCGTGGGGTCCCATGGTCTGCGACTACACCCGCTACGCCAAAAGCAAGTCCTCCTCCAGTTGGGGCACACTCATCGGTTCTCTCGCCGGTGCTGCGGGCTTCATGTTCGTGGGCGGCATCTCCTATATGACCACCGGCAATGCCAACCCTGTTGATATGCTGCTTTCTCTGGGGCTTGGTATTCCCGCGCTGCTCATCATCGTGCTGTCCTCCGTTACCACCAATGTTATGAACCTCTACTCCGCCTCCATTTCCTTCGTCAATGTCTGGCCCAAGGCGAAGCCCTGGCAGATCATCGGCATCGGCGGCATCGTTATGACCGGTATCGCGCTGATCCCCAACCTCATCGGTCATTTCATCAGCTTCCTCACCATCGTCGGCTCCATCTTCGTTCCGCTTATCGCTATCATGCTGGTAGATTACTTCCTCATCAAGAAACAGAAAGTGGTTCCCGAGGAAATGCTGGCAGAGGATAGCACCTCCAAGTACTGGTTCAAGGGCGGCTTTAACTGGAAGGCCATCATCATCTGGCTCATCGGTGCCGTTATGTACAACATGCTCTATTACTTCTGGCCGGTTCTTGGTTCCTGCATTCCCACCTTCCTCGTCATCGGTATCCTGTATTATCTGGTCGCCGATAAGAAATGATCCATGGAGAAAGGCGGTAACTAAACTATGAGCACTATTCTCATCAAAAACGCCAGAATGCGCGGTCATCAGGAGCTCACCGATCTCTACATCAAGGACGGTGTCTTTGCCGAGATCGGGGGCGGGCTTTCTTACCCTGCCGATGAGATCATTGATGTCGCCGGCAAGCTGGTCTCCGCCCCGTTCTGCGATGCCCATCTGCATCTGGATGCTGTCCTCAGCGTCGGCAAGCCCCGCTACAATATGAGCGGCACCCTCATCGAGGGCATCAACATCTGGGGCGAGCGCATGCAGGGTCTTACCAAGGAGACCATCAAGAAAAACGCCCGCGATGTCATCAAGTGGGAAGTCGCCAATGGTTCCATGTTCCTGCGCACCCATGCAGATGCCACCGAGCCGACTGGTACTGTGGTGGAAGCGCTGCTGGAGGTTCGTGAGGAAATGAAGGACCTCGTCGATCTTCAGATCGTCGCGTTTCCTCAGGAATGTATCTTCACCGAAAAGGGTCACACCGACCTGATGGAAAACGCCATGAAGCTGGGCTGCGATGCCGTTGGCGGCCTACCCTACATGGAGTACAGCCCTGAGGACGGCCTGCGCGATGTCAAGTTTGTCTTTGACCTCGCGGAAAAATACGGTGCGCTCATCGATATCCACTGCGATGAAAATACCGATGACCAGTCCCGCTTTGTGGAGGCAATGGCACGGGAAACAATTGTCCGTGGAATGCAGGGCCGTGTTACGGCAAGCCATACCACCGCCATGCACAATTACAATAATGACTTCGCGTTCAAGCTCATAGGCTTCCTCAAAAAAGCCCAAATGAACATGGTCACCAATCCCTTCGCCAACTCCTGCCTGCAAAACCGCACCGACGGCTACCCCCGTCACCGCGGGCACACCCGCGTGGATGAGCTCCTGGCCAATGGCATCAATGTCTGCATCGGCAGCGATGACATCATGGATCCGTGGTATCCCATGGGCAAGGGCTCACCGCTTGCCGGCGCCGCCCTGCTGATGAACTACGCCCAACTCAGCGGCTATCCGCAGGTCGCCCAGCTCATTGATATGATCACCTGCAACAGCGCCCGCACTATGTGCCTTACGGGCTATGGTCTCGCCGTTGGCAATCCCGCCAATATGATCGTACTGGACGCCGAAAGCGAGTTTGACGCTATCCGCCTGCAAAGTGAATGTCTCTATGTCATTCGCCATGGCTGCGTCGTCTGCCGCACGGTACCCGCCCGCCGCACACTGGAATTCGAGGGCAAGCAGGAAAATATCGACTTCCGCCTCACCGCGGAAAACCTCTAAGCAAAGGAAGGCAAATCTTATGGCAATGAACAATAAAAATGACAACCGCAGCAAAAAGATCGTCTTTTGCTCCAGCTGCCTACTGAATACCAATAATAAGGTGCTTCCGCTGGCACGCTACGGTGGCTTCAGCAAGGAATTTATTGATATCCTTGCTAAATACGATCTGGGCGTACAGCAGATGGATTGCCCCGAAACCCTATATCTTGGCATCCAGCGCTGGCAGCACACCAAGAATCTTTATGACAATGTCGGCTTCCGCCGTCACTGCCGTCAGCTGGCGGAAAAGGAAGTAGACTATATGTACTCCTACATGCAGATGGATTATGATACCGTAGCAGTGCTGTGCTGTGATGGTTCCCCCACCTGCGGTTGCGGGCTGACCAGTTGGGATGAAAACTGGGGCGGCCCCCCTGAGGCTCCTCTGGATTACGGCAATGCTGTTATCGAAGGTGTCGGCGTTTTTGTCGATGAAATGCAAAAGGCGATCCGCGATCGTGGCCTACCCATGCCTCCGTTCTATGGTCTGGGGCTCGATGATGCCTCTCAGCCCTTCGATCAGATCATCGCAAACTTTGATGCCTTCCTTGCAAAGTGCATGAAGGAACTCGAAAAGTAACAGGTTTTCCCTCTCTCTTTTGGGGCCAGCCGGAATTGTCTCCCCGGCTGGCCCTTTCTCTTTGTCCTTTGCCCTATTTCTTCATTTCCTGGACTCCCCTCTCCACCGGCGGTCTCAATTTCCACTCCATCCACGAATTTATCCCCGTCCGTTCGCTGGAAAAGATGGTCGAAGTTCTCCGGAACCTTGTCACCCTGTAAAAGCACAAAATATTCCCCCTGCCGCTCCTTTCCGGGAACAGCAGGGGACATTTTTCTGCCAACCGGTACGGTTTTCCCTCCTTTTTCCTCCCTTTTACCTTTTGTGTGGATATAAGCCTATCCGCCAATCCATCCGTCGATTTGACGGAAAATGGGCGTAGAAAAAGGACAGTCGATTTCTCGGCTGCCCTTTCGATATGAAGATAGCTCATTCAGTTTGCGACATGGTCTTGTTCTGATACTTCTTCATCAGAAGTATGGCTGTTTGGGAGTGGGCATATCAGTCTGGGTTTCCGTCAAGGTCTGTGTTATGATAGTTTTCATACAACCAGTATTTCCCCTCAATCTCAACGACAATGTTATCGCCATACTGATAAACCGCAGCCCCTACAATATCATCATTTGCTTGGAAATTTTCTTTTGGTTCTTCCGAAGAACTAACTGTGTTTTCGATTTTTCCTAACAAATTGAAAGAACTTTTTTCATCTGCGAAGTTGGGTTGAGAGTCAACGATTTGATAAAGCGTATCATTTACATAGACCATAGGAGCAATATCTCCAGAAATGGGAACCAATGCCTTTAGCAAATCTTCTCCTGTTACACCTAATTGTGCTTCATCGCTTGCAAAAGGAATACGCAGCAGGTATTGTTGGTCTACTTCGTAAAGATATATATAAATGCCCGAGCCAATATCTTGTGTGTCACCTAAAAGAGAAAGAACATCTTTTCTTGTCATTGTTGGTATTAGTTTTTTAATTTGCTCGGATGTTACCTGTGTCGGTGTATCAAGCGGTTCCTTGTTTTCTGGTATTAGACTAAGGAGCTCTTCGGTCAACGGGCTACTTTCTCCTGCGTCAATCGTTTTTACAGCTTCTTTTATTTCTTTATGAGAATAGTCGCTCAAATCTTCAACAACAATGCCGAGAGAATTAAGATAATCAACCGCTGCATTATATTGAATTATATCAATAGCAAATGCGGTCAATGGTATCATCAAGCACAAGCAAGCTACAATAGCTCCCCACTTTACCCAAATGGGCTTTTTTGCTTTTTGATATACCCTTGCCTCGCTGACATATTTCTCATTGATATCGCCGAGGACTTCATACAGTTTTACGTTAGTCATAGTTCAAAGCCCCTTTCTAAAAGGTAGTTGTGTAGTTTAAGGCGGAGGCGGTTAAGGGTCATTGATATTGCCCCATCATTCATGTCGTTCCGGACAGCAATTTCTGAAATGCTATCGGTGTACCAGTATCGGCTGATAAAAATACTTCTTTTCTCTGGAGAAAGACTATCCAGAAATGCATCAATGGCTTTCGTGAGTTCCTTTTGGTCAAATGCCTGTTCAACCTCATCCTTGCCAGATACCAGGTCTGAAAGTTCCTCCAAAACTACAGGCAACTCTCCACCACCTCGTTTGTCGGCAGTGTTATGCTTGTATCGGTTAAACGATAAGTTGCGGACTATTTTCCCAAGGAATGTAGATAGAATGCTCGGTCTATGCGGTGGCATGGAGTTCCACGCGTTCAAGTATGTATCGTTCACACATTCCTCGGCATCTTCATTATTACCCAATATGTTTTTGGCGATCGAAGTGCAGTATCTTCCATACTTGTCTGCTGTTGCGGGGATTGCCTGCTCATTCCTATCCCAGTATAACTGGACTATCTTTGCGTCATCCATCAGTGTTCACCTCACTTTCAAATTTACCCTTTCACCTATATACACAACTTTTGAACTCAAATCTCACACATTTTTTCAAATATCTTTCTATCCCATAATACCACAATGTTCTACAATTTTGGCATGAAAAGATGCCGAGGTTGCCTTCGGCTCTTTTCGGTATCCAGTATCGGTGAAGTGCGTGATTTAGTGAAATCACTGGAGTTCTACCCTATCCACACAAAGGTTAAAAGGGAGCCTTTTTCCCTTTCGTTGACATTCTCATTTAGTAATAGTATACTATAAGTTAAGTCTGCTATTTGTGCAAAAATACTTTTACGGAGGTCGTCATGTCCGTCAATTCCATGCCAAAAGAAAACAAAATGGGGACAATGCCGGTCAAAAAGCTCATTTTTAATATGGCCCTGCCGCTCATCATTTCCATGCTCATCCAGGCCCTTTATAATATCGTCGATAGCATCTTCGTCTCCCGCATCAGCGAGGATGCTCTCACCGCCGTTTCGCTGGCCTTCCCCGTTCAGAACCTCATGATCGCCTTTGCCACCGGCACCGGCGTGGGTATGAATGCCCTGCTTTCCCGCCGACTGGGCGAGAAAAACCGCGAGGCCGCCGAGGAAGTCGCTAATGTCGGCCTGCTGCTTTCCATCTGCACTGCCGTGGTATTCGCGCTGTTCGGGGTTTTCGGCTCTCAGCTCTACTTCTCCATGCAGAAGGGTGTTTCCCCCATCATCGCGGAATACGGCGCCCAGTATCTTTCCATCGTCTGCATCGGCTCCATCGGCATCTTTGTGGAGATCACCGCCGAGCGGATGCTGCAGGGCACCGGCCAAACCCTCATCACCATGTTCATTCAGGGCATCGGCGCCATCATCAATATCATCCTCGATCCCATCATGATCTTCGGCCTCCTCGGCTGCCCTGCCATGGGCGTCCGGGGCGCTGCCTATGCTACCATCATCGGTCAATTGGTCGCCGCAGTGCTTGGTATTGTCCTCAATCAAAAGCACAATACCGATGTCCGTGTCAATCCCAAAAAGATCCGTTTCAATTTTCCCCTCATCGGCGAGATCTATTCCATCGGCTTCCCCTCCATTTTGATGACCGCCATCGGCTCGGTCACCACCTACCTCATGAATCAGATCCTGCTGGCGTTCAGCACCACCGCGTCGGCGGTCTACGGCGTCTACTTCAAGCTCAACAGCTTTTTCTTTATGCCGCTCTTCGGCCTCAATAATGCCGTTGTTCCCATCGTCGCCTACAATTACGGTGCCCGCAACCGCGGCCGCATCCATCAGGCCATCCGCACCTCCACCATCACCGCTGTCACCATCATGCTGCTGGGCTGGGCCGCATTCTTCTTCCTGCCGGTGCCGCTGCTCCGCCTGTTCGATGCCTCCGAAGCCATGATCGCCATCGGCATCCCGGCCTTCCGCATCACCTCCTTCACCTACCCGCTGGCCGCTGTCAGCATCGTTGCCAGCAGCGTGTTCCAGGCCCTGGGTAAAAGCATGTACAGCATGCTGGTCTCGCTGGGCCGTCAGCTCATCGTGCTCATTCCGGTGGCGTACCTGTTCTCCCTCACCGGTGTGCTGGATGATGTCTGGCTCGCCTTTCCCATCGCGGAGGTCGTCTGCCTTATCTCCTCGCTGTTCTTCCTCAAAAAAGTCCTCCACCGGCTGGATGACTTCCCGCAGTAATATTTATGGTTTCTTAGCGCTTGATGAATTTTCTTCACACAAAGCACCTCAAATCCCCCCTATTTGTGAATTTTCTCCTTTTTGTCGCAAATTTTTCTCATTTTCCTGTGTTCATTTGTTAGTATTTCAGTCTTGACATTATCACGCTAAAGCGATAAAATTGCACCATCAAAGATCGATCCGCCCCAAGGACGGAGGAAAGGAGTCCCGGCATGATGATGGTTTTTGCTGCTGCCCGTAACCGTAATTTCGCTTCTGCATCCTGTGCCGAGGCTTCTTCTGCCTGCTCTGCATCTACCGCTATCGTCATTATGGGCGCCATGATTATGGCGTCCATTTTTGTTATCATTATTAGCCTGCTGGGCGCCATTCGACTGTCCGCGCTGGTAATGCTCCCGATGATATCGGTCGTTTTGGGGATGAATTCGCATTAACTGTTCCCGATACAGTAAGCGGTTCTGCCAAACGGCGGGGCCGTTTTTTGTATATATGTTCTAAATTAGCAAAAGCAAAGGAGTAAAACAAAATGAAAAAGTTTCTGTGTATGATGATGGCCGTTCTCATGGTTCTGGCCATGGCCGCCTGCGGCGGCGAACCCGCCAACAACGGCGGCAATGATACCCCCGACGCCACCACTGTCAAGATCGGCGGCATCGGCCCCCTCACCGGCGCCTATGCCAACTACGGTCTGTCCGAAAAGAACGGCGCTGAACTGGCCGTCAAGGAGATCAACGAGGCTGGCGGCATTGCCGGCAAGCAGATCGAACTCAGCTATCAGGATTCCCAGGGCGAGTCCGAAAGCGCTGTCAATGCCTATGGCAAGCTGATGGACTGGGGCATGAATGTCTCTCTCGGCTGCGTTCTCTCCGGTGAAAACGCCTCCGTTGTCGCCGCCGCCCGGGATGACGACGTCATGCTGCTCACCCCCTCCGGCTCCGCCGATAAGTGCATCGATGGCAACAGCCGCGCCTTCCGTATCTGCTTCTACAATTCCTATCAGGGCGCCGCTGCCGCCCAGTACATCAAGGATAACAACATGGTAGATACCGTCGGCATCCTGTACCAGAGCGATAACGACTACTCGGTCGGCCTTTACAATGCCTTTGTCGCCAAGTGCGGCGAGCTGGGCATCAACATCGCCGAGACCCAGACCTTCACCGCCTCCACCAGCACCGATTTCTCCACGCAGGTCAATGCGCTGGTCTCCTCCGGCGTCAAGCTGGTATTCATCCCCTTCTATGCGGAGGAAGCCTCTACCTTCCTCACCCAGGCCCGCGGTAAGTTCGCCGATGGCGTTTACTTCTTCGGTGCCGATGGTCTGGACGGCATCCTCGGCAAGGTCGCACAGGACCCCACCATCGCCAATAACGTGCTGATGCTCACCCCCTTCTCCGCCGATAACCCCGCCGAGAATGTACAGAGCTTCGTTGCGAAGTACAAGGAAGCCTACGGCGCCACCCCCGACCAGTTCGCTGCCGATGCCTATGATGCCGTCTATGTCATCAAGGCTGCCGTAGAAAAGGCCGGCTCCACCTCCGGTGACGCACTGGCCGCCGCCATGACCTCCCTCACC
>OCIU01001487.1_pt1 | contig 16233 bp, 19 predicted proteins | sample 1538471 | NCBI WGS metagenome assembly OCIU01 (sample SAMN04571693, study PRJEB22368) | human gut metagenome | biome: human gut; material: stool | host: Homo sapiens | place: Luxembourg | collected 2012-06-01 | reverse complement strand
ATTTAGACTAAAAATTAGTGTAATTGGGGGGTTGACGAATTATGAAATCTATGATATAATCTATCATATAGAAAAGAAATAGAAATGGAGGAAAAATAAAATGAAAAAAGTAGTTAAGGTTGATAACATGATTAATGTAGCAAGAGGTGAAATGATGAGAGCTAGAAAATATTCAAATGTGGGAGACATTGAACTTGCTAGAATGGTTGAATCAAGAGTGGATGGAATGATGTCTATGATTGCTATTTTAGCAATAAAAGACGACGATAATTGGGATGATAAATGGAATGATATTTATGACAGAATATATAAATAACATTGAAAAAATTAGGTGCAAGTATGTTATATTATAATTGTCAAAAGGAAAGAAACAAAAATAAAGAAAAAAGGGGAAAAAAGATATGAACATTTACACAATTATTTCAAAAGAAGCAACTGAAAAGTATGCGGACACTTATTTAGCATACAATTATTACAAAAAACTGTCGCACGTATTGAGGAAGAGGCTAGAACTGGATATAAAGTTTTATGTGAGTATTTCAATGGTTCAACAACTAGAACGGGGTTATGTGTAGTTTCAGAAGATAGAGCCATTGAAGTATTAGGGTTAAACAAGTATGACGGAAAACAGGTTCTTGCTATGATGTATGAATTAAAATTAACAGAACGTCAGAACGGAATGGTAGTAATTTAATAATGTTTCACATGAAAATATTAAAACATTGTTAAAAAATTAACCAGTGTACAAAAAAGGAGAAAAAACAATGACAGCTATTTTTGCAAATAAAGTTAAAAAAGGATTACAAAAGCGAATTAAAGGACGTGTTTCCTGTTGGATTATTAACGATACTTTAGTATCGGATATTAACCCTATGGGAGTATACACATACCATTTCACTATTTCAAATATTTCAAATGCTATTTCAAGTGGCTTAACAAGTGCTCAAGTGGTTAGGGATATTACAAAAGGTTACAAAGACTATATTCTTTCCGAGCATTTTTATTTTAAATAATTCAATAAAGTATTGACATTTATTACAAAATATGTTAATATAAAAAAGTAATGAGTAATAACAAGTTACGTTGCCACAGGTGTGGCGGTAATAAATCCGCCCACCTAAACCCCCAAAAAATTAAAAGTATGATAGTATTCATTAAATGTTTCACGTGAAACATTTAAAATGGTGCAATTCCATTTACTTTTATTCCCTCATAAGAGGGTAGTCGCATAAAAATACAAAAATTAAAGAAAAGGAGAAAAAAGCTATGGCAAGATTACCAATGGTAACACGTACCATCACAACAACAAAAGTCAATGTTCTTTGTTTAGACATTGAACACGCAGAACCATGTAACATGGTTGTTACAATCCCACGTACATACAAAGATGAGGAAGCAATTCTGAAAAAGGTAAAACCTCTTTTGGAAACTGAATCATTAAAAGTTGTGCACGTGGTAGACACCGAAACAGAGGAAACGCTTTACGGTATGACAGAACAGGAATTTGTAGAGCTTGCGCATCCACTGTTAGACAGAACAGGAAAAACAGAAGAAACAGAAACAGAAACAGAAAGCTAATAATTAAAGGGGAATAAAATTATGATTAAAATTAAAGAAACATCAAGGGAGCTTACACCAGTTGAAAAGTATCTTATGACTACATCTCCGGATATCACATCAATGAAAGATGTAGCAGACGGTGAAAAAATCACAGTCGATGCCTATCTTACATTTGATGACGTGAAAGAAAAAACAGGTGAAGTTGTAGAGGTTCTCAGTATTATTACACCAGAGAAAAAGGTGTTTAGCTGCCAGTCAGCAACTTTTAAACGTTCAATAAGTGACATTCACGACGTAATGGAAACTACGCCATTTACAGTTATTAAAATTAGTGGCAAAACAAAAGCTGGCAGAGATTTTATCAATTGTGTTCTTGATGTGGAGTCAATCTGATAAAAGTTGATTTAACAGGGGGGGCAACCCCCCTTATTTTATTAAAGGGGTGAAATTATGGCAAAGAAACGGAAACAAACAGAAACAGAAAAGTTATACTCAAAACAACTAAAAAGAATCAAACAATTTATTAGCAGAGCAGAGAAGCGTGGTTTTGTATTTAAAGAAGATATAATACCACAAAAGCCTAAAAAAGTAACAAAAGCAAGTGTACGAAAATTAGAGAAATTAACGCCAGAAAAACTATATAAAAAAGGTCTTTATGTTTCAGAAGAAACAGGTGAATTTTATAAGGCAGAAAAGCGTATAAAAGAAGAAAGAAAACAAAGAGCTAGAAAAGCTGCTAAAACTAGAAAAGAAAGGCAGAAACAACGCCGTAGTTGGTCTTTTAAAGATGCAGAAAAACACCGTGAGCAACTACCATCAGAGGGAAAAGAGAGCTTTAAAAATATAATAGATGATTTTGTAAGTAGGTTACAAATAGATACAAGTTGGGTAGGAAGAAAAAGGCGTAGACCTGTTGCACTACAAGAAACTATACTGTCACAAAGCGTATTATTAAATTTAATTAATAAGCAAATAGAGTTATTCGGTGAAGAAGAAATTGGAAATAGATTACAAGCAAATTCGGATAAACTATCAGAACTAATAACTATAGTATTATGGGACAGTAAAGCAGAAGCAATACAGTCAGCAACTAGATTATTTATGGAAATATTAACAGGTAATAATTTAACGCCCTCACAGTTACAAGATTTAGATTTAGAATCAGAATATAACGAGGATTTTGAACAGCCAGAATGAAACAACTTGAATATCGTTATTTTATGGGAGATTTTGAATCAACTGTGTACAAAGGGCAAGTACATACAGAAGTTTGGGCTAGTGCACTTGTAGAGTTATTTAGCAATAAAGTAACAATTCTGCATAGTATAGCTGAAACTTTTGATTATTTAGTATCATTAAATTGTAACGTTGTTGTATATTACCATAACTTAAAATTTGACGGTGCTTTCTGGCTTTCATATTTGTTAGTTGATAAAAAATTCACACAAGCATATGATAAAATTGGAGACAAAGAAACTGACGTTAAATGGAAAAAACAGTTTAAAATGTTTAACAACACTTTTAAATATTCTATATCTGATAGAGGTATATGGTATTCTATAATAGTAAAGGTAAAAAATCATTTTATAGAAATTCGGGATTCTCTTAAACTTTTACCATTTTCCGTTAAAAGAATAGGTGAAAGCTTTGGTACAAAGCATAAAAAATTAGATATGGAATATACTGGTTTTCGTTATGCTGGTTGTGAGATAACAAAAGAAGAACAAGAGTATATAGCGAATGACGTTCTAGTTGTGAAAGAAGCACTAGAAATTATGTTTAATCAAGGCCATAATAAATTAACTATAGGTTCTTGTTGTCTGGAAGAATACAAAAAAATATGTCGGTCATCATTAGAAATTCAGTTAGATTATGCTGAAATGTTTCCCGATTTATACGAATTTAAAATTGATAAACAAGAACACAAATATGACAACGCTGGTGACTGGTTACGGAAATCATATAGGGGTGGCTGGTGTTATTTAGTAAAAGGAAAAGAAAACAAAATAAAAACGAATGGTACAACAGCGGATGTAAATTCTCTTTACCCATCTATGATGAGTAGTAAAAGTGGAAACAAATACCCTATAGGCTTGCCAAAATTCTGGACAGGGAATTTTATTCCAGATGAAGCTTTAAAAGAGAATATGTATTACTTTGTAAGGATAAAAACAAGATTTTACATAAAAGACAACTATTTGCCATTTATACAGGTAAAGGGGGATTTAAAATATAAAGGTACAGAATCGTTAGAAGATAGTGACGTATATAACCATGAAAACGGTCAAAAGTTTCCATATTATATAGATAAAGACGGAAATATACAACAGGCTAAAGTAGAACTAACTTTAACTATGACAGATTTTCAGCTAATAAAAGAGCACTATGAGCTAATTGATTTTGAAATTATTGATGGTTGTTATTTCTATTCTATGGTTGGTATTTTTGATGAATACATTAACAAATATGCTAAGATAAAAAAAGAAAGCAAAGGAGCGTTACGAGAATTAGCAAAACTTTTTTTAAATAACCTCTATGGAAAAATGGCAAGTAGTACCGATTCTTCTTTTAAGTTTGCATATGTGAAAGAAGATAAAACTGTTGGATTTATGCAAGTAGTAGAGCACGAAAAGAAGCCAGGATATATCGCTATTGGTTCGGCTATTACATCTTATTCAAGAAATTTTACAATACGTGCTGCACAGAAAAATTACTATGGAGCAAATAAAAGGGGGTTTATATATGCAGATACTGACAGCATTCATTGTGATTTATTACCAGACGAAATAAAAGGGATAGATATAGATGATAAAGAATTTTGTTGTTGGAAACTTGAAAGTTGTTGGGATAAAGGTATATTTACAAGGCAGAAAACTTATATTGAACACGTAACACATGAAAATCTTTTACCATTAGAAGATAGTAAACAATACAACAATATAAAATGTGCTGGAATGCCGAAAAAATGCAAAGATTTATTTGAACTATCAATGCAAGGCACAGCTGACGTAAACGAAAACTGGAGTGATGAAGAAAAAGAGTTTTTATTTGACAAAGATAACAACCCTATTGTTAGAGATTATAGTGATTTTAAAGTTGGGTTGAAAGTACCGGGTAAGTTAAGACCAATCCGCATACGTGGTGGAGTCTTACTTGTAAATACTACTTATGAAATGAGGTGATAAAATGGATTATGGTGATTTATTAGAAATTATAATAGACGGTTGTGATAATACAGACTGCCAACACTGCAATTTATATAATTTATGTGTTAAGTATGAAACTACACCACTAAAAATTAAAGATTATTTATTAGAATGTGAAAAAGAACTGTAAAAAATAAAATAGCGTGAGGAGAAGAAAAAATCTTCTTTACTCACGCTATTTTTATATCTGTAACTTTTGTACCATTTAAAGCGGTCAGCGAAACCGAAAAGTAAACAGGCAGTATTTTTCAACCGTGCCACCCTGTTTATTCATTAATGGAAACAAAAGAAGATACCTAGTAACTAAGAGCTGAAAGAACAGCCTCTTTGCACCTCATATCTTTAAAGCGAAAACACCCATGCTCAAAGAAATAGCGCAAATTCGATAAAAAGAAATCATTACGTTTTAACATAACATAGTTTATATTATGGTCATCAGTTGTAACAGAAATTTTAGTTAAAAAAGAACTGTCCGCTTTGTCATCACAGTAAATTAAACCACTTTCAGTATATTCACGTAACGCAAAGTCGCTACCTTTATATCGTAAAGTACAAAGATATTTTGACTTACCAGCTGGTTTTTCAACAAAAGCCTTGTTATCATTCAGATATACACATTCACTACTATATGCAGTATAGCTATTTTTAGAAAAAGCTCTGTTAAATCCGCTATTTTTCTGTTCTATACTTGCACTTTCAATATATCCCTGTTCTAGTACAAAACCGTCACCCCTTAAAAATTTTGTATCGTCCTTGAGTCTACCAGAAATACCCATTTCCACATAGTAAGGATTTATAATACTAACTGGGTTACTTAACATATAAACTGGTACATATCGAACCTGTTCGCCTTGTCCTCTGGCTATTGAGGTGTGAATACTAATAAATTTCTTAGTTTCATTATCGCAATAGTGATTTGTTTCGCTCTGAAATTCATCAAAAATCATACGCTGAATATCTGAAAATAAGTGGCTATATTTTTTAATTTGGTCTGCATTATTTAAGCTTAACGCATAACCACAGCTTTTACCATTTAAAAACAATTCTTGAAACGTACCTTTTGCTCTGCGCTTTGATTGCATAGTATAAGTTGGAAAGAACAAACTACCTAAATCTTTGTAAAACTTAGAAACAATATCATCTAGTTCATAATTATATCTATATAATAAACCAAACTTTTCACCTTTATCTAAAAAACGATTTATACATAGTCGCCCAAAATAAGTGGTTTTTCCACCTGTCCTGTTAGTAGTACATATATATATTTCTGGTTTATTGCCGTTTAGGTCAAGCATAGACAAAAGTTTAGTACCATTATAATATTTGCTCATAATTTATCGCCCCCTATCCTTATTAAATTATAGCACACCTATTGACATTTTTCAAGATTTAGTTTATAATAAAATTAAATTGAATAAGAAAGGAGTGAAAAAAGTATGCCGTTTTATCCTGTTATTATCGCACTGATTTTTAATGCTCTTGATTTAGTCACTGGTATTATTTCCGCAGTAAAATCAAAAGACATTAAATCAGCAAAACTACGTGACGGATTATTTAAAAAGGTTGGATTTGTTCTTTGTTACCTTGTGGCGTGGTTGATTGATACACAAGGAAAATACGTTGGTTTTCACATTGACGTGGCAATCTTACCTGTTATAATTCTTTACGTGTGCACCACAGAATTAGTTTCCATTCTGGAAAATATCAGCAAAATCAACCCAGATATTTTACCCGACAAATTGATGGAATTATTTCACATTTCAGACATTAACAAGGAGTGATTTTTATGAAAATATATCTTTCACCATCAGACCAGTGGTCAAATATAGTAGCTGGTGGTAAACATTCAGAAGCTTTTCATTGTATTAAGATTGCCGAATATGCGAGAGCCTATTTAGAATTGAATGGATATGAAGTTAAAGTAGGTTCATCACTTAAAGAAAATACCTATAAAGACAGAGTAAAAGAAAGTAATGAGTGGGGTGCAGATTTACATATCCCTATTCATACAAATGCCGGGGGTGGTAAGGGCACACTGATGTTGTGTTATCATACCAGAATAAACAACAGATATGTTACAAACATTTATAAAGAAGTTGCAAAACTAACACCAACAAAAGATAAAGGAATTCAGACGACAAACAATCTATATGAAATTAATGCCACAAAATGCGTAACTGCTTATCTTGAATGCGAATTTCACGATAACGAAGAAACTGAAAAATGGATTGATAATCATGAAAAAGCAATAGGCAGAGCAATTGCAAAAGCTATCTGTTACGCAGACGGAAAAGCTTATTTTGCAGAATTAACGACCCGTAAGAAAATTTATAAAGTGCAAGTTGGGGCATTTCATGACAGAAAAAATGCAGAAAAGCTGGAAAAAGAATTGACTGATAAAGGGTACAGTTGTTATATTGAAGAGGAATAATATGCCAGATATTAACAAGGCTTATTCATGGGCTATTGAAACGTGCAACGCACCAAACGTAGGATATAGTAACGCATATCGAAACCAACAAACAGTCGGTGGAATCACACATTATGATTGTAGTTCATTTATAAATTATGCGTTACTAGCCGGTGGTTTTGAAACACCTAATTATGCGCCAACTCACAACGCATTTACGACCTATGATGAAGCAGAAGTACTATTATCACTAGGCTTTACGGAAGTATCTGCAACAGGTGAGTATTTACCAGGCGACATAGGATTAAATCCAACGCATACAGAAATGTGCTATCAAGGTGGACAAGGTTCTGGTATTTTCATGGGTGCGCACACAGACAAAAGACCACTGGCAGAACAAGTAAGTATCAGTTCTTATACGTCATCATTTCAGAGATTGTTCCGTTATGGTGAGGGTGGCGTAACTGGATATGGCGCAAGCATTTATGTTGTATCAGCTATGTGCGGTAATTTTTGGCAAGAGTCAAATATCAACCCCGGAGTTTGGGAAAAAGAGCCACACGATTGGACAGCATTAAATGTGGGGTATGGACTAGGTCAATGGACGAACACAGACGGAGATACACACGGCAGACTTTACCAGTTACATGACTGGTTACAAACAAACGGCTACGCAGATGATGACGGAAACGGACAATGTGCATATATCGTACACGAAAACGTGTGGATGCCAAAAACAGGCTATCAAGATTACGCTACATTGACAGATTTTTTAAAGTCAACTAGCACTGATATTGAGAGTCTAACACATTATTGGAATATGTGCTGGGAGGGGATACACGATTCGTCATGGGATTACAGAGTGGATCGTGCAAAAGCGTGTTATGAATTTATTTCAGTAAATGCAAATAGCACTATCATTACTAATTGGGTAACAAAAGACGGATATTTAACAGAAGCAGAAATATTTAACAACGCTGTGATGTTATACCGCTATTTCAGTGCTGGTGGAGGTGGAGGTGGCTTACCATCAAAAAGAAAAACAAAATTACCACTTTATATGATGATTCGATATTTTTAATGTTTCACGTGAAACAATTTTATAATAAAAAGGAGTTGATAAAATGTTATTTACAAAAGGAAAGTACAAGCATGAAACCGGTTTTGAAATTATGGTAACAGAAAATGGAGATATTCTTATTTCTCCAGACCACCCGCTTTCGTTAAGATTATCGGAAATTTTCGATAAAAACAAGTGGACAAAAGTTGAGTAGGAGGTTATAATATGGCTGTAAAAAATAAAGAGGAAATTTTAGAAGCAATCAAAACAAGAGTAGGAGATAACACAGATGACGAAACGATTTCATTTCTTGAAGATGTTAGTGACACGCTCACCGACTTAGAAACAAAGGCAAATGGTGACGGTGAGGACTGGAAAACAAAATATGAAGAAAACGATAAATCGTGGCGAGAGCGTTATACGAACCGTTTTTTCAGTAAAGAACCAGACCCGGAACCAGAGCCAGAACCAGAACCAGAAGTGAAAAAAACATTTTCAGATTTATTTAAGGAGGGTTAAATATATGCCTAGAAGAGTTGCTGTTAGCACATTAAACGCAACAACAATGGACATTCTTAACGTAATTAGACAGAACGCCAGTTATGATTATCAACAGAATGTACCAGAAGTTACAAAGACAACTGATATTCCAAAAGTAGGAGAAGTAATTTATGGCACACCAGCTTTTGCAAATCAGTTTATCAACGCACTTGTAAACCGTATCGCAATTGTACGAATGCAGAGCGCAACATTCAATAACCCTTATTCAATTTTGAAAAAAGGTTATCTTGAATTTGGTGAAAGTATTGAAGATATTTTCGTTTCAATTGCAAAAGCGGTAGATTTTGACGTTGAAAAAGCACCAAAAAGAGAATTTAAAAGAACACTGCCAGATGTAAGAAGTGTATTTCACACAATGAATTGGCGTGTTGTTTACCCTGTTACCATACAAGATGAAGATTTACGACAGGCATTTCTTTCAATTGAGGGCGTGCAGAACCTTATTGCAAAAATCGTTGATTCTGTTTACACCGCAGCTGAATATGACGAATTTTTGTTGTTTAAGTATCTGTTAATTAAAGCCATTAGCCATGGAAAAATGTTTCCTATTTCTACTGGACAGGCTAACAATTTAACGGATGCCGCTGTTAAATTTAGAGGTACTTCAAATCTTTTGCCGTTTATGTCATCAAATTATAATGAGTCTGGTGTTAAAACAAACACACCAAAAGACAGACAGGTTATTTTCATGGATGCAACATTCAACGCAGAATTTGACGTATCTGTCCTTGCTTCCGCATTCAACATGGAAAAGGCTGATTTCATGGGCAGACTGTTTCTTATTGATAGTTGGTCAGAGTTTGACAACGAACGCTTTGACGTTATCAGAGAAAATTCAGATGGTATTGAAGAGATTACCACAGCAGAGTTAAATCTGATGAAAGATGTTAAAGCGGTACTACTTGATGAAAATTGGTTCCAGGTTTACGATAACAACAACAAGTTCACGGAAAAGTACGTTGCAAGCGGTATGTATTGGAACTATTTCTACCATACATGGAAAACAGTTTCTTATTCACCATTTGCAAATGCTGTTGTATTCGTTCAGAGCACAGCAACAATTACACTGCCAGAAACTCTGACTGTGGAAATTATCAGCAAAGACAACAGTGAAGATGCTACCGTGTTTGCGTTAAGTGCTGATACTGATGGTGCTAGTCTTGAACCTAACAGTGTACATTTTGTGCAGGATGAGAGCGCAACCACAAATGGCATTGCTATTCAGAAATACGGTGCTGTTATTATTCCAGCTTCTAAATCCGATACTGAGATTACATTGGTAGCTGAGGTTAATGGTCAGACCTATAAGGGTGCTACAACTATTACAAGTAGTAACAATGTTGGCAATACCGTCACTATGAACAAAGCGTAAATAAGCACACTAGGGTGAGTTAATAACTTGCCCTAGATTTTTGAAAGAGGTTATTATATGTATATAGAACCTAATACCAATATTCGTATTTTAAAAGACGTTCCTTTAGATAAAACATTTGATCATACAATATATTTTGAAAGTGCTAGCGCACAAGCTAGTTATTTCATAGGATTGCAAAAATACAACTTGAATAATTACACGTACCAGAGAGTTAAGCGTGGTTATGCTAGAGTTGGAATAAAAGCGGATAATTTGTATGACTGTAATTATATGATGTTTCAAAACACATCATATGGTAATAAGTGGTTTTATGCGTTTATAACTTCTGTCGAGTATTTAAACAACGAATGTTCGCAGATTGAATTTGAAATTGATGTAATGCAGACATGGTTTTTTGATTACAGTTTAGACCAATGCTTTGTTGAAAGAGAGCACAGTGTAACTGACAACATAGGTGATAATATAGCACCAGAGTCATTGGCTACAGGTGAGTACGTTTTTAATGAGTACACACCTATGATTGAAAATATGTCTGACATTTGTGTTATAGTTGCTATTGTAGATGTTAATGGTGAGGGCAGTGCTGTTGATGGTAAAATCTATGACGGTATATACGGTGGTGCTACATTGTGGGTATATGGTGTCGAGAATTTTAATGCTATTAACCAAAAATTAAAAGAATACGTGCAAAAACCAGAAGCAGTTGTAAGCATGTACGTTATGCCAAAGCATTTTCTACCTAACGGAGAAATCCCCGAAAACAATAAAATGGTGAATAATAATAAAGCCATAAACGAATTACATTTAGACAAAGCTATAACAACAAATGATAAACTGAACGGATATAAGCCAAAAAACCATAAATTATACACATACCCATATAATTTTTATCACGTTGACAACGGTGGAAGTGCAAGTTTATCATTACGTTATGAATTTTTTAATGACTTACAACCTGTTATGAGCATTGATTGTAATGTAACACAGCCTATAACCGTATCAGCTAGACCGAGAGGTTATAAAGGAACAACAGAATTAAACACTGAAATAATATCATTGACAAATTATCCGTTGTGCTCGTGGAATGTTGATACCTATAGTGCGTGGGTAGCGCAAAATAGTGTACTAATGGCTAGTGGAATAGGTAGTGCTTTAGGAGGTATAGCTATTGGTGGACTTATGAACGGTACGAAAGGTGCTATAAGTGGAACGGTAAGTGCTATTGATAAAGTTGTAAATTTGCTTACACAAGATTATCAAGCATCAATCAAAGCAGACATGATAAAGGGTAATGCACAAGGGTCTTTAAATGTGTCAGCTAAAAAACAGCAATTTTACAGAGGCAGATTATCAATAACGAGTGAATACGCTAAAATTATTGACGATTATTTCACTAGGTACGGTTATAGCACTAAACGCTTAAAAGTACCAAATAGAAATAGCAGACCTCATTGGAATTATGTTAAAACTATAGGGTGTACAGTAACAGGCAGTATTCCTAGTGATGATATGCAGTTAATTTGCAGTATTTACGACAATGGAATTACATTTTGGAAGAACGGTTCTGAAATAGGTAATTATAGATTAGATAATAGCCCACAGGAGGGTGAATAAATGGGAAACAGAAAAAGAGAAAAAACGTTGTTTGGTGAAAGTGCTACTGTAAACAATCACACATATATGCTGTATTTAAACAGATTAACAGAGTTAAGCGTATCAATGTTTGAATGGAAAAATTTGCCAGCAACAGTAGATGCGAGGTATCTAGAATTACATTTATTTGAGACTGGTAGTATGGTATATTTTAATGATGAAGTGATAGGCAATCTTTGTTTAGACTGTTTACCTAGTGGTAGATTAGATGTTTACGGAAACCCCGTGTTAAGACGTGCGTATTCTGGCTATAATAATTACCAGAAATTGCTGAAAGAAAGCAACAGTGTGATTATCTGGAATAATTATTTGCACACCAATTCTGTTTTAGTGGTGAAAATGATTGCAAAAAGATTATACAATCTGGACAGAATTATAGACGTAAACGCTGATGCACAGAAAACACCAGTGCTGTTACAGGGAAGTGAACAACAGAGGTTGACTTTAAAAAATTTGTATAAAGAGTTTGATGGAAATTCACCGTTTATATTCGGTGATAAAAATTTGGATTTAAATTCTTTAAAATGTTTGCAGACAGGTGCACCATATGTTTGTGATAAGTTATACAATTTAAAACAAATGTATTGGAATGAAGCTTTAACCTATTTAGGTATTAACAACACTGGAGCACAAAAGCGTGAACGTATGTTAGCTATTGAGAGTTCACAAGCAGAGGGAGCAACTATTTCAAGTAGGTATTCCAGATTGCAGAGCAGAAGAGAAGCTGTTGAAAAAATCAATGCTATGTTTGGCACTAATATTGAAGTCAATTATAGAGAAGATTTTATGAGTATCTATGAGGGACAAGGTGTTGATACCACAGAGGGAGAAAGTGAGGCTGTGTTGAATGAGTAAGTATACAACTGAGGTTCGTTTTATCTGCGAAAGTAAGTCGGGACTTGAAAATTCTAAAGGGTGTGATGATGTTGACGAAATTTTAAATAATAGCTGGAATAAAATTTTTACAACAAAAGCTGAGATTTTTGATGAAAATTACAGAGCTGTTATTTGCAAGAAAATTTTAAAGCATTATTATTTAAGGGAAATTTGTTCTGAAACTGTCGGTATCTGGAAGTTGTGGTTAAATACAAGATTAGAAGAAATTTTACCATATTATAACCAGCTTTATAAAAGCGCACTGTTAGAATTTAACCCATTATATGACGTGGATATTACAAGAACACATAACCGAACTATTGACGAAAACAAAACAGAAAATGGAACTAGCACTGAAACAAGCACAGATAAAAATACAGGAAGTGGAACAAGGGATAATACTACAACTGGTACTAATAAAAATAGCAGTACGAGTAATGTTAGTGATAGTGGTTCTAGTAATAGTAAAGACTTGTACAGTGATACGCCACAGGGGGCTTTGACTGGTGTTGAAACTGAAACATATTTGACTAATGCTAGAAAGATTAGTAATAGTGATAGTAGTACAAGTGAAAGTAGTAATAGTGGTAGTGGTGAATATAAAGATACTGGAACCGTTAAGTATAGTGATACAAGTGAAAGAGCAAATACGAAAAATGGAAGTAATAGCAATACTGGAACGATTAATAATACAGAGGAATATTTGGAAACGGTTAGCGGTAAACAGGGTAGTGGAAGTTATAGTAATATGATTAAAGAATATCGTGATACATTTCTAAATATTGACAGAATGGTTATTGCTGAATTTGATGATTTATTTTTTGGACTATGGTAAAGGAGAAAACATATGAGTGATGAAAGAACTATAAAACCGAACGCACCAGCGGATTTTACACCACAGTTGGGAGATTATAAAACTTTACAACCGTTTAGGTACTGGTGTCAGAAAGTGTTACCGTTAGTGTATGATGATAGTTTGAGCTATTATGAATTGCTTTGCAAAGTGGTTGACTATCTTAATAAGGCAATGGAAGATGTTGAAACCTTAAATAGTGATGTAACTAATCTGCATACCGCTTATGATGAATTGCAGAGTTATGTAAATAGCTATTTCAGTACACTTGATGTACAGGAAGAAATTAATAATAAGCTTGACAGCATGGCAAAAGATGGAACTTTAACAAATCTAATTACGGCTTACATTGACCCCCTTATTAATGAGCAAAATAAGAAAATTACGGTTCTTGAAAATAGGATGGATACGTTCGCTAGTCTGCCAGAGGGTAGTACGATCGGAAACGCTGAATTACTAGATATTAGGGTACCGGCTAACGATTTTAATAATAACAATACTTATCCGACAGCGGGGGATGCTGTTAGAGGGCAAGTTGGTGTACTAAAGAGAGATTTAAATAACTTCACTGAAATGGTAACAGGTGCTTATACTATTGATAGTTCAGTTCCTACAGTTCGTGCCGTAATCCTAATTACTAGAGAATGGTATGTTCCAACAGGTGGGGATAAATCACGTTCTTCCATTGTAGAAATCCCTGTTGGTGCAAAAGAAATATATATACACTCCAATGATGTAAAAGTCACTTCTTGCGGAATATTAAAGACTTATCCTCAGAGTTTCAGCGGTAATGCTGATTTTTCTACAGAATATCCGTCACTAATAAATATAGATACAGGTTGCGAAAGAACATTTAAGGTTCCGTCAGATGGCAAATATCTATATTATAAAAGAACCAATGAAACAGGCGAAAATTTAACACCGCAGAAAATTACAATAACATCTACCGTATTGACTACAAAAGGATTTATTCCGAGAGGTAACATTGTACCAAATTATATCGGACTATATGACGGAAAATATTATTATGCCACTTCCGCGGGTGAGGGTATTTCAGCCGGTTCTTCTCCTAGTTATGGAACACTGAGAATACCTGTTGAACCGTCTACGCATTACACTTGTAACAAGCTGAGATTTTTAACACAGACAGGTGCTGACGATAAAACGCTTGCCGCTTCTGAGCATAATATCTCTGAGTTTACAACTGCAAGTAATGCTAAGTATATCTATGCAACATACTATACAGATGATAATACGGTTGATAACCTTGTAATTTCATCGGGTAATAGTCTTGATACCGATATTGGAAAGTATGAAATTCCCTGGTTATATGATACTGACAAAACTAGCATTAATAATCTGAAGACTAGAACATTAGCGGTTGAAAAACCTTTCTTGCGATATACTGGCGATGACCAATCTTATATGTTTGCTAATGCCAATAGCATTAAGCGTGATAAGGTCGTATCATTCACATGTGATTTTTCAACTTTCGGCAGTTTGGAGGTAGGACTTGCAGACATTAGCGGAAATAATGAAGTGGCACTTATGATAGACAGAACAACCGTAAAAGTAAAGAAATCCGGTACTGAAAGAACTGGAACTAATCATGGCATGACGTTATCAGAAAAAATCAGCGTGGTATTAATTCAGCGTGTTAATAATAAAATTAACTACGAAATTTCAAGCAATGGCGAAAAATACAGCGGTGAAATAACGCAAAATAATTACATTACAAAACCGTATTTCACCGTATCTGATATGACAGTTTCCAATGTTGATTTTTCTACTACATGCAGAGATATCCATAACAACATCTGGTTGTTTGGGGATTCGTATTTCTCTTATGGAACAAACAGATGGATGTATTACCTTATTGAAAATGGATATAGCGATAACTGTCTGATTGATGGTTATCCAGGTGAATCTTCCACATATTCCATTCCGTCCTTAAAATCCTATATCGGGCTTGCCAAACCTAAAATTATAGTTTGGTGCGTAGGGATGAATGACGGCAGTGACGATGATTCTGCTCCTAGTTCAACATGGCTGAATGCTATTAATGAAGTGCTTTATATCTGCAATCAGTTCGAGATTACACCTATTCTTGCGACTATCCCGACAGTGCCATCTATCAACCATGAAAAGAAAAATGAATGGATACGAAACAGCGGTTATCAGTATATTGATTTTGCAAAAGCAGTAGGAGCACAGAGTGATGGGACATGGTTTACTGGTATGCTCAGTTCCGATAATGTACATCCGACAATTAGCGGTGCAATGGCATTGTACTATCAGGCAATCACTGATTGTCCACAGTTGCTTTTGAAATAAACTCACTTAAAGCAGACTTTAATGCATTAAACATTTGGAGGGTATAATATTACCCTCCATTTTGTTTCCAGTTTGCTAAAAATTTTATACAAGTTTTGTAAATATTAAGTTAAAATAAGTTAGTAAGTTTTATTTTAAATTGGCCCAGATATTTAGTTAAAATGGGTGAGGGTGTTTGAGTTAAAATGGGTGAGGGTGTTTGAGCTTAAAGAGGCAAAATATATGTCAACGTTATTTGCACATAAAATATTGCACATATTTACACTAAATAAAGCACAGTATTTTCTACTTGACAAGTACTAGAATATGTGATACAATGGGGAAATGAGGTACCCCCTTGAGTTG
>OCIU01001479.1_pt1 | contig 16311 bp, 9 predicted proteins | sample 1538471 | NCBI WGS metagenome assembly OCIU01 (sample SAMN04571693, study PRJEB22368) | human gut metagenome | biome: human gut; material: stool | host: Homo sapiens | place: Luxembourg | collected 2012-06-01 | reverse complement strand
GCCCGTATGCCCAGCTCTCATCGGTCGTGTAGCCCGCTACACTCCCTCTTCGGAGCTGAACATACAGACCAAAATAGAGCATAGAATCATTTAAATTAATTTTGAACACCTACTTAGATGTTGTTTAAAACAAGTTCTATCTGATAGATTGCTGCTTTCTTGCGAAAGCTCAATTAGCTTAAAAGGTGCTTACCCTTTTAAAGAGAAAGGTCTGCACGATACCCCTTGCAGCCAGATAGCATATGAAGGCCAGCCACAGACCGTGGTTGTGGAGGGCAGGGGCGGCAGCAAAAAAGACGGCGAAGAAGAGCACACCTGCCACCGCCGAGGACAGGAGCATGGCGCGTGTGGAGGTGGTGCCTATGAACACGCCGTCCCACACGAAGGCAGCCACGCCGGCCACGGGTATGGCCACCGCCCAGGGCAGATACCGGGCTGCGGCGGCAAGCACAGGAGCGTCGTCGGTGAGGAGCGACAGGAAGGTGTTGCCACCAATGGCGTAGACGGCGGTGTAGGCCGTGGTGAGGATGGCTCCCCACACGAACAGGCGGCGCACCGTGGCGTGAAAGCCCGTGCGGTCGCCAGCGCCGGCATACTTGCCGCAGAGAGCCTCGCCGGCATAGGCAAAGCCGTCCATGACGTAAGAGAAGAGCGTGAAGAGCTGCATGAGCAGGGTGTTGACGGCAAGCACAACGGTACCTTGCGTCGCTCCTGCCGACACGAAGAACAGGTTCACGGCAACGAGAAACAGGGTGCGGAGGAAGATGTCGCGGTTGACGTTGAAGAACCGCATGAGAGCCTCGCCCCGCGTGACAGCCCTGAGCGACAGAGACCTGAGCAAGCCGCGGTGCTTGAGGCAGGCATAGGAGGCAGCAACCAGCAGTCCGCCCCATTGGGCTATGAGCGTGCCCGTGGCCACGCCGTCAATTTTCATCCCCAGTCCATAGACCAGGGTGAGACTCGCCACGATGTTCACAATGTTCTGCACGATGCTCACCGTCATGGTTATGCGCGTGTTCTGCAGGCCGATGAACCAGCCCGTGAAGGCGTAGAGGCAGAGCATGGCGGGAGCGCCCCACACGCAGATCTGAAAATAGGTCCGGACGAGAGGCTGCAACGACGGCTCCACGCCCATGACGCTTATGGCCAGGGCGAGCAGGGGGCGCTGAAGCACGAGCACGGCGAGCGCCACGGCAAGCGCCACGCACAGGCCGCGCATGAGAAGAAGCATGGTTTCGGCGCTGTCGCCACGTCCGTAGGCTTGCGCCGTCATGCCGCTTGTGCCCATGCGCAGGAAGCCGAACACCCAATAGATGACGTTGAACAGCATGCTGCCCACGGCAATGGCGGCTATGTAGGCGGCGTTGCCGAGGTGGCCTGTTATCGCCACGTCAACCAGTCCGAGCAACGGCACCGTGATGTTTGCCACTATTGCGGGAAGGGCAATGTTCAGAATTTCCTTGTCTTTGTTTTTCAGCAATTTCATTTTGAGGTTTTTTATCTGTTTTCACCCTCGCTCTCTACTTTGTCGCTTTGACAGAGCAAGAGGAGGACGAACAATGTCAAAAACATGTGTGCGAGGGGGCTTGTAAATCTTAATTGTGTGCAAAGGTACCATTAATTTCAAAAAAAATAGAGACAACGGAGACAATTCTTGTTTTGCCGATTTAAAGAAAACGGCATTTTTAAGAATTGTCCCTATTGTCTCTATTGTCTTTTAAAAAACTCAAGAAGCCTGTGCACCATTTGTCTTTAGCGAAGTCCGCCAGGGCCTATGTGCTCCATTGTCTTTTCTTCTTTTCTTAGTTTCTGAACACCAGCTTGTTGTCGGCGGCATCGATGGTGATGGGTTTCTCGCGGCTCACCTCGTCAGAGAGAATCTTCTTGGAGAGGTCGTTGAGCACCATGCGCTGGATGGCACGCTTCACGGGACGGGCACCAAACTCGGGGTCGAAGCCCTCGTCGGCAAGCAGACTGATGGCGGCGGGAGACACGTTGAGCGTGAAGCCTTGCGGTTCAAGCATCTTCTTCACGGCGTTCATCTGGAGCGTCACAACCTGGGCAATCTCTGGCTTTGTGAGCGGCAGGAACATGATGGTCTCGTCGATGCGGTTGAGAAACTCAGGGCGTATGGTCTTCTTCAGCATGTCCATGACCTTGGTCTTGGTGTCGGCGATGACATGGTCGCGGTTGTCGGGAGTCATGCCTGCAAACTGGGCCTGTATGTACTGGCTTCCGAGGTTAGAGGTCATGATGATGATGGTGTTCTTGAAATTGACGGTGCGACCCTTGTTGTCGGTCAGACGGCCGTCGTCGAGCACCTGAAGCAAGATGTTGAACACATCGGGGTGAGCCTTCTCTATCTCGTCGAAGAGCACCACCGAGTAGGGCTTGCGGCGCACAGCCTCGGTGAGCTGTCCACCCTCATCGTAGCCGACGTATCCTGGAGGCGCACCGATAAGACGGCTGACGCTGAACTTCTCCTGATATTCGCTCATGTCGATGCGCGTCATCATGGTCTCGTCGTTAAACAGATACTCGGCCAACGCCTTTGCCAGCTCCGTCTTGCCCACACCCGTGGTGCCGAGGAAGATGAACGAAGCGATAGGACGCTTTGGGTCTTGCAGTCCGGCACGGGAGCGGCGCACGGCATCGCTCACTGCCTTTATTGCCTCGTCCTGGCCAATGACGCGCTTGTGGAGCTCCTCCTCCAGGTGCAGCAGTTTCTCGCGCTCGCTCTGCATCATTCGTGTGACAGGTATTCCAGTCCAGCGGCTCACCACCTCGGCAATGTCGTCGGCGGTGACCTCCTCGCGGATCATGGCGTTGCCGCCCTGCGTGTTGCGCAGCTGGGCCTGAATGTCCTTGATGTCTTGTTCGAGAGCCTGCAGCTTGCCGTAGCGTATCTCAGCCACGCGCTCATAGTTGCCTTCGCGTTCAGCCCGCTCTGCCTCAAACTTGAGTTGCTCCATCTGCTGCTTGTCTTGCTGAATTTTGTTCACCAGCCCCTTCTCGCTCTCCCATTTTGCACGGAACGACTTCTCCTGGTCCTTCAGTTCGGCAATGTCCTTGTCGAGCTGTGCAATCTTGTCGGCATCGTTCTCGCGCTTTATGGCTTCGCGTTCGATCTCGAGCTGTTTGAGCTTACGCGTGATCTCGTCGAGCTCCTCAGGCACCGAGTCGCGCTCCATACGCAGCTTGGCAGCCGCCTCGTCCATGAGGTCTATGGCCTTGTCGGGGAGGAACCGGTCAGAGATGTAACGCTCCGACAGCTTCACGGCAGCAATGCAGGCATCGTCCTGGATACGCACCTTGTGGTGGTTCTCGTAGCGCTCCTTCAAGCCGCGCAAGATAGAGATGGCCGACAGCTCGTCGGGCTCGTCGACCATGACGGTCTGGAACCGGCGCTCCAGGGCTTTGTCTTTCTCGAAATATTTCTGATACTCGTTGAGCGTCGTTGCGCCGATGGAACGCAGCTCGCCACGCGCCAACGCCGGTTTGAGGATGTTGGCAGCGTCCATTGCTCCCTCGCCGCCTCCTGCACCCACGAGGGTGTGGATCTCGTCGATGAAGAGAATGATGTTGCCGTTGCTGTTGGTCACCTCCTTGATGACGCTCTTCAGACGCTCCTCAAACTCGCCTTTATATTTGGCACCTGCAACCAGGGCACCCATGTCGAGCGAGTAGAGCTGCTTGTCCTTAAGGTTCTCAGGCACGTCGCCCCGCACTATGCGCTCGGCGAGACCTTCAACGATGGCCGTCTTGCCTGTGCCCGGCTCGCCAATGAGAATCGGGTTGTTCTTTGTGCGGCGCGACAGGATCTGCAGAACGCGGCGAATCTCCTCGTCACGGCCAATCACAGGGTCGAGCTTGCCTTGGCGTGCTTCCTCAACGAGGTTCTTGGCATATTTGGACAGGCTCTGATAGTTTTCGTCGCCCGACGGCGACTGCACCTTCTGTCCTTGGCGCAGCTCCTGAATGGCCTTAACGGTCTCGGCCTCTGTCATTCCTGCATCCTTCAAGATGCGGCTTGCTGTGGAGCTAACCTGCAGAAGGGCGAGGAGCAGAGGCTCGACGCTTGTAAACTCGTCGCCGTTTTTCTGGGCGAAGTCTTGAGCGCGTTGCAGCACCGTGTTGGTGTCGTTGGAGAGGTAAGGCTGTCCGCCCTGCACGCGTGGCAAGCGCTTGATCTCGCTGTCTACCACCATCTCTATCTGACTGGCATTGGCTCCGAGCTTCTGGAATATGTAACCTGCCACATCCTTGGCCTTCACCATCACACCCTTCAGAAGGTGTACTGGCTCAATAGACTGCTGTCCGTTCTGCTGTGCGGTGTTCACAGCCTCCTGAACGGCTTCCTGAGCTTTGATTGTGAATTTGTCAAATGTCATATTTTAATCTCCTTTCTTGTGCTTTGTTTTCTAATTGTTGTTTCTGTTTCTTTTTGAAACGTTGTTTCTGTTTCTTCTTGAAACGTTGTTTCTGTTTCTTCTTGAAACGTTGTTTCTGTTTCAATGCTTTGTTTCCGTTTCACAATAATTTTTTCACAAAGTACATGCCTTGGAATAATTTAATGACAAATTGTCGGTTGTTTGTGACAAATTGACAATTAAGATATTGTGTTCAAGAAATTAGACTGCTTTTATTTGTTTTATAATCAGATGGTTATGAGCTGTTGATTGCTTCTGCCTGTTTTTGCCCTTTTCAATTTTTTTTTCCATCTGTTTTTATCTTTTTCTTTCTGATTTGGCCTGTTGCCGTCTTCCATCATTGGGCGGAAGATGTTGGTGAAGACCATGCCCATGCAGACGGCTACGAAGGTGAGACAGGACTTCATGTTGTGGGCATCGGCACTATTGCCCCCAATGTGGATTATGCTTCGGAGGGTGAACGCCATTATGTCGCCGTAGCCTGTGGCGATGATGAGCAGGTATGTCATGGCAAAGCCCACGACAGGAGCGCCTTGCGTCTTTCCTCACATTCGGCAACGATGGAGCGCATGGTCTCTTCTGCTGTCAACACCTTGTTTATATAGGCAGCCGACTGGCCGATCTCCAGTTCGCCGTTCTCGATGTCGCCTTCAAAGATTCCACGTTTTGAGGCAGCAGGGCCAAGGATCTCTCTCAGCTGCTCCTTCGTGACGTTGCCGCTCTGCTCAGCCTCCGCAATGCGGTCGTAGAGAGCGTTGCGCACAAGGCGGGTGGGGGAGAGAGCCTTCAGGCAGAGCATGGTGTCGCCCTCGCCGCCTTCAATGCACCTCTGCTTGAACGCGTCGCTTGCCGAGCTCTCGGCACACAGCGCAAAGGCAGAGCCTATCTGCACACCCTCAGCACCCATGGCCATGGCGGCAAGCATCTGTCGGCCTGTGGCAATGCCTCCTGCCGCAATGACGGGAATGGTCACCGTGTCGCAGACGGCGGGGATGAGCGACAGGGTGGTGGTCTCTTCCTTGCCGTTGTGGCCTCCTGCCTCGAATCCCTCTGCCACGATGGCGTCGACGCCAGCCGCCTCACACTTGGCTGCGAGCTTGCTGCTCGGCACCACATGCACCACCGTCATACCTGCTGCGTGGAGCATGGCGGTGTATTTCTTTGGGCTTCCTGCCGAGGTGAACACGATCTTCACGCCCTCGTCGATGAGGATCTGCATCAGACGGTCGATCTCGGGATACATTAGCGGCACGTTCACGCCCCACGGCTTGTCGGTGGCAGCCTTGAGTTTGGTTATGTGCTCAACGAGCGTTTCGGGGTGCATGGAGCCTGCGCCGAGCAGTCCGAGACCGCCGGCGTTGCTCACGGCAGCAGCCAGTCGCCATCCGCTGCACCACACCATGCCGCCCTGTATGACGGGATATTTAATCCCGAAGAGCTTTGTTATTCTGTTCTGTTTCATAGTGCTTATTGGGTTTTGTGGGTTTCTGTTCTGTTTTTTGTTCTTAGGTCTTTGCCCTTTGTTCTGTTATAAAAAAAGAGGATGTGTCAAAACGGAATTTTAAAAAAAACTCCCTTTTTTACACACCCTCTCGCTTTTTGTTATAGCGCGTCAGCTAAGCGCGCCAAGATAGATTGTCTTACAAAAAATGTTTCCGAAAATATTTCCAGGTATAATCCGAAAAACAATGCTCCGAAAAAGCTCCGAAAGCCTTTACTTCACAAACTTCTTTCCGTTCATGATGTAAATGCCCTTAGGCAGCGACGAAGCGTCTGTGCCAACATACACGCCGTTGACGGTGAAGATGCGGTTGTCGGCGGGGCGCACGTTGGCCTTGTCGGTAACCACGTTCTCGATGCCCGTAAGCGTGACGGTCTGCTCGATGAGCAGGTCGTCGAACCACAAGCGGCTCTCCTCGTCCTGAGCTGTGAACGAGAGCTTGAAGGTGCCGTTCAGCGTGGTCTCGATCGTGAACGTGTTCCACTGGCTCTTCTTCATCGTGAACTCTTTCTCCAGCTTGTCGCCGAGGTTCACCTTGAGCGTTGTTCCCTTGTCGTTGGCAAAGGGAGCCACCTTGATGGTGATGGTAGCCTTGTCGCCGTTCAGGGTGAAGGACGGCGATGTGAAGGTGGGGTTGTAGTTTTTCTCGCCAAACAGCGCACACTTGTTGCCGCCGTATGCGTGGGCATCAAGACTTAAGGTCCATCCCTTGAGGTCGGTGGTGAAAGCGCTTTTTGTCTGTGAGCCCCATGCTCCCATTCCGCCGAGTCCCTTACACTTGTCGAAGCTCTCGTGCATCACGGTCTCCGTCTTTATTGTAGGCTCTGCGGGCTTGGTGTTTGAAAGGAACATGAACGACACTGTTCCGTCGCTGTTGCGCTTGATGTCGGTGAGGCCGTGGTTCAGCATGAAGGTGCCGTCGGTGTTCTGGTTATAGAGGAACGGCTTTGTCAATGAGGTGTAGACGAAGCTGTTGCGTGAGCCGTATGGGAAGCAGTCGCCCTGCTCGGTGTATCTGCTCAAGGTGCCGTCGGCAGGCGCAATGGTGCAACGCTGGTGGCCGGGATCGTCGTTAGGCTGGTTCATGTTCCACACGTCCTCGTCATAGTCGACATGCGTGATGAGCAGACCGTTTGCAGCAAGCGCTGCGTCCCAGCCTGTGCGCTGGCGGTTCTCCATGATGTAGAACTCGTTTCTGTGGGCGTCGTTATACATGATGTAAGCGTTGCCGCCCTGCGATGTGGGCTTCACGTTGTCTATCTGCTTGTCCTCAGAGCCCAGCTCAACGGGTGTGAGCCATCCTGCCACCCATTTCTCGTAGGCTGTGTAGTTGGCAGGGCGGAAAGAGTTTTCGTTGTAGCTGCCTGAGCACATGACGTCCCATGATCCCATGCCGTAAGCGTTAGAATAGTCGACGTCGTAATAGTCGGGGAAGCCGAGACAATGAGAGAACTCATGGCAGATTGTTCCAATGCCGCTTATGAGGTTGGCGTTGGGGTCGTTGTCCTTGATCTGGTCAATCTCGTTGCTGCAGGCGTATTGTTTCAGCTCTTTGCCGTCGTATTCGGCGAAAGCTGTGGTTCTGCGGCTGGCGTGTGGCCAAATAGAACTCTTGTCGGTGCTGGTGGCCTGTCCGTAACCAGCGTAGATAAGGTAGACGAGGTCAACGTCGCCGCTGTTGTACCAGTCATATTGTGCCATGTTAACACCTTCGTTATGTGCTTGCTTAAGACACTCGTTCACCACATCAACGGTCTTTTCCTCGTAGTTGTTGCCATAATATTCATAGTTGGAAGGCATCATGTAAGGGCCTTTCACGTCGAAGGTGAGGTCGAAGCGTCCGTCGCTCTGGGCGAGGAAATAGTCTTTCACGCTGCCAACAAATCCGTCGCTGGTGCTGAATCCCTCTTTGTTCATCATGTCTTTGTAGAACGCGTTGTCGTGGCCGTCCTTAAACTTCTTGTTAGGGAACTCGGCAAGGAGTATGAGGCAACGTTTGCTGCCAAAATACTTGTTGCCTACGCCAGCCACGCGCTTGGGGCTTGTGTGGGAGATGGCGCTGAACTTGGCGCGGCGCTTGCTTGCCTTTTTCTTGAAGGTGTCGGCCGATGTGAGCGAGTAGGTGCCGTCTTCGTTGGCCATGTAGATGTTGCCTTCCTTGTCTTCGTAGAAGTTGACGGTCTCGTCGCCCTTAAGCTGTGCATAGACCGTTGTTCCGTCTTCGAGTGTGATGTTGCGCCATATTCCCGGAAGGGCGGGCACGGCGAATGTCATGATAGATGTCAGCAAAAAGAGCGACATCAGCAGGATTGTTTTTTTCATTTCTGTTTCTTACGCTGTATTTTTGTTCTTTTTTTCTTGTTCCTTTATTTTGTTCCTTCATCTTGCTTCTTTGTTTTATCGTTTCTCTTCCTTCCATCTTCCATTTTTCTCTTCTCCTCTCTTTCCTTTTTTCCTCTCTTTCTTTTCCTCTTTTTCCTTCTTTATTTTCAAAGGCCTTTTCATCTTTTACAAGAGGTCTTTTAAAATTTTTGTTTTAGTAAATAATCCTTGTACACCAAAACAACTTGCAAAATTACAGATTTATTCGCATGTGGCAATGATTTGTAAATTTAATTCAGTTTTTTTAATTTATTTCGTTATAATTTTGAATATAACACAAACATTCAGTAATTTTGCAGAATGGAACTTATTAAGGAAAGAGATTTTTAAGTGAAGAGTGAAGAGTGAAGAGTGAAGAATTCAATGGCTAAGGCTGTTTGTGGCTGATGCTTTTTTTTCGGCGCTTTTTTCGTCCTTTTTGGGCTTTGCTTATGCTTTTTATGGCATTCTCTGCTTTTAAGTTCTTTGCTTTAGTGGCAGCTCTTTGCTTTTTAGCTTTTGCTGCAACCGTTAACTTTTTGAACGACGCATTTGAGGGAAAATCACAACAATAATAAAAATAAGATTACAAAAAAATGAAAGAAAAAGAGAAAGAGGTAGTACAGCTACCTGAAAACGCCTTCAGAGAACTGAAAGAGGGCGAGGAATACCAGCCGCTGATGAGCGGACGTAAGGTGTACCCCGAAGTGAATTTCTGGTCTGTGACATGGGGCGTGCTCATGGCCATGGTGTTTTCAGCAGCTGCCGCCTACCTGGGTTTGAAGGTGGGTCAGGTGTTTGAGGCCGCCATTCCGATAGCCATCATTGCTGTGGGCGTGTCAACAGCGGCTAAGCGCAACAAGGCGCTCGGCGAGAACGTCATCATTCAGAGCATCGGTGCCTGCTCGGGAGCCGTGGTGGCAGGTGCCATCTTCACGTTGCCCGCCATCTACATCTTGCAGGCTAAATATCCCGAGATGAGCGCTTCGTTCATCAAGGTGTTTATCTCGTCGCTGCTTGGCGGCGTGTTGGGCATCTTGTTCCTCATCCCGTTCCGTAAATATTTCGTGAGCGACATGCACGGCAAGTATCCTTTCCCCGAGGCCACAGCCACAACGCAGGTGCTCGTGAGCGGAGAGAAGGGCGGCAGCCAGGCTAAGCCGCTGCTCGTTGCCGGACTGATAGGCGGTCTTTACGACTTTTTCGTGGCAACCTTTGGCTGGTGGAACGAAAATTTCACCACGCGCGTGGTGTCGTGGGGACAGAGCCTTGCCGACCACGCCAAGGTGGTGTTTAAGGTGAACACAGGAGCTGCCGTGTTTGGTCTGGGCTACATCGTAGGTCTCAAATATGCCTTCATCATCTGTCTTGGCTCGTTTGCCGTGTGGTGGCTGCTGGTGCCAGGAATGTCTATCGTGTTTCATGACACCGTGCTTAACGCTTGGAGCCCGGAGATCACAAAGACCGTGGGAGCAATGTCGGCAGAGGAGATCTTCAGATATTACGGCAAGAGCATAGGCATCGGCGGCATTGCCATGGCAGGAATTATCGGCATCATCAAGTCGTGGGGCATCATACGCAGCGCCGTGGGACTGGCTGCCAAGGAGATGAAGGGCGGCAGCTCGGCCAACAAGGAGCAGCTGCGCACCCAGCGCGACATCTCGTTCAAGATAATTGCCGTCGGTTCCATCGTCACCATCGTCGTGACGTTCCTGTTCTTCTGGTTCGGCGTGATGGAGGGCAACATCCTGTTTGCCATTGTCGGCATTCTGCTCGTAACCGTCATTGCCTTCCTCTTCACCACCGTGGCGGCAAACGCCATTGCCATCGTGGGCAGCAACCCCGTGTCGGGAATGACGCTCATGACCCTCATCCTCGCTTCTGTCGTTATGGTGGCCGTTGGCCTGAAAGGCACGGGCGGCATGGTGGCAGCCCTCATCATGGGTGGCGTGGTCTGCACGGCCCTGTCGATGGCGGGCAGCTTCGTTACCGACCTCAAGATCGGCTATTGGCTCGGCACAACCCCTGCCAAGCAGGAGACATGGAAATTTCTCGGCACCCTGGTGTCGGCAGCTACCGTTGGCGGCGTCATGATTCTGCTCAACGAGACCTACGGCTTCGCAAGCGGCAGCCTGGCTGCTCCACAGGCCAACGCCATGGCAGCCGTCATTGACCCTCTGATGAACGGTGTGGGTGCTCCCTGGGTGCTCTACGGCGTGGGTGCTCTCATAGCCATTGTGCTCACCTGGGCTGGCGTTCCTGCTTTGGCGTTTGCCCTCGGCATGTTCATTCCGCTGGAGCTTAACACCCCGCTGCTCGTAGGCGGCATCGTCAACTGGTATGTGACCTCACGCTCTAAGGACGCAAAGATAAACAGCGAGCGCGGCGAGAAAGGCACGCTCCTTGCCAGCGGCTTCATTGCCGGCGGTGCGCTGATGGGTGTTCTGAGTGCTCTGCTGCGCTTCGGCGGCTTGAACCTCGTCGACGAGAATTGGTTGGCCAACCCGCTGTCGGAGCTGTGCTCGCTCGGAGCTTACATTCTGCTCATCCTCTACTTTGTTTATGCTACAAAGGTGAAGAAGGCATAAGCCCTGTCAAAAAAGCCTGCCTGGCCCTTGCTTTATAGGCTCTTAATGTCAAAAAAGTGGGCTGCAACTTTTACCGATAGAGACAACAGAAACGATGTCTTTCACATTCACGAGTGTTGAAGACGTGTCGTTCCCGTTGTCTCTATTCTTGTTTTGCCGATGCCCCGTTTTTGTCTGCCGGGCATCTTGTTTCCGAAAAAATTTTCTTTTCTTCAATGTTTGGGGTTTAAGCATTTCAATATCAAACCATTAAGGCATTATTAAAAAAACGGGGCCAAAAATAAGTTGAAAATTTAACCGTTTATATTTTTGGAATATCGAAAATAGTGCTATCTTTGCAGTCGAAAAATCTCTCCTTTTGGTAAACAATTTTTCTTTATTCGCAAACAGTGTTTTCTGAAACGGAAAACTTTTTGCTTTTGCGAAAAATGTAAGTTGTTGATAATGAGGAGATATTGTTTTTAAAACGGGAAACTTTAAAATTAAATAATCAAAAATAAATTGAACTGACAATGGAAATGCAGGACTTTACTATTACCAAACGTGACGGCTCAAAGGACCGCTTCTCGCTTGACAAAATAATGAACGCCATAATCAAGGCTTTTGACAGCGTGGGACAGGCCGTGGACCTTGGAACAGTATCGAAAATTATCAGCCATATTGACATTCACGAGGGCATTAAGGTGGAAGACATTCAGAACCAGGTGGAAGAGGGTCTGATGCGAGAGGGTCACTATAAGGTGGCAAAATCGTTCATGCTCTACCGCCAGCAGCACACCGAGGATCGTGAGACAATACAGAAACTGCAATTCCTTACCGACTATATGGAGGCTACCAATGCTGCCACAGGCTCAAAGTATGATGCCAACGCCAACGTGGAGCATAAGAACATCGCCACGCTCATTGGTGAGCTGCCCAAGTCGAGCTTCATCCGCCTTAACCGCCGCCTGCTCACCGACCGCATAAAGAAGATGTATGGCAAGGCGCTGGCAGACGAGTATATTGACATGCTGACCCACCATTTCATCTACAAGAACGATGAGACCAGCCTTGCCAACTATTGTGCTTCTATAACGATGTATCCATGGCTTATCGGTGGAACGACATCTATCGGCGGCAACTCTACAGCTCCCACCAACCTCAAGTCGTTCTGCGGCGGCTTCATCAACATGGTGTTCATGGTGAGCAGCATGCTGTCGGGTGCGTGCGCCACACCCGAGTTTCTGATGTACATGAACTATTTCATCGGCAAGGAGTTTGGCACCGACTACTATCAGCATGCTGACAAGGTGATAGACCTCTCGCTCAAGCAGCGCACCATCGACAAGGTCATCACCGATTGCTTCGAGCAGATTGTCTATTCGCTCAACCAGCCCACAGGCGCACGCAACTATCAGGCTGTGTTCTGGAACATCTCTTATTATGACAAATATTATTTTGAGTCGCTGTTCGAAAACTTCTATTTCCCTGACGGATCACAGCCCGACTGGGGCGGCCTCTCATGGTTGCAGAAACGCTTCATGAAGTGGTTCAATGAGGAGCGCACAAAGACCATGCTCACCTTCCCCGTGGAGACCATGGCCATGCTGACAAAGGATGGCGACTGCGTGGATACCGATTGGGCCGACTTTGCTGCGGAGATGTATTCGGAGGGCCACAGCTTCTTCACATACCTCAGCGACAACGCCGACTCGCTCAGCTCTTGCTGCCGTCTGCGCAACGAGATCCAGGACAATGGCTTCAGCTACACACTCGGTGCCGGCGGCGTGAGCACAGGCTCAAAGAGTGTGCTCACCATAAACCTTAACCGCTGCATTCAGTATGCGGTTAACCACAAGAAAGACTATAAGGAGTTCCTCGCCCATGTGATAGACCTCTGCCACAAGGTGCAGATGGCTTATAACGAGAACCTGAAAGACCTTCAGGCTCATGGCATGCTGCCGCTGTTTGATGCCGGTTACATCAACATCTCGCGCCAGTATCTGACCATCGGAATTAACGGTCTGGTTGAGGCTGCCGAGTTTATGGGCTACAAGATCAATCCTAACGACGAGTATCTGCATTTCGTTCAAGGCATCTTGGGTCTTGTGGAGGAATATAACAAGAAATATCGCTCAAAGGACGTGATGTTCAACTGTGAGATGATTCCTGCCGAGAACGTGGGTGTGAAGCATGCCAAGTGGGACCGTGAGGACGGCTATTTCGTGCCGCGCGACTGCTACAACTCTTATTTCTATGTTGTTGAGGACGACAGCCTGAACGTTATCGACAAGTTTAAGCTGCATGGCGCACCTTACATCGAGCACCTCACAGGTGGCTCGGCTTTGCACATGAACCTCTCGGAGCACCTCTCCAAGGCACAGTATCGCCACCTCTTCTGCGTGGCAGCAAAGGAAGGTTGCAATTATTTCACCTATAACATCCCCAACACCATCTGCAACGATTGCGGACACATAGACAAGCGTTATCTGCACAAGTGTCCTAAATGTCAGTCGGAGAATGTCGACTACATGACCCGCATCATCGGCTATCTGAAGCGCGTAAGCAATTTCTCTATGCCGCGTCAGGCCGAGGCACACCGCCGCTTCTATGCCGGTCAGGGAAAGTTGGGAGAGTAAGAATCTTAATATTTGAAATTTTAAGATTTAAGAGAAGAACCTTTGGGGTAAACGCTTTGAAAGGGCCGATTGCTTGAAAGGTTGATTGCTTGAAAAGGCTGATTGCTTGAAAAGGCTGATTGCTTGAAAAGGCTGATTGCTTGAAAGGCTCATTGCTTGAAAGGCTCATTGCTTGAAAGGGCCGATTGCTTTGAAAGGGCCGATTGCTTGAAAGGTTCAATCTCTTTAAAAACAAGTCTTTAAAAAAGAGGAAGGATTAGAAAATAATGCTTAAATATGTAAATACCGACATCGTCTTTCAGGAGATTCCTGACGAGGTGACCCTTGCCATCAACATCTCCAATTGTCCGTGTCGTTGTCCCGGTTGCCACAGCAAGTATCTGTGGGATGACATTGGTGAACCGCTCACCATGCACGCCATCGACGGGTTCGTGAAGCGTTACGGTCGCGACATAACATGCATCTGTCTTATGGGCGGCGATTCGGAGCACGATTGTGTGAGCAAGATTGCCGAATACATTCACGAGCATTATCCTTATTATAAAGTGGGATGGTACACTGGTCGCACAAAGGTGACGGGAGATGTGGACAAGGAAAAGTTCGACTACATCAAGGTTGGCCCTTACATCAGTCATCTCGGCGGATTGAAAGACTGCACCACCAACCAGCGCCTCTACCGTAAGGCGGCTAATGGCGAGTTTGAAGACATCACCTCGCGCTTCTGGCGAAGATAATTCGAATTTTGAATTTTGAATTTTGAGTTTTGCGCTCGGCTCGTAGAGACGCTTGCCTAAGCAAGAATTGTCGGCTTCGCCGATTTTGATTTATTCAATTTTGAATTATTCAGTTTTGATTTTTCGCTGACGCGGCGCTCTGGGTGACGCTGATAAAAAATATAAAAAGCTGCTACGAACATTTCTGTTTGTGGCAGCTTTTTGTTTAGCCTAAAATTTCCCAATCTTAAGCCCTAAAATTTCTCAATCTTAAGCCCTAAAAAATCTCAATCTTAAGCCTTAAATTTCTCTATTTTTAGCCTTGTTTTTCTTCAAAACGGTTTTGCATATTTATGCATTTTTGCCCTCTTTTTTAGTGGCGCTATCAAAGTGCCCAACTTACGATTTGAAAGTGCCCAAATGACGTCCTCAAAGAGGCTCTTTGACGAGCTCATTAAGGCCCTTTGACAGCCTCAAAGAGGCTCTTTGACAAAACCACCCTATTTTTAAGAGTTGTTAACAAAAACAATAAGTTGAAACCTTGATATTTTTGAAAATTAAAAGCGAAACCCTTGTTTTTGCTTACAATCGCTGTTTTGGATATTTATTCATTCTGTCTTTCCTTTTTGCATATTTATTCATTATCTCTACCTCAATCAACGCTCGCAAGAACGTGACGTTTATGTTCTTCTTTTGTGGTGTCAACGACTGAAAATGGGCTCACTTGCGTGTGGTTAAAGACAATAGAGACAATAGGGACAATTCTTTAAATTTAGCTTTCGCAAATAGGCATAAATCTAAAGTGTGAGGGCGAGGTCGTCAATCTCATATACCAAAAACGCGGGTTTTGCTGCCATTGGCTGCTCAACCCGCGGTTATTGGTTATTGTCTTAAATTTTTCTTAGCTCTTCAAGCTCTTCTCATAGCTCTTTAAGCTCTTCTCATAGCTATTTTATGTTCTTTTCATTGCTTATGTCTTCAAGCATCTTGTTAAGAGTTTCGCTTGGCAGGTTTGTCGACTTGTTAGTGCAATATTTGAACGTTATCGATTTTGCGCCGCTGAACGAAGTCCATTTCAGCTTCACATCCACCGTCTTGCCATTGGTGTCGGGCAGGTCGCTGAGCTTAAAGGCCACAAGTCCTGAAGCCTTGGGTCCGCTTGTTGTGTTGCCTTTGTGGTGGAACGTCAGCTCGTATGGGTTGGCGCTGTTGTCGGCCACCAGGTTCACAAGATGCGGTTGTTTGTCGCCCCAACGTGTGAGGAAGCGCAGGGTGAGGTAGCCGTCCTCAGCCACCGTAGTCCAGTCGCGCATGATCTCAACAGGGTCGTTGCCGTAAGCCTTCACGTTCTCTGCCTGTCCCAGGTCAGGAGCCATGCGCTTGGTCAGGATGCTGTCAATCCAGTTGACGTAAACCTTCATGTTGCGCTTGTCGGTCTGTTGTTCCGTCAAACGTATGTTGCACAGAGCGCGCACCTCTTTGTTGCCGAAGGGCGACTGCGACATGTTGATTGGTGTGAGGGTGGTGTTATCGTCGAGTTGCAGCACCACCGTCTTGCCTTCGTCTTGTGGTTTAACGGTCACGAGCGCGTTGGCAGCACCGGGATAATTGTTGCATATAATATAGCTGTCGTCATCGTCACCGCACGATTGCAGAGTGGCACCTGCCAACACAAGGCCTAACATGTAGGCAAACAATTTTAATTTTTTCATCGTCTTTTTTCCTTTCTTGTCTTTATTTATTTTGATTATTTTTCTCAATCTCCTATATCCTTTCTCTCCTATATCCTTTCTCCTTTCTCATATCTCTCCTTTCTCATTCTCTTTTTTCAAAGCGTAATAGCTTATTTTAAAAAGCGTAAAAGCTTATTTTAAAAATCGTAAAAGCTTGGTCTCCTTTCCACCTAATTATATATAAGCACAATAAAAGCGAAATAAAGCGCAAAGGCGTAGCCCTTTTTTTACCTTTTTACCTTTTTACTTTTTTACCTTTAAATGTTTTTCCCTCCAGAATCTTGTATCTGTAAACCTAAAATGTTGTTAAATCCTCAAATCCGCAACCTATAGGGTTTCGTGGGAATTTACTTGTAAAACGACCAAA
>OCIU01001474.1_pt1 | contig 16337 bp, 27 predicted proteins | sample 1538471 | NCBI WGS metagenome assembly OCIU01 (sample SAMN04571693, study PRJEB22368) | human gut metagenome | biome: human gut; material: stool | host: Homo sapiens | place: Luxembourg | collected 2012-06-01 | reverse complement strand
TACGATCTGCGCCGCATGTGGGTCGGAACCTTCCACGGCCTGTGCAACCGCATTCTGCGCACCCACGCCCAAGACGCGGGGCTCCCGAAGACCTTCCAGATTCTTGACTCGAGCGATCAGCTCTCCATGGTCAAGCGCGTCATGAAGGCGCTCAACATCGATACCGAGAGCTACGATCCCCGTCAGGTGGCGAACGTCATCAACTGGTACAAGGAAAACGGCATGCGTGCGTCGCACGCCGCAGGCCAGCAGGGCGGCGACGAGACCGCCGTCAAGGTCTATCAGGCCTACGAGCAGCAGTGCCAGCGCGAAGGCGTCGTGGACTTTGCCGAGCTTCTTCTGCGCTGCTACGAGCTTCTCGACCGCAATGAAATCGTCCGCTCGCATTATCAGAACCGCTTCCGTCACATTCTCGTCGACGAGTTCCAGGACACGAACGTCCTGCAGTACCGTTGGCTTCAGATGCTGGCGGGGTTCGGACGAGGCCCCGGCGGCGCACCGATGAACGCCGTCTTCGCCGTGGGTGACGACGACCAGTCGATCTACGCCTTCCGAGGTGCGAACGTGGGGAACATGAGCGACTTCCTCCGCGACTTCGGCGTTGAGGAGCCCATCAGGCTTGAGGAGAACTATCGCTCGACGGGGACGATTCTTGACGCGGCCAACGCGCTCATTGCACACAATTCGAACCGTCTCGGCAAGAATCTCTGGACATCGGGCAGCCGCGGCGACCGCATCTGCGTGGCAGAGCTTGACGACGACCGCGCTGAAGCAGAGTGGATCGCCCGCGAAATCGAGGCGGACCGCTCCCGAGGCCGCGCCTGGCGCGACCATGCGATCCTCTATCGTGCGAACGCGCAGTCGCGCGCGCTCGAAAGCGCCTTTGCTGCCCGAGGGATTCCCTACCGCATCTACGGCGGACAGCGCTTCTTCGAGCGTGCCGAAGTCAAGCACGTGCTCGCCTATCTGCGCCTGATGGACAACCCGGGCGACGACACGAGCTTTCAGCGCGTCGTCAACTTCCCGCTTCGCGGGATCGGTGCGCGCACGATCGAGACGCTGGCGGAGGAAGCCGCCGCACGCGGACTCACGCTCTTCGGCACACTCTTTGCGCCCGACTACAAGGTGCCCCCGAAGCTCGCGGCCTTCCGCGAGCTCATCATGAACATGCGCGAGGAAGCGGATTCCCTCAGCCTTCAGGACACCATCAAGCTCGTCATCGTGCGCTCGGGTCTTGAGGCCCACTACAACGCCGAGAAGGACGGCGAGGACCGCATTGCGAACATGCGTGAAATGATGTCGGCTGCGGCGGGCTACATCGCCAACGAGGGTCTGCCCGACAGCATGCCTGCCTTCAGGCCCGCCGATGAAGGCGGTCAGACGCCGCTTCAGGGCTTTCTGACTCAGGCGACGCTCGAGGCGGGTGACAAGAACGAGCAGGGTGATGTGGACGCCGTTCAGCTCATGACGGTGCACGCCGCCAAGGGTCTGGAGTTCCCGCAGGTCTTCATCGCCGGTGTCGAAGAAGGACTCTTCCCGCACTTCTCCGCTCTCAAGGACGAGCGGGGTCCAGGTGTCTCCGAAGAACGTCGCCTGATGTACGTGGCCATCACGCGCGCCAAGCAGCGTCTGGTCATCACGTATTGCAAGAGCCGCATGCAGTACGGCGAATACCGCAGGAACGAACCCTCAAGCTTCCTTGACGAGATTCCTGAGCAGTTGGTCGACAACAAGGACCTGACGGCCGAAGCACAGGGCTACAGGAGTTCGTACGGCGGGCAGAGTCGCGCAAGTGGTTACGGATGGGAGCGTCCGTCCTTCGGAGGATCGCGCGGCGGCGAGCGAAGCTACGGCCGCTCGTCCTCTTCCTCCCGCAGCTGGAGTTCGTCTTCGTCGTCCCGCGGTGGCTCGTCCTCCTACGGTTCCTCGCGCTCGTCCGCTTCTCAGGACAAGGACGACTGGCGCAGGGGACTCTCGGGCGCAGGCGGCACTTACCGCTCGGGTGAGGATCCCGTCGTGAAGAAGGCGGCCGCGCGCGCAGCAGGCTCTACATTCGGCTACGAGGCGGGCGACAAGGTAGAGCACAAGAAGTTCGGTCGCGGCGTGATTGAGTCGATCACGGGCTCGGGCAATGATGCCCGCGTCTACATCCGCTTCAACGACGTTGGCCGCAAGGAGCTCCTCCTTGCGCTTGCAGCGAAGAACATGCAGAAGAAGTGATGCACGGGACTGGCTTTTTGCAAGGACTTCACTGCAATCGGTCAGGATCTGCTAGAATTCACTACCCTGACGCAAGACAGGACGGTGGTGGCCATAGTTCAACTGGATAGAACTGTCCCCTCCTAAGGGACGGATCTGGGTTCGAGTCCCGGTGGCCGCACCAGAAACACTAGATATAGTGTGGTAAGACGTGGTAAACACAAGATGTAGTAGGTGTAAGAGGGTGTAGCGCGGTAGAGTTACTGCAGATTTACTGCAGAGTTACTGCAGGCTAACCCACCTGCTTCACTACATCATGTCTACTATCCTCAAGCGTGGCGACAAGTACCAGGCGCAGGTCTGCATCGCAGGTCAGCGCTTCGCAAAGACGTTCGCCAAACTCTCCGACGCCCGACGATGGGCGCTCGCCCGTGAGGCCGAAGCCGAAGAGGGCTTCGCTCGCAATTCTCGTGCACCTCTCTCAGACGCCATCGAGCGCTACAGAAACGAGGTCGCCTCCTATCAAGCCCACTGCCGGCATGCACTGGCGGTCTTCGGCTATCTCCTCTCCGATCCGATCGCTCAACTGCCAACCTATGCCGTCACGTCTGACGACATCCTTGGGTGGATGGAAAGGCGTCGCACGGTCCCGTCGCGCGCGACCGGGAAGATCGTCACCGAAGCTACGATCCGGCGACAGCTTGAGATGATCTCAGGCTTCTTCTCCTGGGCGGTCGAGCAGAAGCTCATCAAGGTAAATCCGTGCCGTGGCGTCAAGAAGCCCGCAGAATCCGACGCCCGTGAGCGCATCGCCAGTGACGACGAGATCGAGCGCCTGAAGATCGCCGCCGGGTGGGAAGAGGGCATGATCCCTCGCACGAAGACGCAGCGCGTCTGCGCGGCCTTCGTCCTCGCTTGCCTCACAGGCATGCGCTCGGGCGAGATGATGCGCATCGAGCGCTCATGGATCAGGGGAAACGTGCTCTGGATCCCAATGGAAGCGACGAAGACGGAACACTTCAGGAAGATCGCCTTGAGCGACCGCGCCCGCAAGATCCTTGACGACGTCGTGTCGCTCGGCATCGAGCCGTCCATCTGGGGACTGTCTGACGGGAGCCGGGACAGTCTCTGGCGAAAGATCCGTGATCGTGCTGGTCTCGGAGAAGTGCGCGATTCGCAAGGCCGCCTCATCGAGCAGGCCCTGCACTTCCACGACGGCCGCGCAACCTTCTGTACGTGGGCGGCCTCCCCAGGCGAGGACGGCGCGCCTCGTCTTGACGTCATGTCACTCGCCCGCCAGACAGGACACAGGAGCGTCAAGATGCTCATGCGCTACTACCGCCCGGATGTGTCGACCTTCTCCGACCGTCTCAAATGAAAAAAAGGGGGAGCCTCCTTGTGGAAGCTCCCCTTTGTTCACATCTGAGAGGATCGTCGTCGGTCGATCCAGTGAAATACCTCGCCTGCGTACCACCTCTTCTCGCGAGATCCAAGGTAGATCGGTGCCGGGAAGTACTTGTCCGCGATCATCGTCCTGAAGACCGAGCCGTCGGGCGGAAAACCCGTGAGCGCTGCGATGTCTCGCGTCGAGAGCAGGCCCTTGGGGGCGGCGGCCCGGGCGATCAGGCCTGCGGCACGCTCGACGATATCCTTCTGCATGCCGTCTGTCAGTGGAAGCGTCGTCATCGGTTTTCTCCTATCTCAGGAAACTGGCATGCGACCCGCTTGCGGATTTCCTTTTTCATCTTGACAGGCATTTCTAGTACTCCTCCATTTCTTCTACAAGTCGACGATCAAATTCAGCCACTCGAGCTAAAAAGTCCCCAGAGATCCACTCGCTTTTTTGATCATCAGGCCAACACTTGATGAGCGATTTGTACTTTGTTGCATGAAATCCACGGCAAAATGCGTACATGGGCTCTCCGCTTGGTCTTCTGAAATTCTCACCGTCGAAGTGGCCACGCAATCGTGCGATTTCTTTCCCTGATTCTTTTTCCTGAATCGAAAACATCAGGTCGACGTTTTTGGGGATGTTCCAAGACTTCGTTGGGTTCCATTCGTTCGGACGAAACTCCGGGTTTTCCTTGACGTCTTCAGGGGTGAGATCGACAGAAAAGCAATTGCCGAATTTGACGGTCCTCGCTTCGCCAGTCCAAACTCGATTAAGTTCTTCCGACAGGCTCGGCCCGCTGTACGGTGTGAGCATTGAGAGAATCTCATTAAGACGAAAGTCTTTCAGTTCAAACCGTGGGGTTTTCATTCTTCATCGTCCTCCTCGCCATCCGGATCGTCCCACGGGCGGAAACGGTCGACCTCGACTGGATGGCCGCGCCAATCCTGCCACTCACAATCGCCAAAGTCTCCGTACTCAGCGTAACGGGCCGCAATCCGTGAGGGTTCGCCGTCATAGGCTTTGTACTCACAGCGCATCCAGACACCTACGGGAGGTTGGACATCCGGGTAAACGTTCCAGGCATTCGGGTTGTACCTGTGAATCTCTTCGACTTCGTCATCAAAGAAGGCCAGGTTGAACCGATGCAGGTCGAATCCTGGGCTTTCTAGCTTTTCACCGAACTCGACGAAGATCATGCCGTCGTCATGATTCGCGTGTTGGAGTCTCTTCGAGAAGTCTCCATCACTAAGTGCATCCAGTTGCACTTGAAGGTTCTTATCTTTGAGGCGGAAGGTCATTCTTCATCTCTCCATTTCTTCAGCAGTTCTTCTTCCTCGATCCGATCGAGCTGCCGGTCGACCTTCAGCACTTGGCACTTGACGATCTCTTCGGCAAGCTCAGGGAAGAGGAGCTCGAGTTGCTCGATCATGATCAGCGTGTCGGCGAACTCTTCGGCCATCTGCTTGAAGTGGAGTTTCGTCGGGCGTTGAGAGTAGCGCATGACGGCAGACGTGGCTTCGGAGAGCTCTTCAGCCGTTTTGCTCAGCTGGCTCATGGGGCCGTAGCGTTCGGCGATGCTGCGGAGTTTGCTGGCGTAGGTTGTCCGTTTCACTTGATCTCCTTTGCTTTCTCATGCTCGGCCAGGTCACTGGCTGACATCAGCTTGTAGGTGGTGATGTAGCGTCGGAGATCGAGGCGGGCGCCGAACTTTTCGTCAAGCCAGTTCTCGCCGTCCCACTTCACGATCAGTGTGAAGACGTCAGAGGGATTGTCGCGGGGCACGAAGCGCATGGCGTACATGCCGACGTTCTTCGGGATGATGAGCGGCCATTCGTAGGGATATGGGTCAATCATTTTTTACCTCTGTTTTGAGTAGAAAAACTCGGATGGTGTTGTCAGGCTGTTTCATGCATTTGCATTGAAAGCCGGTGAAGACAGGGCTTGCCAGATGCGGGTCAAGTATGTTGGAAGCACCATGGAACGCTCTATGGATTGCATTTGCTACGCTCGTGGCAGCCATGTCCTCGCAGTCGAAGATGAAGGTGTTGGAGAAGGGCTGCATGTCGCGTAGCTTCTTCAGAACGCGAGGCCATACGCTGAAGTCTCGAGGTCGACGCTTGAATGGACTTTCCTTGGCCGGTCGTTCGACCTTACGCTCGATGTGTGGCTCTTCAATGGCTTGTTTGTCCTCGATGCTCTTGAAGATGTCGTCAGGCGCAAACTCGAGACTTGAGACAGATCCTGCGTCAAGACCGGATGCAGGGAGTCTTACGTAAACTTCCAAGCCTGTCAGCGGATAGGTCGTTTTGATGAGCAGCCCCTTTTCGTCGATCGTTGGCGGGCATTTGGTCAGCTCGCTGACGATTGCCAAGAGCGTGCTGCTGACGTAGCACGTCCTCTCTTCCGAGAGCTTTCCGATCATTCGTCCCATAGCTATCTCCTTTTCTTGGTGTTGGACAATTTGGCTGCAGAGTTGCAGGCCTCATCGTGAATCTTTTTCCGTAGTTCTCTGATGTCATCGAGCAGTAGCTGAACGGTGTACTGGAGACCTTCTGCCAAGCGTTCGCTTTCCTGAGCAGCGATGCTCATCTTTGAGAGGCTCCTTGGCTTGCCTTCTTGCCGGATGCTATAGATCTCAGAGAACTTCCTGATGAGGGCGTCTGCCTGGGCATTGATGGAGCAGGCGCGATCAGACAGGCGATCTGCGTGGATGCAGGGCGTTGAAGCCTTCGGTTTGATGGGACGCCATTCGGCGTAAAGCGGTGTCATCACGCTGCCCCCAAGATCACGTCATAGATGTAGACGGCGGAGCCGGCCAGGGCGCCGAGGAAGCTGCCAATGGCGACACCTGCCGCTGCGAGGAATACGACGAGCCCGACGAATCCAACGAGGAACTCGCAGAAGAGTAGAAAGTCTTTGAGCATGTTCTGGCTACAGATGGTTGGTTGATCTAGGTAAGCGCTCTTCCTGAGGGCTGACAATGCTCGGACGGAACCGGAACGAGCGAAGGGAGGAAGAGCGCTTGCCAAGATGCCCTCAATGAGGGCCGGAGGTCAGCAGATGTACTCGATGAGCTGTGGATGGTCTTTCGCGATTCTGAGGAAGACCATCTTTCGAATGTCGTCTTCAGTTGTGCTAGCCGGAACGGAGAAGCTCATGGGCATGAGGACTGTGCTGATCTCTCGACCGCTCCAGAGGTTGAAGGCCGTCATGCCGTAGCGCACGATCATGTGCGTCTTGAGGGTCTCGTTCGGAAAGTCCTCCATTGACCAACTCAGGCGATAGCCGACGCGACCGACCTCATGGATTTGCTCCCGGTAGACGATCATTCCGTCACGCATGTGGATCTCCTTTCAGGACAGATGAGGTCGATGTACTGCGGGTATTCATCGCAGATGATGCGGATGATCTTTTCAAGCGCTTCTCGACCGCTGATGTCGCATGCGACGTGAATCTTTCGTAGGGGTATCAGCTGCTCGATGTCCTCCAACGTCCTGAGGTCGAAGGAGTGAAGGTCGAAGATGAGGCGACAGAGCCGTCCCTCTCGTTCTCCGAGCCAGGTGAGGTTGTAGCCGACACCGTTGACCGTGCGGATTCGACGACCTTGGGTAATGGGGTGTGACATTGAGTCCTCCAGTAGGGTCAGATGGCGCCGAGCATGAGGAGCGTCAATGCCGCGGTCGCTGGAATGGCTGCGAGTAAGGCGAATCCAAATCGAAGCTCGCGACGGTCTTCTTCCTCGGAGCAGAGAGGTCCGCGGTAGTCCTGGTCCGGGGCGCCGAAGACGAAGCGGGATAATGCCGGCGGAAGGTGGGCGACCATGCGAAGAAGCACCATGCGAAGAAGCGTTGTCATTTAGAGCTCCTTTCAGGGGAGGTGAGAATGGGGGTGTAGACGTCGGGGTCAAACCAGTTTTCACGGAGAGTCACTACGTACGCAGATTCGAGAGGGTTGGCAGCGCCGATGGGGCCGTCGCAAAGGCACACCACCAGCGACGGATCAACCGTCTCTAGCGATGCCTTCAGCTGGCCGACAGAGAGGCGGCCATCTTCGACGGCACGCGAGAGGCAGCCTCTGGTAGCGCGCTTATGGTTGAGCACGATGGCCTGCTTGCGAGCGGTTTTTTTGTTGGTGTTGTTCATGATGGATTCCAGTATTGCTGGGGGCTCCTCGCAGTGAGAAGATGGACGGTGAAGCAAATAACCAACCACTCACTGGAGGATGCGCTTGATTTGGTCGGTCATACCGCCATCTTTTCAGACACGGACTGCTTCGCACCCGGTTCAAGGATCGGATCTAGGTTCTCGTCTGCGGCAATTGCGCATACAAGTGCGGTGCGGGCGACAGTGTCAGCGAGAAAGCCGATCGAGAAGTACGTCTCGTCGCAGTAGATGTGTTCTGAGAGCGTCCAAGTCAGCAGGTCCTGCATGACTGTCTTCTTGATGTCGAGGACAAGGCTTGAGTATTCGTCGCGGATGTCCTCGCTTGGGTATGAGGGAGCGCCTGCGAGTTCCGCAGCCATTCGGGAGCGCACAAGCTTGTAGTAATCGTGCTTGCGGACTTCGGCCATGTATGGGCGCATGAATGCGCTCGTCAAGGCGATCTGGTTTGTGGCGTCGGTCATGGTTCATTCCTCAAGTTCGATGTCATCTGCGATGTCGTTGAGCCAGACAGCGGTGTTCTTGATCTTGTCGGCTTCGTCGAGAAGGTTGAGGGCGTCTCCGCGAACACAGAGGCTGTATGCGTGGCGCAGCAATCGGCGGACGATAAACAGACGGCGACCTTCATCGGTATCAAGCTCTGCGACCGGGAGGCCGGAGAAGTGCTTTCCAAGCTTCTTGCGGATGGCTTGGACGTCGAGCGCCGTGCTGGAGAGAGTTTCAGTGTTGGTCATGAGAAAACTTCCGTTGTTTGTTTTCGTACTAGCAAGCTACGCTTGCGTTGCGTGGAGAAATAATAGCGCCAAATCGAGCGAGAAGCAAGTAAAGATTGCTGTTTGGGCAAGAGGAATTTTGCGGACGCAACAAAAAACCCCGCTTCTAGGCGGGGTTTTTGAGGAAGTTTTGGGTTAGATCAAAGTACGTCAGCTCGAATCTGGAGGACTAGGCGCCCGACAACCGTGATCGTGTCGGCGATCTCCCTAGGTATGGTTTGTGGCGGGTACATCTTGTTGTCTGACAGCAGCGTGAGGGACCCGTCGATATTGACTTGGACGCGTTTAATGAAGATTCTCGTTTCTGCCTGCAGGCAATAGATGCCGTCAGCAAGGATCGTCGTTTGGTTCTTGTCGATTACGGCGGACGAGCCGCGCTTGAGGGTAGGTTCCATAGAGTCGCCGAGCGTGTGGATGATGTGCAGGTTGTTCACGCCAGTTACGCCCGGCCACGACGAGGCCGCCGAGGGGGATACGCCGATCAGTTGAACGGGGGAGAGATCGTCTCCGGGGTTCCCGCCGCCACCGCAAGAGCCGTACACGTCAAGGACCGGGATCAGGACGAGATCGGAGGTTTCTTCAACGCGAGAGGAAGGCTCACCTTTTTCGTCGATGACAACGATGTTTTCTCCCGTGAGGAGGGAAACGGAAACGCCTAGCAGCTCTGCCAGTCTGCGAAGGTTGGAGAGCGTAGGCGCGGCGCCAGACGCCCAGCGCGTGACTGCTTGGCGGGAGACTCCAAGAGCTTGAGCAACCTGTTCATGAGTCAAGCCCTTGCGTTCGATGGCGAGGGAAATAGGGGTTTGCATGGTGAGCTCCACAAAAGAGGTTGGGCTTGCTTACCTAACGAGTATGCAAGGAAATCTTGCTTAACGCAAAGCAAGAATCGCTTGCGACCGTGTTTTGTGTGTGGCTATAATTGCTTGCATCTGGAGGTCTGAATGACACGTACTACTTGCAAGCTCAATCCCGTGCAGATGGCGATCCAAGCTGCGGGCGGGCGCAAAAAGCTCGCCGAGAGCCTCACTCCGCCTATCACCAGACAGGCGGTGGAGCTTTGGCTACATAACGGCGAGGTCCCACCTCGTCGAGTCGACGAAGTGTCGAGGCTCACGGGAATACCGAAGCATCTTCTTTCTCCCCTGTTCAAAAAGGAGTCGTGATGGCGGATTACGACAACACTCGCTACTACTGGCTTCAGCTACGTGAAGAGTTTTTTGAGAGCGACGAAATCGACTGGCTTGAGGAGCAGCCGAATGGCCCCGCCCAGGTGCTCTTCTATCTGAAGCTGTGCCTCAAATCACTCAAGACGAACGGGCTGCTGGTCCGCAGGGTGGGTCAGATGCTCATCCCGTATGACGCAGAAAAGCTCGCCGACTTCACTAGATCCGACGTCAACACTGTCCAGTGCGCAATCGTAAATCTGAAGATGTGCGGGCTTGTTGAGGTCTTGGAAGACGGGACGATTTTCATGGCCCATCTGTCCAACTTGATCGGTTCAGCCAGCGGCGGCGCCTTAAAGAAGCAACAGCAGAGAGCCCGCCGCGAGTTGGCCGAAAGTGCCTGTCGCCCAGTGGTGGACGATGAGGCGGACACTGGGGTGGACAAATGTCCACCAGAGTATAGAGATAAGAGATTAGAGACTAGAAGGGAGGATATGGGTGGAAATTCGGCGCCTCTTGACGACTATGACCTGATCGCCGACGAGGTCGGCTCTGAGTTCGACGTTGTCGAACCCCCGCCCGGACCGACCGCGTGCAACGAGGAAAAGGATCAAGGCTCACGCATGCCGCCGTGTCCCTACGACCGGATCGTGACCCTCTACCACGAGATCCTGCCTGAGCTCCCCCGGGTGGCCACGCTCACATCCAAGCGCAGAAGCTGGATCACGGCACGCTGGCGCTCTGTCTGCACGACCGAGAAGGTCGCGAGTCAGGCTGACGGGCTTGACCTCTTTCGGGGGTACTTTTCCTTGGTACGAAAAAGCCCCTTCCTGATGGGGTTGAAGCAACCAGGAAAGGGCCATAGCAGAACGTTCAAGGCCGATTTGGAGTGGCTCATGAACGAGTCAAATTTTACCAAAGTCGTGGAAGGAAAGTACGCGTGATGAATGCACAAAAAGTCGAAAGGAAAGTCTTGGAGCCTGCCTGGACCGGGCCGGAACGAAGGGTGCGCGTGAACACGGCCGAGGTTGTGCCGGTTCGCGAAACAGCGAGCCTCGCGGGTGGCGCCGAGAAAACGGGTTTTAAAACCCGTCAAAAAGAACGGGCTTTAAAACCCGTTGACGTCAAAGAAGAGTTCGCGGGCTGTCTCGCGCACCCCGAGAAACAAGGTTAGAGCTGATGGACGGCTTTCTGATGTTCGTGATGGCGACTTTGGAGCTCTGCGTCATTGTGCTTTTCATCCGCGTTCTTTTCGCTGAGCTAGAGCTGCTCAGTTTGTACAAGGGGCTCGCCAAGCAACAGGAAAGGTTGCAGCAGCGGCTCGATGCTCTGGAGGGCGCGGAATGAGTACGTTGGTTGGTCCGTGCTTTCAGCTGTTTTTGCTGGTGATGGCGATTGGATGCCAAGACAGGACGCGAGACAGTCTCATGAAAACGCGGAAGCTCTTGGAAAACTTCGAATCGCTTGTGGAGCGGACTTCGAAGGTGGCTTCAAGAGGTCCGTTGGACGGAAGGTCCCAGATGAGCGGAGCCGCAGACGCGAAGGGCTGAATACGAACAAGGTCGGCGTCCACCAGGGCGAGTTGCAGACCTCGAACGTAGATGGCTCTGACCTTCACAGAACTGACCGGGGCGAAGCCTTGATGGAACGTGCCGTCGTGAGTAACGCGAAGGAATATGCGTCCATCTTTGACAAAGGTGGTCATGTCCGTTCCTTCAGAAATGGCCTTGGCAGTCAGTAGCCAGGCGCATGGGATGAAGCCCAGGACCATGTACAGAAGCTGTAGATACGTTTGGGCATCGTCAAGCATTGGAAATTCCTCCGTGGGGTGGTTGATGGACTGTGTTGGGGAACACACCTCAATCATCCCACGGAACCAAACAAAAGGAGTTGCCGCTATGGCAGGGTTTCTTTCAAAAGCGATCAGCGAACAGAAAGCGCGGACGCGTCCGGATGCTGATGAGGGCAACGGTTCCTACATGGTGCCGACGTCGATGGCGTGTCCGGCTGCCGGCTGTCCGTTCCCGTGCGATACGGGGCGCAATGGCCGGTTCCTTTGCTCATTCCATACGGGCGTGCAGTCGCAGTACTGGCCGCTCGTCACGGAGATTCTGCAAAGGTATTGGGCCGTCTGGCAGATGGCCATCATTCACTACCAATGCTTCAACGACTTGGAGGCAGCGACTGAAGTGATTCACCAGATCAACGCGGATCCCGTCATGCGGGCGGCAGGCATCGAGATGCTGAGTGAGGCCGAGATGAAGGCGATGTATGGGCGCGGAACTGGCCACTTCCCGCTCGACATCATCTCGACCATGATCCATCGTGAGATCGAAGTTGGGATCGCCAAGAAGCGCGAGCGTGACGCCGGCAAGAAGCAGGCAAGGCCGTCGGCAGCTGAGCGGGTGAGGTCGCTTTGTCAGCGTATCGGTCATCGTGCGGCGCCGATGGCGGAGCCGGTTTGAGGAGTGGAAATGGAATGGTAGTCGTCGAAGGGGAGCCGGTCGGTAAGGGGCGCCCTCGGGTGAGCTCGAGATCCGGCACTGTCTACACGCCTAGGAAGACTGTTGCGTATGAGGATGCGCTGCGCTTCGCTGCAAAACTGTCAAAAGATCGGCTTGGTACGGCCCCGGCTATTGCGATCATTCGAGCTTTCTCTGAACCGCCGACATCATGGTCGCAGAAGAAAAAGAAGGTGGCAGTCGGCGGCCTGGTTCAGAAGATCACGAAGCCGGATATAGACAACGTCGTGAAGTCGGCTCTGGACGGCATTCAGGATGTGTGCTTTGACGACGACAGACAGATCGTTGCATGCGTTGCCATCAAAGCCTATGACGTTCGGGCGAGGCTCGAGATCGAGCTCCTTGCGATCAAAGATGAGGGAGAGGTGCTCATCGCGCAGGGTGAGGGCAGAAGCTTCGAGGGGTGTTCGCTTGAGGATTTGCTGGCAAAGGTACTGGGAGGTAATTGTGGAGCGGGACTGGCAGACTGTGAAGAGACTGGAGAACTGGCTGAGGGTCTTCGCGCCGCGTAGGGCAGTCTCGTCATGGGGGCGAGCGCCATTCCTTGCGTTGGAGGAAACCCTTTTGAGGGAATATGGACGCGATGAGAATGCCCCGTGCAGGGCGGCGCCGTCAAAACAGTTGGATATGGCTGATGCGGAAAAGGTCGAGGCGGCTCTTTGCTCGCCTCTCATGCCTGCTATCGAAAGGAAGCTCATCACGACCTTCTATCTTGCTAAGGACGTCCAGTGGTCATGCTTCGGTCGACTATGCCGGTCGGCAGGGACTAGTAGGCGCCGGGCAGCCGATGACCTGATGGCGGCCGAGTGGCTGTTAGGGAATCTCCTGAGACGTCTTTACGATGCGTAGCCTATGATTTCTTGAGCTGAAGTAGGTGAAATGGCGAGTTGGTGTAGTTCGCCTTTTTTATTTGATTGGTTCAAGAGATCAGGAGCAAACATGGAGTTGGAAAGCATTCGTGCATACGATGCCCGTGAGCATTTGGCCTTCAATGGTCGCAGGATCAAAGAGAAGGCCTTCCGTAGCCTGTCAGGGTTGTTGCGAGGGATTTGCGTTGACGGTGTTGTCAACCAAGAGGAGCAGACGGAACTCTGGGAATGGATTCGTAAAAATGCTCATTATGCAAAGTACCATCCGTGGGATCTTGTGATCAATCATCTGGAGGACTATCTTCGAGACGGAAAGATCGATCCAGAAGAGATCGAAGACTTGGTTTGGCTCGCTGACAGACTCTCGGAATGGACAGATATCGATGACCTCATAAAGGATCGTATCCAGGAACTCCATGGGATTTTCCATGGAATACTTGCAGATAGACAACTGTCAGACGAGGAGATCAATTCTCTTCGTGATTGGGTCTTCGAACATGATTACCTTGCTGGCAGTTACCCATATGACGAGATCTCGTCGCTACTGGTCAATGCCTTGACGGATGGTAATGTCACTCATGAAGAGCGCGAACAGATCATGACCTTTATGGGGGAGTTCATCGACTTCAATGAATCGGCCACCTTGTCGAAGGAACGCTTTTTGGAGCTCAAGCAGAAGTATTCGATCAAGGGAATTTGCGCTGTTGATCCAGAGGTGGAGTTAGAGGGAAAGACGTTCTGCGTGACTGGTGAGTTTGAGAAGGCGAGCCGAGAAGAGGTTTGTCGCCGCATTCTGGATGCGGGTGGCCTGGTGAAGATGACTATCTCAAAGAAGATCGACTATCTTGTCGTCGGGAACGCCGGTAACCGGAGCTGGGCCTTTTCGTGTTATGGTCGAAAGGTTGAGCAGGCCGTGAAATTGAGAAAGGAAGGCGCTAAGTTAGTGATCGTCTGCGAACGGGATTTCTGGGATGCACTCGGATGATCCCTTGCTTAAGTAACTAAATGTAAAAAGAGGGGTGCAGACCTTGAATGGGGTTCCTTATACTCGGTTCATGAACTAGTACGAAGCTGTGAATCAGCCAACTTGAGCGCACGCGCAGGCCGAAGTGTATCTGTAGCAAGCGCTCAAGGAGCTAGTTCTTCTCTGAGTCGCGGCCGCAAGGGTGACATCGAGAAACTCCGAAGAAAGACGAAAAGGGCGACTTCGAAAGAGGCCGCCCTTTTTCTATTGATGGTTCGCTACCTTAGGGCAGTTGTTGTTCTGAGGCCTAGGGGCGGGGATTTTTCCCTTGCCCCTCTTTTATTCAGGTGAAGGATGCCGATCTTGACTCTCTGCAAGTACCCAGGTTGCCGCAAGCCGGTCCCGCTTGGCGCCAAGTATTGCGAAGCTCACAAGGCCGCAGGCGAGGCTCGTGACGCGAAGTTCGCGGCTGATCGAGATAGGCGCCGGACTGAGAGAGCTGGGTCGTCGTCCGCTCGAGGTTATGGCTACAAGTGGCAGCGACTTCGAGCTCGGATCCTTGCTGCGCATCCGCTCTGCGTTGAGTGTGAGAAGCGCGGGATTATCAAGTTGGCGACCGACGTCGACCACATCAGGCCGCACAAGGGGAACCCGTTCCTCATGTGGGACGAGGACAACCTTCAGCCTCTCTGCCACGAATGTCACAGCCGGAAGACGGCGCGTGAGGATGGCGGTTTTGGGAATGCTATTTAGCTGATTTTGGCTGTGGCTTGAATCGGTTTTTAATTGCGTTAGCCGCTTTCGGGATAGTTACTAGCTGTAGCACCGCTTGGTTAATAAACGTGGACAGAGCTTCTGCAATAACTTCGGGTTGGTGGCCTGATTTATCAAGCTCTTCTATGGTACCGGCGTGAACGAACTCATTGCCGGCAAGTCTGCAAGCATCAAGGATGAGATGAAGATTTGATCCTTCAGGTGCCGCCGCTTTGATCTTATCAGCAAGGTTCTTCTGTTCGTATCCAAGCTCCGTGAGTAGCTGCTCTACGCACAAGCGAAGCATCATGCAGGCCCCTCTTGGTGATTTGCCAAGAATGCTCTGTGCTTCACGAAATGTCTTCTTTGCTTGCTCTGGCATGTCGTCATGGGGTTCCGCCCCGCAGGCCTCTGGGTAGACCATGGCTTTATCAATCCAAACGGAAAACTTTTCGCAGTCTCTGCATTGTGATACAGCAATGGTTTGGCTCTGGAACTCATAGGAAAGGGCGTTGCCTATTCTGAAACCCTTGGAACTCTTGACTCTTGTCCAGTACATTTCGGCGATTGTTCCGCAATGAGGGCAAGTGAACGACGATTTTAAAAACTCTGGTTGTTTGTAAGAACTCATTGGCGTGGAGTCTATATGTCAGTTAAACAAAGAACGAAGTCACTGGCTAAAGCCTTTGATGAGATCGATCGGGCTAAGGCTCTTTTAAAAGAGATTGAGACAAGCGTAGAGTTTGCCGCCGCTGGTGGAGATGTTGATCTTGGCGGACTCGTTAACAAGACTTTCGCTTTAAAAGATGCTCGTGAGTCCATTTTAGTAGCGGTAGTTGAGGCTGTATGCCAGCCGTCGGAGGGGGCGGGTCAAAAGTGACCGCCTTGTTGGCTCTAGACCGCGCCCCCAGCTCAATTTTTACGCGTGCATTTCGTGGAGTTTTTGATGCCTCGCCCTTCAAAGTCTGATGCTGAGAAAGCCGCGACAGGCACGCTTCAGCCGTGTCGACGCGCTCGGCAAATCGCAGTCACAGACGCGACTTTGACTACTACGCCGCCTGTCGGTCTGACGAAAGATGCGCGTGAAGCGTGGCAACTCGCAATCACTTGCGCCCCAAGAGGTGTGCTGACTGCGCTTGACGCGACGGTGCTTGAGCGTTGGGCGAGAAACTACGCGACGTATCGCAAGATCGCGAAACAGCTGGATCACGAAGACATGGTTCTGACGAATGAGACGGGTGTGCAGCTGAATCCGCTCTTCAATGCACTCGTGAAAATTCAGCAGGTGCTCGCAGCCTGTGAAAAAGAGCTCGGATTCACGCCTGTCTCGCGCGCGCGTGTGAAGGTTGATACAAAGGAAGAGGAGCAGGACGAATACGATGGCTTCTAGAGACTATTGCGGGATCGCCAGGCAGTACGCCGCCGACGTTCTTGGCGGGAAGATTCCAGCCTGCAAGTGGGTGAAGCTGGCCGTAGATCGGCAACTGACTGACTTGAAGACGTATGCCGGCGACAGGTCCCTATATGTTTTCGACGAAAAC
>OCIU01001460.1_pt1 | contig 16470 bp, 9 predicted proteins | sample 1538471 | NCBI WGS metagenome assembly OCIU01 (sample SAMN04571693, study PRJEB22368) | human gut metagenome | biome: human gut; material: stool | host: Homo sapiens | place: Luxembourg | collected 2012-06-01 | reverse complement strand
ATAGGTGTCAACGAGATAGTTCTTGCTGTACCCGTTTTCGCCCGTCACCGAGACGACTATCGTGCCGCTGGTGTTGGTGGTCGCGCTTATCACGTCGAAGCCGGTGCCGTAGAAGCTGAACTTCGCCGTTGCGTAGTTGCCGCCGGAGACAGTCACCTTGTGGGCACTGCCGAGGGAGAACTTCGACATCGTGTCGTATGCCTGATCGTAGCCGTAGACATTGCCGCTGTGAGCTATGCGGTCGGCACTCTGTTCTTTGGATACGGTCGTGCCGTCGGTCGTCCACGAGCAGCCAGAGCCTTCAAACCTGATGAAGTCGCTGAAGGTGTCTTCGTAGTAGACGGTTGTGGCGGGGATGATGGTGATGTGTTTATGGGTCGTAAGTCTTGTCCCTTCAATGTTAATATTAACATCAAGGACAATAACCTCTGCGCTGTCGATCGGAGAAGTGAGCGTATAGATCAGTTTCGTGTTGACCTTTTCGCCGCTAAGCACATAGCTTCCGTGTCTGACGTTGCTCTTTTCATCGTTGCGCGTTACGCTTTCGATATACCTTGCAGCATCGGTGCCTATGTCAAACAGTTTTTCAATTGTCATCGGAAGACCGAAATCAACAACGTATGCCCTTGTTGTGTCGCCGATGTTGAAGGAATAGAGCTTGTGTGTGTCGTTGCCCTTAAGGGTGCTGTTTCCCGCTATCGCGGTGACAGTCAACGTGTTTTCGTAGGTAAAGACATCGTTGAGGTCCGGAGTGAATATGCCCCTCAGCCCCTTTACGTGAAGGACGTCGCCTGCCGGGAGTGTCAGTGTTTTGATATAGTTGTTTGCATCGGCATAGGAGGTAAAGGTCTTTTTACCCGCCTCGTTGCTTTCAAACCATACCGTGAACGGTCCCTTAAGGTCGAGTTTTGCTTTTCCCGTTCCGGTGCTGTTGGCTCCGTTGCCGCCGAAGTAGACCGTGTTGCCGAATGTGCCGTCGTTATCTGCGAACACGAGGTTGGTCATGTCGGTGTTGCCGGTGTTGCGGACAACAAAATCGTAGATTACGTTGGAGTAGGACGGAACAGCAGAGCCTGAAGGAATGGGGGCATTGCTGTTTTCGGGATAGGCGTTCTTTTCGACCTGAATTGCCGGCTCGGCGAGTTCTATGTTGGTTCTCATCGAGAAGTTGGAGTTATCCGAGCAACGCTCCATGTAGAAGAACGTAAATGTTGCGGGCTGTCCCTCAACAAGTCCGTATTCTCCGCCAAGCTCGCTGAGTTTTATCTCTTTGTAGCAGACGCCGTGCGCGCCGCCGAGATCCATGGCGAGCTTGCCGTTGATGAAGAGGTAAACATCGTCGTCGCCCGAGAAATAGAAATAATCGTTTTCCTTATAGGTAAACTGTGCGGAGCCGACAAGAGCGAAGTTTCCGTTTCCGGTGTATCCTTCTCTATTAGCCGATGTGGTATTTCCGTACAAAGCATCATAGCCTTCTCCGGCAATAGGCCAGAATGTATTTTCCGCTGATAAACCGGGTTTAGATGTAATAATTGATCCGGCGACATCCGTATTGTAAATATATCCGTTTACTTTATCGTATGTCGTTGCATATGCGGAATCATACACATAGCCGGCAGATCCATTTCCGATATCTTGGCTCTTCTTCAGAATGATGCCGTTATAGACATTGGTTCCCATACCGTATATCGGAACGGTATGTCCGTTATCCGTTACCATATTGGTATCGGCGGTAAAGAGATTGTTAAGCAGATACCACGCAAGGTCATAAGCGTTGGAAATGTTTTCATATGTGTGCGCATTACCAAACGCCGATGAAAATCCTGTCGTTGAGGTATCCGCGACAGATCTCGGAGCATTGGGTACAAGGAAGGTGTTGACTATTTCTTTGTTATAATTTGATGATGTATCATTAATTATTTTTTCATAGTACAATTGGTTTTCAAGCAAATAGGCAACCTGTTGAACCGTTGCATCGGTATAAACCGGTAAGCCGGCGGCGCTCAAATACTCTTCTACCATTCCGCTTCGTATCCAGCCACTCGAATATGAGTTAGACCATGGACCATTATCGCGTGAATATCTTCCACGAACCTCAAGCATGGTTCCGGGGACACTAAGTCCATAGGAAGCCCCGTCAAGTGTAAAACCGTAATACGGTTGAGTAGAGTCATAACCGTTTGCGGGATATGTGTCGGAATGAACGAGAGAATAACCGTATGAGGTACCGTTATAAGTATAATCAAACAGCAGACCGTCGGAGCGGTAATCGATGATTGAAATCGGAAGCGTAATCGTATCTCCAAGGTCAAGCACGATTTTCTCGTAAGTCAGCGTAACCGTATCAGCCCCGGTAACCGTTCCCGCCAGTTTACCGGACTTATACTTATATCCGCTGACAGACGGTGCGGTCATGCTGTAATAGTAGCCGCCGTTGAAGTCATCCTTGGCTTCGACTGTGGTCGTTCCGAGCACTTCTCCGTCGCACACATACCTGACGGTAACGGTAACGGGAGCCTTTCTAACCTTTACAGTGTACTCTGTGTCACCGATAGTAACCTTGGCAGTCCCTGCCGCGATACCATTAAAGACGATGTTCGTAGAAGCGGGTGTGGGGGCAGTCGCTTTGTACAGATAGGCATTGCCGTTGCCGCTATCTGACGACGTTGTCCAGCCGTTATTATAATAAATATAGCGATTGTAACTATCATCGTAAAATCCACTGTTCGTGCTATATTGAAAGCGGATCCGACTGGTAGATGTTGTGAGCGTATAAGTCGGCCACCACCCACCTGAGCTCGTTACAGACAGATAGTAACCGTTGCCTTTAATGTAGTAGGAAGAACTCCGTTTGGTCACCTCAAACTGCGTTGCCTCAGCAAGATTTGTTGTACTGCTGATGCTTCCGTCAGAACCAATAACCATGTAATTCGTTCCGTCAGACAGAACACCGGTATATGTGCCGTTTGAGGACATTCCGACTATTGACATTTCACCGGCGACAGCGTTCTTTCCAGTAACCTCAACACTTGCAATTCCGGTCGGATTGGGTTCATAGTTACCCGCAAGGTTCACGCCGCTGACAACCTCTGTTGCAGTTCCGTTTATATCAAGGATTATATCCTTTTTATTGAGAGCCGCCTCAGAGTCATTTGCAATCGTCGCGTCGATTTCGACATCGGAGAAATGCGGAACAGTCAGAATAAGATTTCTGTTCTTGTCATCTCTTGTTACTTCAACGGAATCGCCTGAAACGTTTGCGGCAAGCTCTATTACCTCATCAATTCCGAATCCGCTTTCGGCAAGGTAGCTGTCCCATGTCTCATACGGAATCTTAAGAGTTGCGCCGTTTGTGTAAGGCTGACCGTTTTCGGTTATGGTAACACTGACAGTGACTTTTACGGTTCTCTTCGATGTGAAGAAGACCGAAACCGCAATTTCGATTGAGTAGATGTACTCGTTTGCGCTGCCCGAAGGCTTGAGAGTGACCGTTATTCCGCTTGCGGCATCAGTCAAGGTCTGCTCGGGAAGCTCCGGGGCTTTGAAATAGGCAGGGTTGCTGTCAGCCATCGTCTTGATGAGGTCGTAGACATTATCCCTGCTTACAGAATAGTCCTTGTGAGGACCGTCGCACCACAGGCAGAGCATACTGCCGACCGGGGTAACAGAGGATTTGTCTTTGACCTGAGTTACCGGAATAGTCTGAAGCGCTTTTTTAGAGTCGCTGTACCCCCACTGCCCGTTAGCGCCCCATGCCTCATACAAATAATCACCGAGGACATAGTACCAGTCATTGTTGGTATTGATGATTTTATATCCGGCTTGGGACAGTTCTGTTGTTGACGCATATCCGGTACCGTCAGTCCAATAGCAGACAAGAACGTCAGTGTCAATTTTTGCACTGGTGCTCAGAACCGTTCTGCAGAATCCGTCATTGAATGCAAGGGATGTCATTCCGTTGCCTTTGACAATTGCATTCAGATCATTTATATAGTTAACGAATCCCGCATACTTTTCAGTTGTCATGCTGCCGAAGCCGCATTCATCAGCTCCGAGATTGAAGTACTTTGAGCCCTTATCGGCAAAATACCTTGCATACTTGCTCACCAATTCTTTGGTAAGGTCAGCTGCCGCCGTGCAGGTCTGCGGGTCAAAGTACGAGCCTGAGCCCTGATTAATGTTCATTTCCGAAGAAATTGAGCTGTCAAGACTCTTCATCGCATCAAGCAGAGCCGTCATATGACCGGGCGTATTGAGCAGCGGAATAATCCCGATCCCTTTTGCCTTCGCATATGCCGTAATTGCATCCATATCTGTTTGGGACAGAATTGCGGAAGACGTGCTCTTCCCGTTCGAATAGGAGGTATTCGCACTTTGAATGGCGGTTTTAACTCCGTCGCTTGAGTGACTTCCCACCGACATATCATCAAGCAGGAATCTGAAGCCGTCATTTCCGAAAGCCAACTGCAGGTGTGTGTAGTGGTTCGCGGAAAGCTGGTCGATTATCCCCTTGATTTCATCGACAGAGAAGTACTTTCTGCCGCAGTCGAGGTGGAAAATCCGCATGAATTCCTCCCCCGCGGCAGTGGCTGCGGTACTGCCCTCTGCAGCCCTCACCCTCATTCCCCAGCCCAGAAAAGGCAGAGCCGAGACAACTGTGAGTGCCGACAGAAGCAGTGCGGTAAGCCGTTTGGTCAGTTTTCTTTTCATGTTTTACTGTTTACCGTTCCTTTCAGACCCGGAGGTAACACGGGTCGCAACTTGCGGATATGTTCTGTGCGTCTCAACCGGATGAAACGCGCATATAAACTTATTCACAGTATATTTTAGCATACATTTAATTAACAATCAAGCGGTTTTCCAAAAAAACAGTTACAAAAATTTTTTCATCCGAAATTCAAAACTGTTCCGGTTCACAAATTATCAAAAGAGTGAAAGCCGTTCTTTACTTTTCGCGGGGTTTATGATATAATCTAAGGTACGGATTTATTGCCCTCTGAAAGGTGGTCAGGCGCTATCGACAGTTTAACAGCACTATCGCTCACCGCGGCTTCGTCGGTTGCGCTGGCATTTTTAAGAAAGCGGCAGAACGGGATTTCCGACGACGGAACGGTTAACCGCAAAGCCGGATGGCAGGTGGCTGTCATCGCGCTGATGCTTGTGCTTTTCTCCGGTCTGCGGACGGGGTACAACGACACTTACACCTATATCTCGGTTTTCCGCGTCTCGCCGGCTGTCGGGGAATTTCTTGCCGACCGGGCGAATCTCGACCTGCTTCACAATCCGCTTTTTTATTTTTATATGTCGGCCGTCCGGACGCTGACGGCGGATTACCACGTTTTTCTGATGCTCTCCGCGGCGATAACCGTTCCGCTTATGGTCAGGTTCATTGCGAGGGTGACGGAGCCTGCGGAATTCCCGCTTTCGATGCTGCTTTTCATGACGCTCGGGACATATGTTTTCACGATGGCGGCGATAAAGCAGTCGCTTGCGATGGCGGTGCTGTGTCCGGCGATCATTGCTCTGCGGGACAGGAAATATCTGCGGTTCTCCGTCTTTGTTGCCGTTGCGGCGCTGATCCATACCTATGCGGCACTGTTTTTCATTCTGCCGTTTTTCGGGGAAAAGCCGTGGCACGCGCGGTCGTTTCTTCTGATCCTCGGGTCGATGCTTGTGACGCTGAATTTCAGTCAGACGATATCGTCGGTGCTTGCATATGCCGACTCGATCGGAAAATCGATCTCGGCGGAAGAGGTTTTTGACGGAAACCGCATGAACATTTTCCGGGTCGCGGTCTATTCCGTCGTTCCGGCGGCGTCGCTGCTCTTCAGAAAACGGCTTGAGCCGGTGATGGACCGGACTCAGGCGATACTTATCAACATGAGCATATGCAGCCTTGCCTTCATGCTGCCCGGAACGGTGAACGGCGCGAATATGTTCGGACGCATTGCCGCGTATTTCGAGCTCGGCGCGGTATGCGTCATGCCGTGGATAATCGACACGGTGTTTGACAGGCGGTCGGCGCGGCTTGTCAGGGCGGTCTGCGCGGTATGCTTCATTGCGTTCGCGCTCTACGACCTGTCGGACTTCAATTACGGCTATTCGGCGATAACCCTCCGGCAGCTTATCGGCGGGCTTATCGGATAGAATACGGAACAGATCGGATTATCACGGAAGGAGGCGGTCGGCACGGAAAACGGCGGACTTCTGATATCACTTCTCCGCGCGTCGCAGGACGGGACACTGCCGGCGCTTCCGGAGGATATTGCCGGGTGGGAGGAGCTTTACGCGCTGTCTCACCGGCACCGGGTGGAGGCGGTCATCTGCGACACGGTTCACGGGCGGGATGAATTTGCGGCGCTTCCCGACGGGCTTAAAAAACGATTCATCTGCGATGCGCGGGCAACAGTTGCCGTGCAGTCAAAGCGATCCGAGGATTTTGCGCGGATATACCGGAGGCTCCGCGAAAAAGGGCTTTCGCCGCTTGTCGTGAAGGGCATTTCCTGCCGACGGCTGTGGAAGAATCCCGACGCGCGGCCGTCCGGGGACGAGGATCTGCTTATCCGTCCGGAGTGGCTGGGCGATGTTCTTGCGGTCATGGAGGAAAACGGCTTTGCCGTCTCCCGCGAGGGTGACGTTGTCTGTTATTCCCCGCTGTCGGGGCTGACTGTCGAGATCCACACGTCGCTTTTCCCGACGGATTCGGAGTACTTTTCGGGGTTCAACGGCTGTTTTGACAGGGTCTTTGAGTCTCCGGACCTGTTCACCGCCTGCGGGACGGAGTTCCTGACGCCGGAGCCGACGCTGTTTGTGACCTATCTGTTTCTTCACGCGCTGAAGCATTTCGTACACAGCGGTGTGAGGATCAGGCAGCTATTTGACATATCGCTTTTCGCCGGAAGCTGCGGACAGAAGACCGACTGGGGCTTTGTGTACCGGGCGGCGGAAAGTGCCGGTGCCGTCGGATGGTATGCGGCGGTGCTTTCGGTGCTGCGCAATGAAATCGGGCTTGACACGGTCAGCGCCGGCATCCCGTCGGGGCACATCGGGCGGACGGACACCGCTCCGTTGGTCAACGACATAATTTCCGGTGCGGTTTTCGGCGCCTATGACATGGCACGGCACCACAGCGGGAGCATCACCCTCGGCGAGGTCGAAGGCGGCGGGCTGCTCAAAACGCTCTTTCCCCCTCTCCGCGTTATCCCTTCCTTGAGGACCGTCCGTTTCTGCTCCCCGCAGCATGGCTCCGCCGCATTGCCGGCTACCGCAAAGAAGCAAAAAAAACCGGCGCGTCCCTCTCCCGCAGTCTTGAAATCGGCAACGGCAGAAAAAAGCTCCTGAAAAAATACGGTGTGGGGAAGAAAAGGAGAGGAACGCCTACTTTCTCTGAGAGAAAGTAGCAAAGAGGCAACTGAAAAAGAATTAATTTGCGGCGGGTATATGTTTGTTGCAGCCGTCTGCCGCGCAACAATACACGTGCCGACTGAAATTTTACCTTCCCGAAATGGGACATCCACCCGGAGGTACAGATGAACCTACTGAGAACAGCCGTGCTTATCCTTTTTGTGATAACCGCGGCGGCATACGGATACATGAAAATATCGGAAAGACTTGCCGACGACACTCCGCCGGTGATAACCGCCGACAGCGACACCGTCGAGGTGAGCGTCAATGACGGCGAGGAAAAGCTCCTTTCCGGAATAAAGGCGACCGACCGTCAGGACGGGGATCTCACAGCCTCCGTGACGGTTTCCGGGATATCTAAGCTGATATCCGAAAACACGGCAAAGGTGTCGTACATCGTCTTTGACAGCGACCGCAGGATCGGTACCTACACGCGGTATGTGAGGTACACCGACTACCGCCGTCCGCGGTTCGAGCTTAAAAAACCGCTTTCCTTCTCAAAGAGCGACGACATAACCCTTTCCGGCAGGCTTTATGCCTATGACGTCATCGACGGCGACATAAGCGGGTCGGTCAAGGTCTCGGCGCGTGACCTCACGGTAAGCGACAACGGGGTATACAGCATCACCGTTCAGGTGACGAACAGCCTCGGCGACACGTCATCGGTCAGGCTTCCGGTGGCTATATCGGCAAATCCGGCGGCTGACCCGCAGATAGAGCTGTCGTCATATCTTGTCTTCGTCGGAAAGGGAGACGCATTTGACGCGATGTCCTGTGTTCAGTCGGTGACCGAACCGTCGGGGGCGGCGGGCGACATCTCGAAGGTGACCTGCACCGGAAACGTCGATACCGGAGCTCCGGGAACATACAACGTGACATATCATTACACCGATCCGTCGGGACGTGCGGGAAGCGTGATCCTTGCCGTCGTTGTTGAGGAGGGGAATCAGGCGTGAAAGACACAAAAAAAGAGCATCAGTTTATCCGATATTTCCCCGGTCTGCCTGATAAAAACGCTGATACGCAATCTGTGGGTGGTCGCTGCCTGTGCGCTGATATTCACGATGGGCGCGTCGCTGTTCATAAAATATATGCGTCAGCCGGAATACACGGCGACAATGACGTATGCAGTTACGACAAAAAAGACCTCATACTATCCCGGCACAAGTGTGACCGCCGCAAAGGAGGTCGGAGCCGTGATGTCGGAGCTGCTCGGGAACGACATGATAATCGACCGGATAGAGGGCTGTTCCGACCGTCTTTCGGGATTTGACGGGAAAATTACGGCGACGGTCGTTGCAAACAGCAATTTTCTTGTCATAACCGCAACGGCATCCGACCCGGAGAGCGCGTTTTCGGCGCTCAGAGCACTGAATACGCTGTTCCCGTCGCTCGGCGATTTTCTGTCGTCGAACTCGGTCGTTCAGCTGATACGGAATCCCTCCGTTTCCTCCGTGCCAACCAACCTGATAAACGGCTCGCGGATAAAGAAGCTCGCGGCGCTTGCCGGGGCTGTACTCGGCGCCGGGGCGATATGCCTGATATCTGTCATGCGCGAATCGGTGCAGACGAGGGAAGGCGCGCACCACCTACTTGACGCTCCCGTTCTCTCGGTGATACGGCACGAGAGGAAGAACCGGACGCCAAGGTCGCTGTTCAGAAGGAAAGGTCACGGGCTTCAGGTATTCTCGCCGACGACGAGCTTTGCCTATGCCGAGCAGATAAGCTCCGTCTGCGCGGCGATAGAGCATGAGGCTTCGGCAAACGGCAGAAAGATATTCCTCATCACCGGTGTCGGTGAAAACGAGGGCAAAACGACGGTTGCCGGAAACATTGCGGCGGCGCTTGCGATACGCGGCGGAAAGACGGCGCTTATCGATGCCGACTTAAGAAAGCCGGCGCAGGGCCTGTTCTTTGACAGGAAATACAATGCGCCGCTTCCGCTGAACCGCCTGCTTGCAGAGCCGTTTTCCGACGAAAACCTGCTGAAATGCATACGGCGGCATGAAAAGCTGGGGCTTTATATGCTCTTCCCGCTCAAGCCCGACAGCCGCTCCACCGAGCTTATAACCGGAAAAACCATGCCCGAGCTTTTAAAAAGGCTGCGCCGCATGGATTACGTGATAATCGACTCGCCGCCCATGGGCATCTGTCCGGATGCGGAGGCGCTTGCCGACCTTGCCGACGCTTCGGTGCTTGTGGTGAGGCAGGACTACACCTCCGCCTGTGACATAAACGACGCCGCCGACGTTCTCCGCGGCGCAAGGGCTGAGTTTCTCGGCTGCATTCTCAACGATATGTGCGAAACACGTGACTGCATTCCGGGCGGTTACGGCTACAAAAAGAAATACGGATACGGCTATTACGGATACGGAAAAGCCGGAAGAAAATAAACGGAAGGGGGCACAGTTTTATGTCGGAAGAAACATCTGAACCGAAAATCGACCTTTACCGGGTCGTAACAAGAATACTGCGTGAGCTGAAGCGGACGTGGATAATCGTGCTTGCCCTTGCCGCCGCGCTTTCGGTGTACTCATACATAAAAGCAAAGCGCGCGTTTGTGCCGAGGTATGAATCAAAAGCGCTGTTCAAGGTCAGCTTCGGCTACAATCCGGACAACATTCTGTCATCGACGTCGGTTTACGACAACACCGCCGCAAGCCAGCTTGCCGCCGCCTTTCCGAACCTGATAAGCACCGACGTCATGCACGATCTCATGCTCGACCGGCTCGGAAAGCCTTATATCAACGGCTATATCTCCGCGCGGTCGTTTGCCGATTCGAACCTTATGCTCCTCACGGTGAGAAGCACCTCTCCCGATGACGCGTACAGTGTGCTCTGCGCCGTCATCGACTGCTACCCGCAGGTCGCGGCGTACATGACCGAGAACCCGAATATCATAATCAGCGAGGCGCCGTCAAAGCCGGTCAGGCCTTACAATTCCTTCTCCGGAAAGCGTCCGGCGGCTGTCGGCGCGGCTGAGGGGATTGTCCTCGGCATGATCATCGTCGCCGTCATCGCTTTCTGCCGCAAGACGATAACCTCCACCGACGAGCTGAAGGCGGTTGTCAATCTGCCTATCCTTGCGGCGTTCCCGAAGCTGGCGGTGAAAAAGCGCCGTTCGGGAGAGACATCGCTCCTCCCGGCAATGCAGAGGGGCAGCTTTGCCGAGGCGACGCGCGATATGAGGATAAAGCTGAAAAAGCGGCTCGGCGAAAACGATAAGATCATAATGGTCACCGGAACCCTCCCCGGCGAGGGAAAAACGACCGTGTCCGTTAATCTGGCACGCACGCTGGCTGAGGACGGGGCGCGGGTGGTTCTTGTTGACGGCGACCTTCACAGGCAGGATGTTGCCTGTCTTCTCGGCGAAAAGGACAAAAAGAGCGGGCTTGCAGACTTTCTTGACGGCGGGATTGCCCTGTCGGACTGCATTTCGGTGTCGGAAAAGTACGGTTTTTCGTATGTTTCCGGAAGCACCGGGCTTGAGAGGCTCTATTCCGCCGACAAAAAGAAGCTGGCGGAGTTCTTCGGCGCGCTGAAAAACGGGTTTGACTATGTGATAGTCGATACTCCCCCATGCGGTGTGGTCTCGGATTCCTCGACCCTCTGCCGCTATGCGGACGGGATAATTTATGTCGTGAAAGAGGATTATGCAAGAAGGACGCAGATCCTTGACGCGATAAACGGTCTGTCCGACAGGGACGTTCCGATAATCGGCTGCGTCGTCAACGGCATTTCCGGCTCCGGCAGGCGCTACGGCTACGGGTACGGATACAAATACGGATACGGGTACCGTTACGGCTACGGATACGGCTACAAAAAGCGCGGATACGGCGGAAATGAATAAAAAAACCGAATGATAAAAAGCCTGACAGCCCGGGAATCGGGCAGTCGGGCTTTTTCGGTTTCACCGATTCCTGTCCGGCGGCACGTCGCTGCCGAATGAACAAAAAATGCGTTGATTTGCAATATGAACGGAGGCGCAAGAACGGAATTGTAATTGATAATCGCGGATGCAAACTGTATAATAAAATTTAAGAAATTTCAGATTGGACGGGACAGAGCGCGGAAATGCCGCCTGCCGCAGTCATGCTTTATGAACAGGAGAAAACAGTGATGAAACGATTTGGAATCGTCGGGGCGGGGATCATTGCCGCCGAGCATAAGAAGGCTTTAATGAAGCGGAGCGACTGCATTATCGCCGCTGTCTGTGACGTTGTCAGGGAAAAGGCGGAAGTCATAGCAGAGGGTACGCAGGCGCGCGTCTATACCGACTACCATGTCATGTGCGAAGAGGTGAAGCCGGACGCAGTCATTATCAACCTGCCGCATTTCCTGCACTGTGAAGCGACGGTTTATTTCCTTGAGAAAAAAACAGCAGTGCTTGTTGAAAAGCCGATGGCAAATACCGTTTCCGAATGTGACCGTATGATCGCCGCTTCGGAAAAGAACGGTGCTCCGCTTGCGGTTGCGCATCTTCAGCGCTTTCGTCCTTCTATCCGCGCCCTTAGGAAGATCGTTGCAGAGGGCAGGCTCGGCGCTCTCTGCGCCGTGACCGACGTTTACAACTGTGACTATTTCCAGCCGACAAGGCCGGCGTGGTTTCTCTGCAAGGAACAGGCCGGCGGCGGCATAACCATGAATTACGGCGCGCACGGGCTGGATAAGCTGCTGTCGGTCACCGGAGGCACGATCGAGTCGGTGACTGCGGCGGGCAATAATTTTATCAACGACCGCGATGTCGAGGCGTGCTCGCAGCTTCTCGTCCGTCTTTCCGATGGGGCTTCCGCCGTCATGACCTATTGCGGGACCAAGGTGCCGGCGGCAGAGAACATGGAGTTTTATTTTGCCGACGGATACGCGAAGCTGAAGAACGCATCGGAGCTGTCCGTGTCCCGCGGTACGGAGGAGCCGGCGGTCGTTCCGCTCCCCGATGCCGCCTGCTTTGAGGATCAGCTTGATGCCTTTATCCGTTACATTGACGGTGAAGAAAGCGATATCCCCACCGGTATTTACGGGCGTGAGATCATACGCGGTCTGGAACAGGCATTCGGAAGCATGGACATCCGTCGGTGAGACGAAAGGAGCGGTTATGTTTTTAACGAAAAACGGACGCGGCGTCAGCGGGATCGTACTTCCGCCGGTGCCGACGGCAAGAGAGCGGTTTGCGGCTGAAGAGCTTACGGATTATGTCAGAAAAATTTCCGGTGCAGAGCTTACCTGCGGTGAAAATGAGCCGTATACCGTCTATATCGGGGATCCGTCCCGCAATCCCGCCGCAGCGGAGTGGCTTTCCGAAGAGGAATTCGACCGTCTTGTGCCTGGGCCGGAGGGCATTATGATCCTCGCATCGGAGGACAAGCTTCTGCTCGCGGGAAGCAGCCGCAATCCCGGAGAACGGGAGCGCGGAACGGTATATGCCGTGTACGAGCTGCTTGAACGGGTATTCGGCTGTTCCTTTGCCGCATACGGCAAAAGCGGGACCGACACCGGAGAATGGATCCCCTCAATGAAGACCATGGAGATCGCGCCGTTCCGGTATGTGAAGGCGGCGGCAGATCTTTCCTACCGCACTGCCATTGTTCAGTACGATGTCTGGGTCGGTGACCCTGATCATCCGCTGAATCCGCAGTTCATTTCATGGCTGGCAAAGAACCGGTACAACCGCATTCTTACATGGTCCGGCATTTACGAGGGCTTTAAGAGCAATGGTATGCTTGAGGAAGCCGAAAAACGCGGGATCGCCTTCAGCGTCGGGCATCATCAGTCCTTCACGATGCTGATCCCGCCGCACGGAAATGCCTATTTCAGCGAGGAATATGAAAAAACGCACCCCGAGTATTTCAGACTGCTTGAGGACGGCAGCCGTTATACCGTCCGCGACGGAGATTTCACCGGTCAGCTGACGCTCTGTATGCGTAACGAGGCTCTGATCGGGCAGATGGCAGACAATATCGTCCGGTGGGCGGACGAAAACCCTGCCGTCGATGTGATCTGTCTCTGGCCGCAGGACGGCTGTCACCCGCAATGCTGCTGTGCCGCATGCTCGGCTCATTCAAAGAGCGAAAATTACACGTACTTTGTCAGTTCTGTTGCCGAACGTGTGTCAGAAAAGCGTCCGCTTCTCAGGATCGACCGTATTGCATATGTCGATCTTCTGGAATGCGGGGAAGAAAAGCTGTCCCGATCGCTCATAGTCGACGAGGCGGTCTGGTTTGACAGCGGTCTTCGTTCGGTCGGACGTCCGGACGGGGGCAGCTTTGCGGATTCGCCCTATGAAACAACGCTTCTGCGCTGGAAGAGGGCAGGCGCGCAGGTCGTCTACTACGATTACCTTATGGGCATATACGGCTGCCGCCAGAAATGGCTGCCTGCCGCCGACGAAATACAGGCGTCCTGCCGCCGCATGACGGAAAAGGGGATCCTCGGTTCCGGCACTCAGCTTGAGGCATTCAATCTCTGGAACCATGCCTTCAACTTCTATTCATTCGCCCGGACAGCCTATGACGGCTCACTTTCCTTTGAGGAGGCTCTTGCGGCATTTTGCCGGCTCTTCGGCGAAGGCTCTCCCTATGTGGCTGACGTGATCCGGCACGGCGAGGCGGTCCTTGACGGTCAGGTCACGATAAGGTATGCCGCAGATTATGTCATGGAACACGTGGATCTGCCGCTTGTGTACGGTCTTTATGAAAAGGCACTGAACGCGGCTAAATCTCCCCGCGCGCGAAATAATATCAGGCTCATGCGCATGGCGTTCCGCTATTCCGATCTTGAAGCTCACAATCCGCGCTATACGGACACCGATACCGGAAAGGTCTCGAATGCCGCCGATGACAGCGGGGAGCTGTGGTATATGCACACCCATTTCGACAGCTTCCTGTCCGGAAACGAAGGCTACGGAATCGCCATTCCCGTCACAAAGCAAAATAAACATGAATTCTGCCCCGATGTGTGGTATCAATTTGAATGAGAGGAAACAATAAAAATGATGATCAGGGAATTTTCAGCCGATTTGCTGCGAGTAAGAATCTATGACACGCGCCGTGAAATGGGAGAAGCCTCAGGTGCGGACTGCGCTGCCATGCTCCGGAAACTGCTTGAGGAGAAGGAGACAGTCAATATGATCTTTGCCGCCGCACCGTCTCAGAGCGAGATACTTGCCGCACTGTGCTCGGCAGAGGGGATCGATTGGAGCCGAGTGAATGCTTTCCATATGGACGAGTACATTGGTCTGTCTGCCGATGCTCCGCAGGGCTTCGGCAATTTTCTGCGGCGTGCTATTTTCGATAAGCTTCCCTTCAGGGCTGTATATTACATACAGCAGGACGGCATGAGCGACGGGGAACTCTGCGAGCGCTATACCCGGCTGCTGAAGGAGCATCCGGTTGATATCGTCTGCCTCGGAATCGGGGAAAACGGGCATATTGCCTTCAACGATCCGGGAGTGGCGGATTTCAGCGATCCTGCGATGATCAAGCGGGTAATGCTTGATGAGGTCTGCCGTCACCAGCAGGTCAACGACGGATGCTTTGCCGCGCTTGAACAGGTGCCGCGCTATGCGCTTACATTGACCGTTCCCGCGCTGGCTGCCGCCGGTCACCTCTACTGCACGGTCCCTTCGGCGACAAAGGCGGACGCGGTTTATAAAACGGTGCATGATGCCGTCGGTGAAGAGCTTCCGGCAACCGTCATGAGACGGCACCCGGATGCCGCGCTGTATTGCGACCGTGACAGCGGCGCCGGGCTTCTTAAGGAGAACGCATGACGACGAAGATAAGCCGCGGTCTTCTTATCCTGCCGGACAGAATTGCGGAAAGCGACCTCTATGTTCGGGACGGCAGTATCGCTGCCGTTACAGACGATCCCCTTCCCTTTGACCGTGAGATAGACGCGCATGGCTGCTATGTGGCTCCCGGATTTATCGATATCCATCTTCACGGCGGCGGGGGCTGTGAATTCATAGACGGTACTCCGGAGGCAGTAAAGACCGCTGCCAATATCCATGCCGCACACGGAACGACCACGATGTTCCCGACGCTGTCGGCGTATGATCATGACAGAACCGTCCGGGCACTTGAGGTCATCCGCTCCTGCCGCGATGATAAGGATCTTATGCCCGATATTGCCGGCGTTCATCTTGAAGGACCGTATTTTTCTCCGAAGCAGTCCGGCGCTCAGGATCCCGCATATATCCGCGTGCCGTCGGCTTCGGAATACGAGGGTCTTACCGCCTCGTACGGGGATCTGATCCGCCGCTGGAGCTTTGCGCCGGAGCTTCCCGGAAGCGATGCCTTTATGACCTTTCTTAATGAGAATGGAATCGTGGCATCCGCCGGGCATACCGACGCCGATTTTTCTCACATGACCGCCGCCTATAAAAAGGGACTGCGGCTTGTAACGCATCTCTATTCCTGCACCTCCACCATACGGCGGGAAGGCGGATTCCGTATTCTCGGCGTTACCGAAAGCGCCTATTATTACGACGATATAACGGCAGAAGTCATTGCAGACGGCTGTCACCTGCCGCCGGAGCTTCTGCGGATGGTGTATAAGCTGAAGGGCGAAAAGTACACCTGCCTTGTGACCGATGCCATACGCTACGCCGGCATGACAGGGACAGATCAGCTCAGGGATCCGAACGGTAATGTCCCGTATATCATCGAGGACGGTGTGGCGAAGCTGGCAGATCGAAGCGCGTTCGCCGGAAGCATTGCCGTGGCGGATGTTCTGATCCGCACCTGCGTAATGCGCGCCGGAATCCCGCTTCTTTCCGCTGTCCGCATGATGACCGAGGTGCCTGCCCGCATCATGGGACTGAAGAAAAAAGGAAGCCTGCGTGAGGGCTGCGACGCCGATATCGTTCTCCTTAATAAGGATCTTACGGTCAGATCGGTAATGATCGGCGGGACAGTCCTGCCTCGGTAAACAAAAAAACATGGGCTGTCTCAAATGCAAATATTAGAGCGTTTGAGGCAGCTCTTTTTGTGTCGGGAGGATGCAGGAACAATGACGACGTGCCTGTCGGTTGCAGGGGCGATTCACGAGTTGCACGTTCGTCGGGGG
>OCIU01001457.1_pt1 | contig 16475 bp, 17 predicted proteins | sample 1538471 | NCBI WGS metagenome assembly OCIU01 (sample SAMN04571693, study PRJEB22368) | human gut metagenome | biome: human gut; material: stool | host: Homo sapiens | place: Luxembourg | collected 2012-06-01 | reverse complement strand
CTTGAATTCATCTTCCTTACCGATAGGCAGCTGAAGGCAGATTGCATTCTTGCCAAGTCTGGTACGGATCTGATCTACTGCTGCGTAGAAATTAGCACCCAGGATATCCATCTTGTTGATGAATGCCATACGAGGTACATTGTAGGTGTCAGCCTGACGCCATACGTTCTCGGACTGAGGCTCTACACCACCCTTTGCACAGAAGACGCCGACAGCGCCATCCAGTACACGAAGGGAACGCTCAACCTCAACGGTGAAGTCCACGTGACCCGGGGTATCAATGATGTTGATACGATGCTCCAGAGCACCGGGCATGGGTTTGGTCTCTTTTTCAAGAGTCCAGTGACAGGTGGTAGCTGCAGATGTAATGGTAATACCTCTCTCCTGCTCCTGAGCCATCCAGTCCATGGTAGCAGTACCTTCGTGAGTATCACCGATCTTATAGTTAACACCTGTGTAATACAGGATACGCTCGGTAGTAGTGGTCTTACCGGCATCGATATGAGCCATAATTCCGATATTTCTGGTTCTCTCTAACGGATATTCTCTTCCAGCCAAGTTTTTTCCCTCCTACTAGAATCTGTAATGAGCAAAAGCCTTGTTTGCCTCTGCCATCTTGTGCATGTCTTCTTTTCTCTTAACTGCAGATCCGGTATTGTTGGCTGCGTCAAGAATTTCGTTAGCAAGTCTGTCTTCCATGGTCTTCTCACTTCTCTTACGAGAGAACATGGTCAACCAACGAAGGCCCAGAGTCTGACGTCTCTCAGGTCTAACTTCGATAGGTACCTGATAGGTAGCACCACCGATACGTCTTGCTTTTACTTCCAGAACAGGCATGATGTTGTTCATAGCCTCTTCGAATACTTCCAGAGCAGGCTTTCCGCTCTTCTCTTCAACCTTAGCAAATGCTCCGTATACGATCTTCTGGGCTACACCCTTCTTGCCATCTAACATGATGTTGTTGACAAGCTTGGTAACCACTTTGTTGTTGTATAAAGGATCTGCTAATACATCTCTTTTCTGAATATGTCCTTTACGTGGCACGGTTCTTCCCTCCTTAACAAATTGTTTACGTTAGATCATAGGTACTCACATGTGTTTCCCCAAGTGTTCGCGCTGTTATATCTGTATCACAGAATTCCAACACTTTTCTTAGTTTCGTTTTTGTGGTACAAAGACGATGTCCGCATCGTCTCCAAAAATCCTTGCGGATTTTCATCGAACTCTCGGTCCGACGTTCAAAACGCCCCGGATACTACTTATTTCTTAGCATCCTTAGGTCTCTTAGCGCCGTACTTGGAACGAGCCTGTTTTCTGTTAGCGACACCGGCGGTATCAAGGGTACCACGGATGATGTGGTATCTGGTACCGGGCAGGTCCTTAACACGACCACCACGGATCAAAACAACGCTGTGCTCCTGCAGATTGTGACCTTCACCGGGAATGTAGCTGGTAACTTCGATTCCGTTGGAAAGACGTACTCTGGCGATCTTTCTAAGAGCAGAGTTAGGCTTTTTAGGAGTTGCTGTCTTAACAGCAGTACATACACCACGCTTCTGGGGAGCAGAAACGTCTGTTGCTTTCTTGTGAAGAGAGTTGTAACCCTTCTGGAGAGCAGGTGCAGTAGACTTCTTAACAGAGGTCTGACGTCCTTTTCTTACTAACTGGTTAAATGTTGGCATTCTGTTTCACCTCTTTCTTAATAGTATAATAGACGCACCTTTTCTGGCACGCTTTAATAGTATACTTGTTCCAACTTCCGTTGTCAACTGGTTTTTGGTGAAATTTACAGGGTTTTTCACGACTTTTTCATATTATTATAACCAAAAGAGGAGCAGTACCGTTTCCGATACCGCTCCATGAAGTATTTCCCATAAATTTCCCCCTATACAGGGGCTGCTTATATAAAGAACCGCTACTGTATCTGTGGCAGATATCGTTCCAGCGCATCCTGCCAGGAAGGAAGTCTCTCAAAACCGTTCTCTGTGAGCTTTTCCTTGCTCATGCGGCTGTTCTCCGGTCTCTTCGCCTTCGTGGGATACTCGGACGCCGGTACGGGAGCCACATCCACGTTCATGCCTGCCTTGCGGAAGATTTCGCAGGCAAATTCATACCAGTTACAGATACCTTCATTGGTCGCATGATAAATGCCGTATTTGTCGGTCAGCACCATGTCCACCAGAAGCCTTGCCAGATCATAAGTATAAGTAGGCGAACCAAACTGGTCATTCACCACCGTGAGATGATCATGGGTCTTACCCAGATTCAGCATGGTCTTGATGAAATTCTTACCGTTCACACCGAATACCCAGGAGATTCTTACGATAAAATACTTCTCCAGTGTATTCTGCACTGCCAGCTCGCCCTCGTATTTGGTCTGTCCGTATACGTTCAGAGGATGGCGCTCATCGTCGGGCTCCCAGGCTCTGGTACCTTCGCCGTCAAATACATAGTCCGTGCTGATATAGATCATCTTGCAGTCTAACTTTTTGCAGACATTGGCAATATTCTGTGTGCCATCCGCGTTGACCCTGCGGCAGAGCTCCACGTTGTCTTCCGCTGCATCCACTGCAGTATAGGCTGCACAGTGGATCACAGCATCCGGTGCTACCTCACCGATCACTTTTTCCACACTGGCTGCATCCGTGATATCCATGTCCTGAATATCCACACCGACCGCCTCAATGCCGCGCTTTGTAAGTTCATTTACCACATCATATCCCAACTGACCCTTTACGCCTGTTACCAATACTTTCATAGAATGCCTTCCTTTTCTTTCTTAATGCTTATGGCACCGGTCTCCGGAACCACCACATACATAATTATAACATTACCGTCAGACATCAGCAACGAAATACTTCATTTTTGTATTGTATCGCAAAAAAATCCAGGGAACGCTCCCCGGACCTTTTTATATCAGTTCTATTTCAGTTCTATTTCATTTGTTTCAATTTAAACAGTCATATAGCTTTGCGCTGCCCGCCGGATATCCTCGACAATTCCTTCTGCCTTTTTATCCTCCAGTTCGGTTGCCTGCTTTCTAAGCTTCCACCAGTTCCAGCCGGGATGTGCATTTTCCTGCAATTCTATGATTCTTTTCTGGTATTTTCTGCATAATATAAAATAAATCACCAAGAGTAATAAAACACCAATGCCCAGCATTCCGGCTACTGTGTCACCGTAATATCCACTCTTTACTGTCTGTGCAAGCGGTGTCGCTTCATCTTCAATTTGTACGATTCGATAACCTGTCAAAATCACAGGTATGGAATATAGCATGCCGCTCATCTCGACCGCCTCCGTTATTTCTTAGTCTCTATCTATAAAGACTACTTATCCATGAAAAATGGCTCACATTTTTCGATATTTTTTTCAGGAATTCCTACCGGTCTGCTTCCGGAAATTTTCATCGCGAAAATTTACTTTTTATGGGAAATTCGCTATAATAGTGATATAGATTTTCACACAAAGGAGACTGTTATGCAAAAAAGCTTCATACGACATATTTTTACTGTAAGTATATTGTCCTGTTGTCTGTTATTCGGAGGATGCAGTCAGAATTCTGCCGGAGATGATACATCCTCCGCCACGACTGCTTCCACCTCCCCGTCTGAAACTGTTACAGCCCTGCCCGCCGATGTTTCCCCGGATTCCGATACGTCTGCCATAGAATCCACTTCGGAGGATACCAGGGCACTCACCCTGTCGGTAGTCAATATGTGTGGCATCGAAGTCGGTATGGTTGCGGTCATTGATCCCGTGACCGGGGAACAGGTAAATCTGGATTCCCTGTCGGATCAGGAATCGATCTCTATGGAAGCAGACTGGCCCTCCTCTGTCAATGAGTTCCAATGGGCTCTCTACAATACTGACGGTGAATTATGCGTTGAGGGGACAACCGATATCAGCAGTGCCCAGACCACAGTGACTCTTCTGCTGACCGGAGACGGTGATCTGGAAAAAGTCGAAGAGCTCTTCGAGTAATCCGCTTTCCAAGGTCTAAAAAACGACATCCACAGGGGAAATCCCAATGGATGTCGTTTTTGTTATCTTTTATTCTTCGATATCTCCTGCATTTTCTGCCTGAGCCTTCAGCTTCTTCTCATTGTGCTTCTTGTACATTTCATATCCGGTTGCACCGAGGATCAGAATGATCAGCCACCACCACCAGGACATCTTTGCATGTTCGCTTTCCACAGCCACATCTGCCAGGGGAACAGCCTCGTCTGCAATATTCACTGCTTCTTCCGCCTTAGGTGCTTCCTCTGCTGTTTTCTGGGTGTCTTCCTCAACATTGGCTGCAAGAGGTGCTACCTCATCAGCAATCTGCGTCACGCCCTGTGCCGCTGCCTGATTCTGGGTCACTACTGTTGCCTGTGCCACCGGTGCGGGTGCCAGAACAATCGGATTAACAACAGTCTCTCCGGTATCGCTGCTGCCGCCTGCGCTATCGCCGCCCGCAGGAGCTGCCGGTGTGGGTGCGGGAGTCAGACGCTCGATCACCTTATCCAGCTCTCCGCCTGCCTTATCCAGGCTGTCCAGAATCTCCTTCAGAGTATCTTCTGCATCCTTTTTGTTCTGTTCAGCCACGGCCAGCTTTCCTTCCAGTTCCTTCAGAGCTCCAAGGTTACTGGTTCTGTTACTCTTCAGAGCTTCGATCTCTGCCTTCAGCACATCTACCTTGCCCTGTGCTGCTTCCACCTCACCCTGTGCTGCCTTTGCATCCTGTAACAGCTTCTGATACTTTTCAGTCAGTGCCTTGGCATCATCTACGAATTTACGATAGGCTTCATCCTTTTGGGTGAGTTTGATGTTGCCCTGAATATAGTTCAGGTTCTGGATGATCTGGCCAGTCAGCACCTCTGCATTTGCATAAGTCTCAGTTCTGACAGCAGTATTGGTTGTGGTCTCTCCGGTTTTCTCCAGATAATCAATCTCATAGGAATAGCTGGTATGAGCAATGGTATCGGTATCTGTGGTCTTCACATTGTACACACCGGTTGCGCCGCTTGCTTTTGCCTGTGCCAGTGCTGCATCCTGTACCGCATTCTGTGCCTCCACTGCGGTGGTCTTCTCATCGGTCTTGACACTGACACCTGCTACATAGCGGATGGTTGCCTTGCCAAGCTTCCAGTCATCCCAGTTAGCGCTGACGAAAATACCGCCATCTGCCTCGACTGCCTTTCTGGCTGCATCTTCCAGTTTCTTGTTCGTAGTTTCTCCATTACCAAACAGAGCCTTGATGTCATTCCAGAGGGAGCCGAAGGTACTCTGGTCTACTGTCTTCTTAGTGACCTTTGCATAAGTTGCGGATACAGTGCCGGATACGAGGAAGTCGGAATCATCATACCAGTGATCTTCTGTATAGCCGGTTACCTTAAGATCACTGCTTACACCGATCAGGTATAAGTCGTCATCATCGTTAATCTTATTGCTTAACGCCTTCTCCTGCTCTTTCGTAACCTTTGCTACTGCTTCTTCCTCTGTTCTTACACCATAATCCGTCTTTTTATCTGTATGCTTCCATTCAACCTCTTCATCCTTCACATTCACAGTCTTCGTAAAGGTAGGAATGTAGGTTCCGTTACCGGTATAAGTATAATCCGTTTTTTCTGTTCCTGTAACGGTTACATCCTTGCCGGCAGCGTCCTTCAAATCCTTTTCCTTTGCAGCAGCTGCAGCATCTCTCTCTGCCTCTGTCTGATACTGTTCGGTAGAAGTGAATTTTGCATCGGTATAGGTGATGGTGGTCACATCAGCGGTCACGGTCTTAATCAGGTTGCCGTTCTCATCCAGTTTCCAGGATTCCTTCTCGGTAGCCTCATTTACATCAGTATCAACCTCGCCGTTTTCGGTCTTTTGGTTATTGTCAGAAATAATGATACTCTCGGTTCCGTCGTTCTTGATCACTTTCTTTCCATCTACTGCAATAATAGTTCCGTCTTTCAGACCTTTTTCCACTTCGGAAACAGTGATCGTATCCCCGTTTCCCTTCACATACTGATCCGGATTGGTCTCCTGCGCCGTCTTCCAGTTTACTTCCTCAATTCGCTTCTCAAAGATCACGATATTGTCCTTGGAAGTCTGTTTGTCATCCATCACATAGTTGTAATACTTTGTCTGCTTATTACCATTCTCATCGGTATAGGTTACTTCAAAATAATTCTTGGTATTATTGTCTTCACCCTGTCTGCGGACAACCTTAATATCATCGGCAGTGATCTTCTGTACCTCGGGCAGATAGTAGTTCTGCATAATGGAAATGAAAAGCTGATCCTCATTTTTCCAGTTCAGTCCATTGTCGCCCTGAGTCAGGGCTTCCTTATCTGCAATATCCAGAGCACCTGCCGCAGAGGTATCCACTGCACCCTTTGCAGCCTCCAGAGCCTTTGCCAGTGCTTCTGCATTTGTCTTCGCTGCTTCCAGTTCAGCTGCTGCTGCCGCAGCGTTAGCATCTGCACTGTTTACAGCCTCCTCATAAGCCTTTTCATAAGCTGCCACCTTCTGTGCTGCCTCTTCATAAGCTGTCTTGGCGGTATTGTACTCCCCAAGCTTTGCATCGAAATCAGCCTGTGCCTGATCTACGGTAGTCTTTACTTCTTCATATGCCGCATTGGCATCGGTGATAGAAGCAGCATCCTTGATATTCTCGATCTGTCCATTTACCTTATTCTGGGCAGCCTGCATGGCATCCTTTGCTTCTGCCGCAGTCTGTCCTGCATTTGCCGCTGCATCAGTTGCCTTATTCAGTTCTGCGTCGGAAAGCTTATCATTTGCTTCTGCAACGCCAAGTTTGGTATCTGCACTCTCCACAGCAGACTCTGCGTCCTTCAGAGAAGAACCGCCCTCCACGGTCTTATCCTCTACTTTGACATTGGCATCCAGAACAGCCTGAGACAGATCCTTGCCCTGCGTATCCTTAGCTTCCCCTGCCACTACCTGGTCAGCCACTTCCGACTTCACATCAGTAGCACTCTTTTCTGCCGTTTCTACTGCCTTGTCAGCCTCTTTTGCAGCTGCCTGTGCCTGGTCAGCAATACCGGCTTCCGGTGTCACGGTAATGTTCTTATCCTCATTGCCTTCAGGCGTGGTGCCCTCTCCCTCTGCTGCCAGTGCAGTCAGCGGGGAAGATGCCATCAACATTGCGGAAATGCCGATCGCCATAGCACGAATCACTTTTTCGTTCTTACTGTTTTTTCTCATATGATTTTTCCTCTCCATTCTATTTTTCAACAATATGTTCAAATAAATACTGTAGCACCTCCGGCGTGAACTTCTTTGCCGAAATAGCTACTTTAAATCCTCCGTCTTCTTGCTCCTCCTGTCTGGTGACATCTGCATACATGATCATCGTATCCGCTACGATTATGATGTCTTTCCCCTTAAGGTCAGGAGATCCGGCCGGCATCGTAAAAGCTATGCCCAGTGGGCTGACATTGCATGTTTCGACAAAAATGCTCTCTCCCGAATCACATACTACGATAACGCTCTTAGCCTGATAGCCAACACGGTCGATCCTCCTTCGTTCTTCCATCGTCCCCTTCTGCTCCTTTCTTCCGGAGTTGCCGGTAAAACCGCTCCTTTTGTGTCTTTCTAATTATTAAGACGGTTCATCTCAAAAAAAAGGGTCAAATTTTTTTATTTAATTTCAAAAAATCTAAGTTTTTAAAATCAAATTAGTGAACGCTGGCATCGTTATCTTTTTTTCTGACAGACAATATGCTATAATACATCCAAAGAAAACCATGACACAGGCTTTTAAAGGAGCGACCCTATGATACAGAAAAAGAAATTCGTAAAAACCTTCCGTAACACCAAAACCGTGCAGTTAGTCCTTCTGCTTCTATTGGAAGCTGCGTATGTTCTGGTGCTGACCCTGAACCCGGCGTTGGGCACGAAGCTTTTCGAAGACCGGACCCTGTTTATTCTATGCACACTTTCCTGGATCCTTGCTTTATTTAATCTGATATGGCTGTTATACGATTTTTATAAATTGCGCACCTTTGCCGAAGAAAGCCACGCGCTGAACCGTGCAGCTTTCCTGGATCATCTGACCGGCATTCCCAACAGACACGGACTGGATGTTGTCTTTGAGACCTACGATTCTCCGGAATCTCTGGCTCACGTAGCATGCTATATGGTCACCATCACCAACTTAAAGGAGATCAATCAGACCATGGGACATGTCGTGGGCGACCAGATGTTGAAGGATTTCTCCGGTATCTTAGAGAGTGTCGGTGATGCCTTCGGTGTGGTGGGACGTAACGGTGGCAATGAATTCCTCATGATCGTCAACCACGGCTCCCATGACACCATGGAATATTTCATTGAAAGTCTGGATCAGCAGCTGAGGGAATATAACGAAGAGCACAGCAATGCGCCCATTCAGATCAAGTACGCATATATTTTAAATGAAGAAGCACATGCAGAGTATTTCTCCACTCTGCTTACAGAGACATACAATAAGCTCCACGCTTAAGGAACCCGTTAACCAAGCAGTGAGACGAACGCATGAAAGACATGAACATTCCTTACATTGCCGGTCTTGTGATCCGTGCCCAGCACAGCGACTCGGATGCCTTCGCGGAATTGTATGCTCTTACCTATAATAAAGTATACAACTACACCAGGCATTATCTGAGAGATGACTTTCTCGCTCAGGACGCTATGCAGGAGGTCTACATACTGGCTCTGAAAAACATTGGAAAACTGAATGATCCCACGGTTTTTATCGCCTGGCTGAACCGCATCTGCTTCCACGTCTGCTATGACATGACTCAGAAGAACCGACCACAGAACGACTGCCAGGTCTTGAGCCAGGAGATTCTGGATATCGTCCAGGATCCCCATCTGGACACCAATCCGGAACTGCACTACCAGCAGAAGGATGAATATTCCCGGCTGGCGGACGCCTTAGAGCAGCTTCCTTTCAATGAGAAGCAGGTCCTGATCATGCGCTACTATAACGACATGAAGCTCGAAGAGATCGCTGCAGCCATGGAGATCAGCCGCAGCAGCGTCAAACGCTATATTGCCTCCGGACAGGATCATTTGAAAGAAAGAATGAAAGGATAACAGATTATGTTTTTTCATAAAAAGAACCGATATGAACTGGACATGACGACTGCCAATAATGCTCTGCAGAATATCCTGTCCACCTGTAACCAGCCGGTCAATACCATTCCTTTTGACAAGCTGGTGCTTCGTAAAAAAGTAAATGCCGCTTCCTATAATCGTCTGATCGTTGCCACAGCGGTGATCTTCGTGCTGACGTTTCTGTCGCCCTTAGTCATCGTTCCGCTCTCCGAATTTAACGAGAAAATGTTTGCCCCCGCTCCCGCGGAGCTTACTCTGGATTATGTGGAGAATAATGTTTTAAGCCTTAAGTTTACCGGAGATAGCATTCTCTATGACGAGGCTTTTATGGAGACGCTGTCCGGCGAGATCATCGAACCGCTCTCCGTAGACACCTCCAAGGGTGTGATCAATTTCCCTTTTCTTTCCGAGGAAGCCAATATTTATGTCCCCGTAAAAAACGGTGAGACCCTCCACCTGCTCTTTACTCCCGATAATGTAACGGGCCTGGCACAATAACAACAGGATGTAATGATTTCTATGCGGATACCAAGATCATCTGCGCAGCTGCGCATTTTATTAATTACATATTGTATGGCCATGGGTATGTGCGCCTGCGGTTCCGCTTCCGACTCTCTGCCTGTGGATGCTTCTGTGACGGGCACTTACGACGACCAGTCCTCCGCAGATCCCGCTTCTGCGGATACCGACACCTCTTCCCCGGAGACTGCTTCCCCGGACACGGAAAACACTTCCCCTGCGGGACCTCTGCGGGATGCCACTCCCGTCTGCCTCGTACCACAGGCCGACGGCACCGCGGTGGTGTCCAATGATGTAGCTGTCATCGACTATTCTCATATGTCCGATGGCTATGTCTGTGCCAATTATACCGGCACCTGTCCCAAAGTCAAACTGCGCATCACCGGTCCCGACACCGTTGTCTATACCTATGATCTGCATGGAGGCGGCTACGAGACGTTTCCTCTCTCCTCGGGCGACGGATATTATGATGTGACGATCTACGAAAATATTTCCGGTACGAACTATGCCACCTGCCTGTATGCGGATCTGGACGTACAGATCCCGGATGAATTCAGTCCTTTTCTCTATCCTAATCAGTACGTGAATTTTACGGCAGACAGCAAAGTCGTTGCCAAGGGGCAGGAACTGGCGGAAGGCGCATCCTCCGATCTGGAGGTGATCACCCGGATCTATGATTATATCACCGGAAATATTACCTACGACTACGATAAGGCTTCCGATCCCCCCACCGGCTATACTTCCGACGTAGATGCCATTTTGGATTCCGGCACCGGTATCTGTCTGGACTATGCCGCCGTTATGGCGAGCATGCTCAGAAGCCAGCGGATCCCTACCAGACTGGAGGTCGGTTACGCGCAGGATGCCTATCACGCCTGGATCAGCGTCTACACCGCCGACACCGGTTGGCTGAACGGCATCATCGAATTCGACGGCAATGTCTGGACCCTGGTGGATCCTACCTTCGGTGCCAACACGGATAACAAGACGCTGAAAAAGTTCATCGGTGACGGCAGCAATTATATCCTTCAGAAAATGTATTAGTGAAAGGGAACAAAACGACATGAAGACCACAGAACAAAAATTACTTTCTAATGAAGAGATCGCTTCTTTCTGTAATCAGGCTGCCATGCTGTTTCAGGCAGGCATTCCTCCGGTGGAGGGCATGGCCATCCTGCAAAGTGATGCACAGTCGCCTGAGGGGAAGGCGATCTTCGACCAGATCCTTACCGTATGCCGGCAGGGAGAAAGTTTTCACAAGGCTCTGGAAGCCACGGGAGTATTTCCCGATTACTGTCTGCATATGATCGCTCTGGGCGAAGAATCCGGCAATCTGGATGTCTGCATGAATTCTCTGGCAGATTATTACGAAAAAGAAGATGCCATTGCCGGCAGTATCCGGGATGCCGTAACTTACCCCTTTATTATGATCGCCATGATGGCTGCTGTCATCGTAGTGCTGGTCAGCCGTGTTATGCCGATCTTCGAACAGGTCTATGTGGAGCTTGGCAGTGAGATGACGGGATTTGCCGCGTCCCTCTTACGTCTCGGCAATCATCTGAACCGTTATTCCTTTATCTTCGTAAGTATTCTGTGTGTGATACTGCTTCTGTATCTTTTCGCCACCAGAACCCAGGGTGGCAAGCGTACTACCGCGCGTTTTCTGAACTGGTTTCCTCTCACCAGACGCTTTTATGAGAGTGTGGCCTGCGAGCGTTTTGCAAGTGGTATGGCCCTGACTCTGAGCAGTGGTATGGATACCTATTCCAGTCTGGACATGGTGGCTGCACTGGTAGGCAATGAGAAAATGAAACAGAAGATTTTAAACTGCAAAGAAGCCATTCATGCCGGTGCCAATTTTGCGGAAGCATTGACCGGTGCAGGTATTTTCAATCACCTGTATTCTCAGATGGTATCCGTAGGTTTCCGCAGTGGTAACGTAGATATGGTCCTTCGAAAAATCGCAGACCGCTATGAGGAAAATACCAACCGCAGATTACAGTCCATCATCGCCGTTCTGGAACCGACCCTTGTCATCATTCTGTCAGTGATCGTCGGTCTGATCCTGTTATCGGTCATCCTGCCTCTTATGGGTATTATGACCAGCATCGGATAGGAGTGATATCATGAATCGTTTTGAGCAAAAAAGCATGTCCTTCGGACGCAAACTGGTCTATCTGCTTCCGATTCTGGCATTTCTGGTATTGTTTGTTCTGTTTTTACAGGGAATTGGATCCGTTAGTGAATCTACTTTGACCAAGCAGCAGGAAAGTCTGGAAACTGCCCTGGGACGCAGCATTTCTCAATGCTATGCCGTAGAAGGCTGTTATCCTCCTTCTCTGGAATATCTGGAGCAGCATTACGGTCTGTTGTATGATAAGAACAGTTTTTTCGTTGACTATGAATACTATGGCAGCAACCTTCTTCCGGAAGTCACCGTACTCCGCAGAACCGGCGCTCACTAAAGGAGTTTCTGACATTATGAACAATAGAAATCAGGAAAAACATTTTATTGTGGATATCTTGTTCGTTCTGGCATTGTTCGGTGTATTCGCCGTCTCCGCGCTGGCGCTCGTTACCATCGGAGCGGATGTATACCAGCACACCGTGGAAGATATGGGTGTCAATTACGAAAGCAGGACTGCCGTGTCCTATATCCTGGAAAAAGTCCGGCAGAATGATACCGCGGACAGTATCTCCCTGACTACGCTGGAAGATACCCCGGCTCTCTGCATGCTTTCCCGGATCGAGGATGAGACCTACTGTACCTACCTCTATTTCTACGACGGACATTTAAAAGAGCTCTTTATGCGGGAAGGGACTTCTCTCGGCGGACAGGTCCTGCCTGCCGGTGCGGACATCATGGAGCTTAAGGACCTGACATTTTCCTATGTCTCCAATGACCTGATCCGTGCATCCCTGCAAACGGTTTCCGGAGAGTTCCACACCTTTTATATCCATATTCACTGTAATGCCACGGAATAAACACCGGGCAGAAAGGATTCCGAACTTATTATGAAACATTCCAGATCCAGTTTATTTTTAATGGAAATGATCATAGCGATCCTGTTTTTCTCCCTGGCCAGCGCCGTCTGTATCCAGCTGTTTGCCAAGTCCCATCTGCTGAGCACACAGACAGTAAATCAGAACCATGCTGTCATCCAGGCACAGAATCTGGCGGAATCGTACCTCGCGCTGGAGGGCGACATAAATGCCATGCAGGATCTGTTCTCTCCTTCGGAACAGATCAGCGACGATACACTCCGACTTACTTTTGACAGCTGCTGGAACCTCTGTTCCGCAGAAAATGGCGGCAGCTATCAGGCCGAGCTGGTACATACTCCGGCGGAAGGTACCGGAAGCCCAGATCACCGTGTATGACTTGTCTGCACCGGAGATGCCTATTTATACAATTTCTGTCATGCATCACACCGCAGAGAGGAGGGGGGACCATGAGTAATTCTTCAAAGAAAAGACAATTCGGCATGAATATTGGCTCCGCTTCGATCCTGCTGGTATTCGTGATCCTCTGTCTGGTATCCTTTGCCGTACTGTCTATTGTCAGTGCTAATGCTGACAGCAGGCTCAGCACCCGCGTTTTGGAACGTACTACTGCCTACTATGATGCCTGCAATCAGGCAGAGCAGTCTCTGGCCGGTATGGACAATACGCTGCGTCGCGTCTACGAAGCCTCCGACAGCGAGGATGCGTATTACGGCTCCGTAGGACACGGAAAGTCATATGTGATACCTATTTCCGATCTGCAATCCTTACAGGTTACCATTGAGATTTTATACCCTCTGTCTGCGGATGACACCTTTTACCGGATCACCGCCTGGCAGGTACTGAATACAGAGGACTTACAGTAATTTCCAGCTAAAAAAAGCTCCCCGGGGAATCCCCGGAGAGCTTTTTTATAAGATCTTTTCTTTTTTTACTGGTTATCAGCATCTGTTCCCACTTCCACAGTCTCTGCATCGGTGTTAACATCTGTATTCTCAGCTTCCGGATCTGTTCCGTCACTCAGATTCAGTTCTGCATCATCACCATACATGTCGCCACTGAAATCAATGGTTTCCACATCATCGGTGCTCAGTCTGGTATTACGATATCTCTTCATACCGGTTCCTACAGGGATCAGTTTACCAATGATAACGTTCTCCTTCAGACCGATCAGATTATCAACCTTACCCTTGATAGCAGCCTCTGTCAGTACCTTAGTGGTCTCCTGGAAGGATGCTGCGGACAGGAAGGATTCGGTAGCCAGTGCTGCCTTGGTAATACCAAGGATGATACGCTTGCCTTCTGCAGGCTCTTTACCTTCTGCGGTCAGCTTCTCATTCATTTCTTCGAAATCCAGAACATCTACCAGAGTACCGGGCAGGAATTCGGTGTCTCCGTTATTCTCGATACGGACTTTCTTCAGCATCTGACGTACCAGGACTTCGATATGCTTATCGGCGATATCTACACCCTGTAAACGGTATACACGCTGTACTTCACGCAGCATGTAATCCTGTACGGCACGGATTCCCTTGATCTTCAGCAGATCGTGAGGGTTTACACTACCTTCGGTCAGTTCATCACCGGCCTCTAATACCTGGCCATCCATTACCTTGATACGGGAACCGTAAGGAATCAGGTATGCCTTGGATTCTCCGGTCTCTTCATTGGTAATTACTACTTCACGCTTCTTCTTGGTATCACGGATCTCCGCCTTACCGCCGAACTCAGCGATGATCGCAAGTCCCTTCGGCTTTCTGGCCTCGAACAGCTCCTCGACACGGGGAAGACCCTGTGTGATATCGTCACCTGCGACACCACCACTATGGAAGGTTCTCATGGTCAGCTGGGTACCGGGCTCACCGATAGACTGTGCAGCGATAATACCGACTGCTTCACCTACCTGTACAGCTTCACCGGTTGCCATGTTGGCACCGTAACATTTTGCACAGATACCAACGTGAGAACGGCAGGTCAGGATCGTACGGATCTTCACTTCCTCAATAGGCTCACCCTGTGCATTTACACCTACGCTGAGGATCTTAGCTGCACGGCTGGGGGTGATCATGTGGTTGTGTTTAACGATCATGTTACCGTCTTTATCATAAATATCCTCACAGGAATATCTGCCTGTGATTCTGTCTTTCAGGCCTTCAATGGTCTCTTTACCATCCATGAATGCCTTGACTACCATACCGGGGATCTCTGTCTGACCCTCGCAGCAGTCTACTTCACGGATAGAAAGCTCCTGAGATACATCAACCATTCGTCTGGTCAGATAACCGGAGTCTGCGGTACGCAGCGCGGTATCGGACATACCTTTACGTGCACCATGCGCGGACATGAAGTATTCCAGTACATCCAGACCTTCACGGAAGTTTGATTTGATGGGCAGCTCGATGGTTCTACCTGTGGTATCCGCCATCAGTCCACGCATACCTGCCAGCTGTTTGATCTGCTGACTGGAACCACGCGCACCGGAGTCTGCCATCATGAAGATGTTATTGTATTTATCCAGACCGGACAGCAGTACATCGGTCAGCTCTTTATCGGTCTCGTTCCAGGTCTCTACGACTGCACGATAACGCTCTTCCTCAGTGATCAGACCACGTCTGAAGTTGCTTGCGATCTTGTCTACGGTTGCCTGTGCGGCTGCCAGCATCTCGCCCTTCTTCTCAGGCACAGTCATATCGGAAATGGATACGGTCATAGCGGCTCTGGTAGAGTACTTATAACCAATTGCCTTAACGTCATCCAGTACTTCTGCGGTCTTGGATGCTCCGTGAGTATTGATGACCTTCTCCAGGATCTGCTTCAGCTGCTTCTTTCCTACATGGAAGTCTACTTCCAGCTTCAGGAAGTTCTCGGGATCACTTCTGTCTACAAATCCCAGATCCTGAGGCAGAATCTCATTGAAGATGAAACGTCCCAGTGTAGACTCTACCGTTCCGGTGATCGTCTCACCTGCTGCATTTACCTTGCTCATGCGGACATGAATGCGGGAATGCAGTGTCAGCGCCTGGTTCTCATATGCCAGAATTGCTTCGTTTACGCTCTTGAAATACTTACCTTCACCAATAGAACCGGGTCTCTCCTGGGTCAGATAGTAGATACCGAGTACCATATCCTGGGAAGGAACGGCTACAGGACCACCATCGGAAGGCTTCAGTAAGTTATTGGGAGACAACAGCAGGAAACGACACTCTGCCTGTGCCTCCTGGGACAGAGGAAGATGTACAGCCATCTGGTCTCCGTCGAAATCCGCGTTGAATGCGGTACATACCAGGGGATGCAGTTTGATTGCCTTACCTTCTACCAGGATCGGCTCAAATGCCTGAATACCAAGTCTGTGCAGTGTCGGTGCACGGTTCAGCATGACAGGATGTTCCTTGATCACCTCTTCCAGCACATCCCATACCTGCGTATCCAGTCTCTCTACCAGCTTCTTGGCATTTTTGATATTCTGGCTGATTCCCTTGGCTACCAGCTCTTTCATTACAAAAGGCTTGAACAGTTCAATTGCCATTTCCTTGGGCAGACCACACTGATAAATCTTCAGTTCCGGTCCTACGACGATAACGGAACGTCCGGAATAGTCTACACGCTTACCTAACAGGTTCTGACGGAAACGACCGGTCTTACCCTTTAACATATCGGACAGAGACTTCAGTGCTCTGTTACCGGGGCCGGTAACGGGACGTCCGCGTCTGCCGTTATCGATCAGAGCATCTACTGCTTCCTGCAGCATTCTCTTCTCGTTACGTACGATAATATCGGGAGCACCAAGCTCTAACAGTCTCTTAAGACGGTTATTACGGTTGATGATTCTTCTGTACAGATCATTCAGGTCGGAGGTT
>OCIU01001448.1_pt1 | contig 16552 bp, 18 predicted proteins | sample 1538471 | NCBI WGS metagenome assembly OCIU01 (sample SAMN04571693, study PRJEB22368) | human gut metagenome | biome: human gut; material: stool | host: Homo sapiens | place: Luxembourg | collected 2012-06-01 | reverse complement strand
GTGGAGCGGTTAACATTCTGCTCCTTTGCGATTTGCGGAATGGTTTTGCGGTCGAAATAATACAGCTTAATAAACTGTCTTTGGCGCTCGGTAAGCTCGTGGGAAATTATTTCCCTCAGCCTTGCCAGCGCCTTTTCCTTTTGCCCGTCGTCCTCTGCCGACATTTCGAAAAAAGCACGGTAGCTCAACGCCTCCACCCGATAATTTTTAAGCGATAAATTTTTCATAATCTTCTCCTTCAAAAGCGCTGTCGGCCCGTTCGTCCTTGTTATAATAATCAAAAAGATATGCGGCGGTTTGTTCGGCGTCTCTCATTTCGGTGTATAGATAATACATACGCCGTTTAAGCGAGGTTCTCTCCTCCTCGGTTTGGGCCTTTTTCAGCATTATTTTCAGCTCGCAAAGCCTTGCCTTTAATCTGTCCGCTTCCTTTATGTATTCATACGACAACTGTTCAAGAGTCATTTTTCAAACCTCCTAATCACACATAATGTGTTTTATTTTCCTTTAAAAGCTTGTTGCAACGGCTTCTATGTTTTAAGTATATACAACATTTCGTGTGATTTCAAGGGGACTTTAATCGAATTTTGTCGCTAATCGTGTGATATTATAATTAAATACTATAAATTGGATTTAGCTTGAGTTTGCGGCGGAATTTTCTTGAAAGCAGCGTTTTTGTGTGATATAATGTCAACGGAAAACAGCGAACATGAGAAAAACTTTAAAAAAAGAGGCTTTTGCCGCCGACAAAAGCCAAAAGGGAAAAAGGTGTAGAACGTGTTTGGAGATAAACTTAAAAAGCTGAGGAAAAGCAAGCGGCTGACCCAGGGCGAGCTTGCCTCTTTTCTCGGAATAAGCGCCAGCGCGGTGGGAATGTATGAACAAAACCGTCGAAGTCCTTCGATTTCCGACGTTACCGCCATTGCCGATTTTTTCTCGGTCACCACCGATTATCTTCTTGAGGAGGACAAAAAGGAGCGTGACGTAAGCGAGCTTATTGCCGAGCTTAAAAACCGCTTGCTCTGTGCCGACGGGCTTATGTTTAAGGGAGAGGCCCTGACCGACAAAGAGCTGAAACAGCTGTCCGACGCGATTGAGGTCAGCGCCGCGGTCGTACTTTCCCAAAAAGAGAGGCAAAGCGATGAAAAAAATTAAAGCCCTCGCCGAAGGGCTTTACGAAAAATACGGCAGCTGCGACCCATTCAGACTTTGCGGCGAGCTTTCGGTGAATATTTTCAAATCTCCCCTTCCGAGCTCTGTCAGCGGGTTCTACTACAATGTCGACGGGCGAAGTGTTATTATCGTCAACGAGGCATTAAAACCGCCTAAAGACTCCTTTGTGGCCGCACACGAGCTGGGGCACGCGCTTCTTCACCCAAATACAAACTCGTTTTTCATGAAAACAAAAACCGCCCTTGAAACCGGACGGTTTGAACGGCAGGCCGACTATTTTGCCGCCTGTCTGCTGCTTTGCAAATGGAAGGAGTCGGCCGAATTTTCCGATTTGTCCATCGACTCGCTGTCCTCGGTAACCGGAATCGACCCCGCCGCGCTTGAGGCCTATAAGCGCGAGCTTTAAAAAGCCCGATAAATATAAACTAAAAAAAGCCTGCCCGATTTTTCGGACAGGCTTTTAACTTTAAGCCATATTCTTACATCAGGTGGAAGTTAACCACAAGTCCCGCAAAGACGATGGAAACCACCGAAAGAAGCTTGATGAGAATGTTGATTGCAGGGCCGGAGGTATCCTTAAAGGGATCGCCCACGGTGTCGCCCACAACGGCGGCCTTGTGGCAATCGCTGCCCTTTCCGCCGAAGTTGCCCGCCTCGATATATTTCTTGGCATTATCCCATGCGCCGCCGGAATTGCTCATGAATATTGCAATGAGGAATCCGGTAACCGTTGCGCCGGCGAGAAGTCCGATGACTCCGTTGGGTCCGAGAATGAGTCCCACAAGAACGGGAACCACAATGGCGATAACCGAAGGAAGAACCATTTCGTGAAGTGAGGAACGGGTGCAAAGATCGACGCAGGTCTTATAGTCGGGCTCGGCCTTTCCGTCCATAATGCCGACGATTTCCTTGAACTGACGGCGGACTTCCTTAACAATGCTCTGTGCAGCCTTGCCCACCGACTCCATGGTGAGAGCGGCGAAAACAAAGGGCAGGCAGGCGCCGATCATAAGACCGACAAGCACGGAGGGTTCCATAACGCTGAGGTTTATTCCTTCAAAGCCCTTAACACCGAGCTGGTCGATGTAGGACGCAATAAGCGCGAGGGCGGTAAGTGCCGCAGAGCCTATTGCAAAGCCCTTACCGGTGGCGGCGGTGGTATTTCCGAGGGAATCGAGGGCGTCGGTACGCTCTCTGACCTCGGGATCGAGTCCCGCCATTTCGGCGATACCGCCTGCGTTATCGGCAACAGGGCCGTAGGCGTCGGTGGCAAGGGTTATGCCGAGGGTGGAAAGCATTCCCACGGCGGCAAGCGCCACGCCGTAGAGGCCGAGATTTCCGGCACCCTCCGCAAAGCCGCCGGCGAAATAATATGCGGCGAGAATGGCGGCGCCGACAATGATGATGGGCACGGCGGTGGAAAGCATTCCGAGACCGATTCCGCCGATGATAATGGTGGCAGAGCCGGTTTCCGACTGGGCTGCAAGCTTTTTGGTGGGCTTATAGCTGTCGGAGGTGAAATATTCGGTTGCGAGACCGATAAGCACTCCGGCAAGAAGTCCCGAAAGAATGGAGAAATAAATTTTAAAATGCTCCTGTCCGAGCACGAACCAAACAATGGGGAATGCGGCGATTGCCACAAGCACCGAAGCCATGTTGGTTCCGCGGCGCAGAGCCGAAAGCAGGGTCTTTTGATTGGTGTCCTCTTTGGTGCGGACAAGGAAGGTTCCGAGCATGGAGCAGATGATTCCCACGGCGGCGATGAGCAGCGGAACGATAACCGCTCTTGTCATCATCTCGGTTCCGACGCTTCTGAAGGCGGCGGTTGCGAGAGCGCAGCAGGAAACTATAGAGCCGAAATAGGACTCGTAGAGGTCGGCGCCCATGCCGGCCACGTCGCCCACGTTGTCGCCCACGTTGTCGGCGATAACGGCGGGGTTGCGGGGGTCGTCCTCGGGAATTCCGGCCTCAACCTTACCCACAAGGTCGGCACCCACGTCGGCGGCCTTGGTGAAAATTCCGCCGCCCACACGGGCAAAAAGAGCCATAAAGGAAGCTCCCATTCCGAACATTACCATGGCGTTGGTGATGTCGTCAATTCCGAGCTTAAATACAAATTTGAGAAGAACGAACCAAACCGAAATGTCAAAAAGGCCGAGAGCCACAACGGTGAAGCCCATGACCGAACCGGCCGAAAAGGCCACCTTGAGTCCCTTGTTAAGAGAGCTCTGACATGCGTTTGCTGTTCTTGCGTTTGAGGAAGTGGCTATCTTCATTCCGACAAATCCGGCAAGAGCCGAATAAATTCCGCCGGTCAGGAAAGCGAAGGGCACAAAGGGAGAAAGATTCCCCGTGATTGCCATCACTCCGAGGATGAGCGCCACGACCACAAAGATGATCGCTACAACGGTGTATTGCCTCTTTAAAAACGCGTTTGCTCCCGAGCGGATGGACGCCGAAAGCTTTGCCATGCGGTCGTTGCCCTCGGAAAAACCGAAGACCTTTTTGGCCGTGAGAGCCACAAAGACAAGCGCAACAAGCGCAACCGCAAGAGTCAAAAGAGGAAAATACTGTTCTAACATTGCCATATTTTTGCCTCCACATCTTTTGGCGAAATTAACATTATCACACGAATTCATGTTAATTTCACATGGTTTAACAAACACATTATATCCAATTAACACATATTTTTCAATCCCCAAAGGTCAAAAAAATCCAAAAAAAATGAAAAAAGGGAATATCAATAAAGATACTCCCTTAAACGGTCTTTGACCTGTTATTTTGATACAAAGCAAGTCTTATCGATATATTGCTTATCGATAACAGTAATCTCGCGTTTGTTTATCAATACATTCCGCCGCCCGCTGCAGCTGCTGCGGCTGCAGCTGCGTTTGCGGCCGCTGCGTCTTCCTTCTTTTCGGCGATGAGCGACTCGGTGGTCAGCACCATTGCGGCAACGGAAGAAGCGTTCTGAATGGCCGAACGCGTAACCTTGGTAGGATCGACGATACCCGATTTCATCAGGTCGACATACTCCTCCTTCTTGGCGTCAAAGCCATAGTTGATTCCCTTGTGGGAACGAACCTCGTTGACAATGACAGAGCCTTCGAGACCGGCATTTGCGGCAATCTGACGCATGGGCTCCTCAAGCACTCTGACAACGATTTTGGCGCCGGTTTTTTCGTCGCCCTCGAGGGTGTCGCTGAAAGCCTCAACTGCGGGAATGGCGTCCACAAGAGCCACGCCGCCGCCGGCAACAATGCCCTCTTCAACGGCTGCCTTGGTTGCCGCGAGAGCATCCTCGATTCTGAGCTTCTTATCCTTCATTTCAACCTCGGTGGCCGCGCCGACCTTGATAACGGCTACGCCGCCCGAAAGCTTGGCAAGACGCTCCTGAAGCTTTTCACGGTCGAAATCGGAGGTAGTGCCTTCGATTTGATTGCGGATCTGACCGATACGGTCTTTAATGGCGGTCTTCTTTCCCGCACCGTCCACAATGATGGTGTTTTCCTTGGAAATCGTGACCTGACGGGCGGTACCGAGCTGTGCAACGGTGGCGTCCTTAAGGTCGAGACCAAGCTCCTCGGTGATGACTTCGCCGCCGGTGAGTATGGCGATGTCGCGGAGCATTTCCTTTCTTCTGTCGCCGAAACCGGGAGCCTTAACGCAAACGCAGGTGAAGGTTCCGCGGAGCTTGTTGACGAGAATGGTGGAAAGAGCCTCGCCCTCAACGTCCTCGGCGATGATGAGCAGTTTCTTGCCGGCCTTTACGATTTGCTCGAGCAGGGGCAGGATGTCCTGAATGTTGCTGATCTTTTTATCGGTGATGAGAATGTAGGGCTCGTCAAGCTCTGCAACCATTTTGTCGGAATCGGTGACCATGTAGGGGGAAATATATCCGCGGTCGAATTCCATGCCTTCCACGACCTCGCTGTAGGTCTCGGCAGTCTTGGACTCCTCAACGGTGATAACGCCGTCGGAGGTAACCTTTTCCATAGCCTCGGCGATGAGGGTTCCGATATATTCGTCGGCGGCCGAAACGCTGGCTACACGGGCGATGTCCTTGGTGCCCGAAACCTTCTTGGAGTTCTTGGTGACCTCCTTAACGGTCTCGTCAACGGCCTTCTGAATACCCTTTTTAACGTCCATGGGGTTGGCGCCTGCGGCAACGTTCTTCATGCCCTCTCTGATAAGAGCCTGAGCAAGGAGAGTTGCGGTGGTGGTGCCGTCGCCGGCCACGTCGTTGGTCTTGGTGGCGACCTCTTTAACAAGCTGTGCGCCCATGTTTTCAAAGGGATCGTCAAGCTCGACTTCCTTTGCGATGGTCACGCCGTCGTTGGTGATAAGGGGAGCGCCGTATTTCTTGTCGATAACAACGTTTCTGCCTTTGGGTCCGAGGGTAACTTTAACGGTGTTGGAAAGCTGATCAACACCCGACTGGAGAGCCTTTCTGGCTTCTTCTCCGAAAAGAATATCTTTTGCCATTATAAATCAACCTTTCTCTTACTTATTCAACAATTGCCAAAATATCGTTCTGACGAACAATGATATAATCCTCTCCGTCAACCTTAACTTCGGTTCCGGAATATTTGCTTGTCAGCACGTGATCGCCTTTTTTAACATACATTTTAACTTCCTTGCCGTCGACGGTGCCGCCGGGGCCGACCGCGATAACTTCGGCAACCTGGGGCTTTTCCTTTGCCGAGCCCGAAAGAATGATTCCGCTCTTGGTGGTTTCTTCTGCTTCGACCATTTTGATAACAACACGGTCGGAAAGGGGTTTGATCTTCATAATATATTCCTCCTAAATGTAATAAGTAAACACTTTTAGCACTCTTTTCCTCCGAGTGCTAATTCATTGTAGCACCTTTTGTCGCAAAGTCAAGAGGTTTTAAAAAATTGTTTACAAATATGGGAACAAAAAAAGCCTTCGGTTGCATAAACCCATGCAACTAAAGGCGAAAAATTTAAATTTCATATTCAAGAATTTTGTATTCGGCCAGTCCCGTGTCCTCATAGAACATATCTTTTTCGGCGACAAACCGAAATCCGCAGCCGGTGTAAAGCCTCTCGGCGGCGGTATTTGTGCCGAGAATGTCAAGGCGGACGGTCTTTTTACCCTCTTGCCCGGCAAGAACAAGCAGTTTCTTTACAAAAGCCTTTCCCATTCCTTGCCCTGAAAGCGGGGCGACACCGCAAGGGCATGAAACACCCAAACCTCCGACGTGTCGCATTCGGTCATAAATTTCACACCGTCATATCCCCCGTTGCAGTTTTCGTCGGCAACGGCAACAGCCGCGATTTGTCCGTCGGCTTCAAGCTTATACATACAGCCCTTTTCTATGCTCTCGGCAATATACCCGTCGGAAGGGTATACCCCCTTTTTCCAGCCGATGCTTTCGTTTCCGTCGCCCATTTCGTCGATAAGGTCGGAATAGAATTTCTTTACGTCGGCGAATTCATCGGGCAAAATCTTTTGTATACTCACCGTGTCAGCTCCCATAATTGACCGAAATTCCGTTGCGTTCGAACACCGAAATAAGATTTTGCATATCGCCCTCGGACAGCTCAAGATATTTGCAGGTCATGGTATTGAGCGAATAAAGCTGAATATAATTTGAGCCGTCATTGGCGGGATAGGCCTTTATCTGTTCGTCATATTTGGTGGTATAGGTTATGAGCGCCATACCGAAAATGTGGCTTTCGGGGATGGAATCAAGCTTTTTGCCCTTGACAAGGGTTATAAAATCGTTGAACTGCTGTCCGCTTTCGGAATCGAGCGTGACCTCGGTGTCGTCGCCGCCGATCTCGGTTCCCGGACCCGAAAGCTTGACCGACACAACGTTTTTAAGCAGAAAATTCGACGATTTGCTGCTTTCAGAGTATGTGTCGGTGGAGCAGGCCGTAAGCGACAGCACGACCGCAAGAACCGCAATTATACAGATAAATTTTTTCATGAATTTTTCTCCCTTTCCACTATTTCAAAAGCAAGCCTTTCAAGCTGAGAAATTTCGGTTATACCGAAAACCTTTTTTCTGATTTCGGCAGCGCCCTTTATACCCTTTATATACCACGCAGCCTGCTTTCTCATCTGCAGGCAGGCAATTTTGGGTTCCTTATATTCGCACATGAGCCTTGCCTGCCTGAGCATAAATCTCATCCTTTCGGCAACGGGGGGCTCGGGCAGCAGCCTTCCTTCGCTCAAGTATGCGTTGACGGCCGAAAAAATCCAAGGCGAACCCATGGCTCCCCTGCCGATCATTATCATGTCGCAGCCGGTATGCTCATACATCCGCGCGGCGTCCTTCGGAGTGAAAACATCGCCGTTTCCGACGACGGGAATCGACACCGCCTTTTTCACGGCGGCAATGGCGTCGAGATCAACGGGCGGAGCATATTGCTGCTCCCTTGTGCGTCCGTGAACGGTTATCATGGAAATTCCCGCCTGTTCAAGTCTTTTTGCAAGCTCGACGGCCACCATGCTTTCACCGTTCCAGCCTATTCTGATTTTGGCCGAAACGGGAACATCGGACGCCTCGATCACCGCCCTTGCAACCCGCTCGGCAAGGGGAAGATCCTTCAAAAGACCGCTCCCTCCGCCGTGATTAGCGACCTTCGGGGCGGGACAGCCCATATTTATATCTATAAAATCCGGCCGATATTCCATGGCCTTTCGCGCCGCAGCAGCCATAACAACGGGGTCGTTTCCGAAAAGCTGACTTGCCGTGGGGCGTTCCCTTTCGCCCACAAAGAGCAGCTCGGCCGACTTTTTATCGTTCATGGAAATGCCCTTGGCCGAGGCGAGCTCACCGACGCAGAAGGCGGCGCCGCAATCCGTGCAGATTTCTCTCATGGCGCGGTCGGCAACTCCCGCCATGGGCGCAAGTGCCGCATAGCCCTTTATTTCCAAGTTTCCTATCTTCAAAAAATCATTCCCGAAATTTATTAAATATATATTACCACAAACCGATTTAAAAAGAAATATTTTTTTGTTAAAGGAATGTAAACAAGGAAAATTTCATATATATTCCTCGTGGAAAAGCAAAGTAAAAAAGGAATCGGTGAAAAGCTATGAATAAATTTTATCCCGAGGGCGTTCTGTTTTCCCGCCCGGAAAACCAAAAAGCAATAAAAGACCCCGTTATTTTTTCGGAAGCGGTAAAAAGCGGAAGAATTCTCGAGGCAAGAGCCTCTCTTTGCGATTTTAAACATGACCTTTACGTGGATATGCCCGCAATGAAGGGGGTTATCCCCCGAGAGGAGGGAGCGCTCGGAATAAGCGACGGCTCGGTACGCGACATTGCCCTTATCTCGCGGGTCAATCACCCCGTCTGCTTTACCGTGGAGGACATAATAACAAAAGACGGCGCTCCACTTGCGGTTTTATCAAGAAAAAAGGCCCAGGCCGCCTGCATGAGAGAATTTATAGATTTCTTCACGCCCGGAGACGTCATCGACGCGGCGGTAACCCACCTTGAACCCTTCGGCGCCTTTTGCGACATAGGCTGCGGAATTGTCGCCCTGCTGCCTGTCGACTGTATTTCGGTTTCAAGAATTTTTCACCCGAAAGACCGCTTTTTCGTGGGGCAGTCCATAAAAGCTGTCATAAAATCCAAGGAGGCGGACGGTAAAATCAATCTTACCCACAAGGAGCTTCTCGGAACGTGGGAACAAAACGCCGCTCTTTTCAGTCAGGGCGAAACGGTGTCGGGACTTATACGCACGGTGGAAAGCTACGGCAGCTTTGTGGAGCTCACCCCGAATCTTGCGGGGCTTGCCGAACCCAAAGGCTGCGCCGTCCCCGGCAATCGGGCGTCGGTTTTCATAAAAAACATACTGCCCGACAAAATGAAGGTGAAGCTTATAATAATCGATTGTTTCGAGGCCGATTACCCGGCCGAACCCGCAAAATATTTCATAGAATCGGGACACATTTCCCGCTGGAACTACTCTCCCGCCTTCGGAAAAAAACAAATTTTTACCGATTTTGACGGCATCGGTGCAATCGACGGTTGATTTTTCCCTCTTATGTGGTAAAATGGAGAAAAAAACAAAGGACGTTAAAACATGGCAAAAGCAACCCTTATTATAATGGCCGGCGGACTGGGAAGTCGGTTCGGCGGGCTTAAGCAGCTTGCAAAAATCGGCAAGCACGGCGAAAAAATCATAGATTACAGCATTTTTGACGCAAAAAGAGCGGGCTTTGACCGAGTGGTTTTCGTTATAAAGGAGGAAAATCTCGAGATTTTCAAGTCGGAAATCGGCGACAGCGTGGCAAAGCACATACAGGTCGACTATGTTTTTCAGTCGACCGACAGGCTCCCCGAAGGATATGCGGGTATTGAAGGGCGAGAAAAGCCGCTTGGAACCGGCCACGCGGTGTGGTGCTGTAAGGACGTTGTGAACGAGCCTTTCGCAGTTATAAATGCCGACGACTATTACGGTCCGAACGCCTTCAAGCTTGTTTACGATTTTCTCGGCGAAAAACGTGGCGGAGTTAATTACTGCATGGCCGGCTTTGTGCTCGGCAACACGCTTACCGACAACGGAACGGTGTCGAGAGGTGTTTGCGAAATTGACAAAGACAACCGTCTCATGTCGGTTTGCGAACACAAAAAACTGTCAAGAAACGGCAATGCGGCACAGAATAAAAATGACGACGGAAGCATAAAGACCCTTCCCCTCGACTCGGTGGTGTCCATGAATTTTTGGGGCTTTACCCCCGATTTCTTCAACCGTCTTGACGAAGGACTCAAGGCCTTTTTGACGGCGAAGCACGAAAATCCCTTAAAGGCCGAGTTTTTCCTTCCCGAGGTCGCCGACAAATGCATCCGTGACGGATATGCCGAAATATCGGTGCTCACCACAAACGATAAATGGTACGGCGTGACCTATAAAGAGGACAGCGAACAGGTTTCCTCGGCAATCGCCGCTCTCACCGACTCGGGGCTTTATCCCGAAAAGCTGTGGGACTGAACACACATAACAAAACCCGCCTCATTCATTTAAGAATTAGGCGGGTTTTTAATGCTTAATAGTTATATTGTTTAAATCCCAAATATTTCAGAGAAATTCGGCCGTAGTAGGAAAGATAACTTTGGGTCAAATCAAAAAGCGTTGCAATCTCATCGCGGGCAGCTTCAATCGAATCGGGATTGTTGAGCTCCTCGCCGCTGAACTCACTCGGGTTCAAATTGCCGGCCCAAGTAAATGTCGCCGCATCGTCAACCGTGCCGCCGATGTACCACGTCTCATCGGCATCGCAAACCCGATACTCCATCTTTCTGTTTCTGTCGACAGTAAAAGCGACAATAACATTATCGCTTACATAGTAAACGGAAAAACCGAAAGCGTCATCCTTCACCGAATAGATGCTCATATAAACCACATCATTATTTTCGGAAATTATTTCGCCGACCGCATAGCAATCGGTGTCCGACATATATTCGCCGTATTCCTTCACATAATCGGCCCAATAATCAAAGCCGTCCTCGCAGGGGAAAAGCGCTATTTTGTTCACCGCGTACTGTATGATAAGTAATGCGTCGTTGACCGAAATTTCTCCGTCCGCATTCACGTCGGCCGAAAGGGTCTGAGCTTCGTCAAATGAGATTTTGAATACTGCCGCTTGGAGAGTCAAAAGCGCGTCGGTTACCGATACCGTTCCGTCTCCGTCGGCGTCACCGAGCGGTCTTTCCCCCTCGGCAGAGACCGACATGGCAAAAACCGACATCAAAAGCGACAGCGCCAAAATAACCGATAAAAATTTTTTCATGATTTCTCCTCCTTTTTCTTCATCATAACAAACCCCGCAAATATTGTCAACGCCATTTCGGCAGTATTCGACATAAAAACAGAAAAGGCCGTGCTAAGAAGCACAGCCTTGACTTTGAAGAATTATTTATACTTGCGTTTGCGAGCCGCCTCGGATTTCTTCTTGCGCTTTACCGAAGGCTTTTCATAATGCTCTCTCTTGCGCACTTCTTGGATAACGCCGTCGCGCGCAGTCTGTCTCTTAAATCGACGGAGAGCATTCTCCAGAGATTCATTCTCTTTGATTTTTACCTGACTCATCTATGTCCCTCCCTCCGCCTAACGGCAGGGGTATTTGCTACTATGTGCAACTGATATTATACAACAAAGAAATACCGTTTGTCAATAGCAATTCATTATTTTTTTATGACAATATTAACAAGCTTGCCCTTGATGTATATTTCCTTAACGACATTTCCGCTCTCAAGCTCGGCGGCAACCTTTTGGGATTTCTTTGCGGCGGCAAGCACCGTGTCCTGGTCGGCGTCGACGGCAACGGTTATGCGGTCCTTAAGCTTTCCGTTGACCTGAACGGCGATTTCAACCTCGCTGTCAACACAAAGGCTTTCGTCATACTCCGGCCAATCGGCAAGGGAGCAAAATCCTTCAAATCCGCGCTCCTCCCAAAGCTCCTCGGTGACGTGGGGAGCGAAAGGATTGAGCAGATTTATGATGGTCTTATAATCCTCGTTTGAAAGGCTTCCGACCTTGTCAACCTCGTTAAGCAGGCTCATCATGGCGGCGATGGCCGTGTTGAACTTCATGTCCTCGATGTCCTCGGTCACCTTTTTTATAGTGCGGTTAAGCGCCTTTTCAAGCGCCTTTGAGCGGCCTTCTTCCCCGTTCACCTTGTCGCGGAGATTCCAAACCCTTTCCACAAAGCGGCGGCAGCCCTTTATGGAAGAGGTCGACCAGGGAGCGGCCTTTTCAAAATCGCCTATAAACATTTCGTAAAGACGAAGTGTGTCGGCACCGTAGTCCCTCACCACGTCGTCGGGATTGACCACGTTTCCGCGGGATTTGGACATTTTTTCGCCATTTTCGCCGAGAATCATGCCGTGGCTGGTGCGCTTGGCATAGGGCTCCTTGGTGGGCACAACGCCGATGTCATAAAGGAATTTATGCCAAAAACGGCTGTAAAGCAGATGAAGGGTGGTGTGCTCCATACCGCCGTTATACCAATCGACGGGAGTCCAATATTCAAGAGCCTCTTTTGAAGCAAGCTCCTTATCGTTGTGAGGATCGCAGTAGCGAAGGAAATACCACGACGAACCCGCCCATTGAGGCATGGTGTCGGTTTCTCTCTTGGCGGGGCCTCCGCAATGGGGGCAGGTGGTGTTTACAAAGCTGTCGATTTTCGCAAGGGGCGACTCGCCGTTGTCGGTGGGCTCGTAGGACTCCACCTCGGGGAGACGCAGCGGCAGCTCGCTTTCGGGCAGGGCAACATATCCGCATTTGTCGCAATGAACAATGGGAATGGGCTCGCCCCAATAGCGCTGACGGGAGAAAACCCAGTCGCGCAGCTTAAAGTTGACCTTGGGTTCGCCCACGCCTTCCTTTTCAAGCCATTCGATAATGGCTTTTTTGGCCTCGTCGACGGTCAGTCCGTTTAAAAATCCGGAATTGACCATTGTGCCGGTAGCGCAGTCGGTAAAGGCTTCCTTTTCCACATCTCCGCCTGCCACGACCTCAACAATGGGAAGGCCGAAAACCTTTGCAAAGTCATAGTCGCGGGTGTCGTGAGCCGGAACGGCCATTATGGCGCCGGTTCCGTAGGTCATGAGAACATAGTCGGAAACGAAAATGGGAATTTTATTGCCGTTGACGGGATTTATGGCCTCGACGCCGCAAAGTCTGACGCCGGTTTTATCCTTGGCGACCTCTGTGCGCTCAAAGTCGGATTTTTTTGCCGCCTCGGCGCGGTAGGCTCTGATTTCGTCGATATTTTCAAGGCTTTCCGCCCATTTTTCCACAAAGGGGTGCTCGGGGCTGATAACCATATAGGTGGCGCCGAAAAGGGTGTCGGGACGGGTGGTGTATATTTCAAGCACGTCCCCTGCGGTGGTGTTGAATTTGACCTGAGCGCCGGTGGAGCGGCCTATCCAGTTTTTCTGCTGCAGTTTTACCCGCTCGATATAATCAAGACCGTCAAGGTCGTCAATGAGGCGCTGTGCATACTCGGTGATTTTGAGCATCCATTGACTCTTGACCTTATGAACGACCTCGCTTCCGCACCGCTCGCAAACACCGTTTACCACTTCTTCGTTGGCAAGCACGCATTTACAGGAGGTGCACCAGTTGACCGACATTTCCTTTTTATAGGCAAGTCCCTTTTCAAAAAGCTTTAAGAAAATCCACTGAGTCCATTTATAGTAGTCGGGATCGGTGGTGTTTATCTCTCTGCTCCAATCAAAGGAAAATCCGAGAGAAACAAGCTGCTCCTTAAAATGGGCAATGTTGTTTTTGGTGACGATCTCGGGGTGGATATGATTTTTTATGGCAAAATTCTCGGTGGGAAGGCCGAAAGCGTCCCAGCCCATGGGATAAAGCACGTTATATCCGTTTTTGCGGCGCTTTCTCGCCACAATGTCAAGTGCCGTGTATGAACGGGGATGACCGACATGAAGACCCTGACCCGAAGGATAGGGAAACTCAACAAGAGCATAAAACTTGGGCTTATCCGAGCCGTTTTCGGCATGGAAAATTCCCGCCTCTTCCCATTTTTTCTGCCACTTTTTTTCAATTGCTTTGTAATCGTAAGGTATCAACAAACTCGCCTCTTTATAAAAATATCGGTTAACGGTTTTTCAGTCCTCGGTCAGAAGATGGGAAATATCCACCTTTTCGCCGTCCGCCCACATACGCTCGAGGGCATAGAAATTTCTTGCGTCGCTGTGGAAAACATGAACCATAACGTCGCCGTAATCGAGCAAATACCATTGAGTGGTCCGGCCCTCGATGTGGTGGGGCTCAATCCCCTCCTGCGAAAGCTTATATTCGACCTCTTCGGCAAGGGAGCGCACCTGCGTGTTGGAGGTTCCCGAAGCAATGACAAGGTAATCTCCGAGCATGGTAAGTCCCTCAACGTTTATGACCTCGATGTCGCGGGCTTTTTTGCTGTCAAGAGCCTTTACGGCAATTTTAATAAGTTCTTCGGATTTCAAAAAATCACCTCATAATCAATCTGAATTTGAGGAGGCGGTGCTTGAGGCGTCCTCCTCGCCCACATACTGTCCTATTCCCGTCTTGTCGTTTGTGAGATAGCTGGGCTCATATTCGGTGTGGAGCTCCTTGATTTTAATGTCGTCCACCGTGAGGGGCTCGTCGGAATAGGGCATGAAATATTCATTTATAAGCTCCACATATTCCTTTTTGTGTATCGAATAGTAGGAACGGGAAACGCCCTGGGGGCTGTAATATCCGGGCTGACCGGGAACGGCATAGAAGCTTATGGTTTCCATGCTCATACCCTTGGCGGCGCTTGCATAGCTCAGCAGCTGTCCGACGCTCATGTCGGTGGCGATGTCGTTATAGCATTTGTCGGCCACGCTTGCCATTTCGCCGAGACTCATGCCCAGCATTTCCTTTATAAAGGCCGCATAAAAATTTCGCTGGGCCTGAACACGCCCGAGATCGCCCATTACATAGCTGTCTCTGTGGCGGACAAAGGCCTCGGCCATACCGCCGTTTAGGTGATTCCAGCCCTTTTCATAATGATACCAAACCTCTTCGGTATCGTTGGCGTCCATTTCAATGGGAACCTCCACGTCGATTCCGCCGAGCACGTCGACGATTTTTCTGAAGGCCGAAATGGAAACCACGGCATAGTGGTCGATGGGAAGGCCGAGATAATCGTTTATGCGCTTCATCATCACGTTTATGCGGGACTGACCGTCCTTGGCCGATTCGTAGACCGCGTTTACCTTTCCGCTGTCAATGTCGCTGCCGATGTAAGTATCTCTCGGGATTTGGAGAATGTTTGCGGTTTTGTCCTTGATGTTAAAGCAGACAACCATGATAATGTCGGTGAGATCGCCCGAAAGGTCGGTTCCGGTTATGAGGAAATAGGAAACATCCTCGGTTGGACTTTTTATGACGTCCTCCATCTGCTGTTGAACATCTTCACCGTTATCGGATCTCATACCGCTCAGAAGAATGGTGGGAAGATTGGGATATTTTATACAGACGGCGGTAAGCCCTATGCAAAGCACAAGCACCACCGACAGCACGGCGTTGACCGCAACCCTCTTGCCCTTGGAGCTTTTGGGACGGCGGCCGCTGTCGGCACCGTCATTTTGAACCTTTTTCTGCGTTCTGACCCTCCCGGAAGAAGTCTTTACATGACTTCTCGGGCGGGAACTGCTGTATATATCTCTCGAATTTCTGTTGTCCGACATTTTTTCACCCTATCTTTTTTTCAAAAACAATTCGTTAAATGCGTCCACCGTATCGGGATGAACCGGTTTGTTACGGTTCACAAGGTCGGTTATGGAAAATTTAAGGGAAAATTCCATTCCGCATTCCTCGCTTTTTTCAACCGCCGCTCTCATTTGCTCGACGCCGGGATAATCTCTGTCCTCGCCGATATAGTCGGCAAGATAGACCGCCTTTTCAAGAGGGCTCATGCCCGCTCTTGCGGTAGTGTGATAGCTTATTGCGTTGATAATATCCTCGTCGTCGATACCAAGTATGTACTTGCAAAAGGCCGCTCCGGATTTTGCGTGCCAAAGCTTTTCGGCATTTTGCGACACCATATCGAGTATTATACCATTATCGGATAAAATTTGCAACTGAAAATTACCGTCGGCTTCCTTCATAACATCGTGAAGAATTCCGGCCGTGTAAGCCTTTTCCCTGTCGCCGCCGTATTTATCGCACAGGCGAACCGCCTCCTTGGCGACATTGAGCGAATGAATAAAACGCCGCTCGCTCATTCTCGGGCGTATGACCTCTATATATTTTTCTCCCTCCATGGTGTCCTCCTTATCTGTAAAGACGGTTGTCGATTATATATTTTTCCACCCTTTTGTCAAGCAAACCGCTGCAGGAAAGCCCCCTTTTCAGCCGCTCTCTTATGTCGGTGGAGGAAATGTCGATTTCTTTCATGTTCACAATGCTGTACCTTGCGCCGATACGGCAAAGCTCTTTTTCCACGGCCGCCCTGTCGGCGCCGTTTCGCACGGCGGCAAATATTTCGGCGGTTTCGATTATTTTTTCGCTTTCCCGCCATTTGCAAAGCCCCATAACCGAATCCCCGCCTATGAGAAGTCCTAGACCGTCGCCGGGATAAAGCGACGAAAGCCGAGACAGGGTATTGACGGTAAAGCTCGGATAGGGCAAAGAGAATTCTATGTCCGACACTTCGGTTTTTTCAAATCCTTCAAACGCAAGGCGGCACATTTCAAGGCGCTTTTCTCCATCGCAAAGACCCTCTTCCGACTTAAAGGGAGAGCATCTTGCAGGAATCACCGTCACGACATCCACCGTCGAATCAAGCAAAGCAGCCTTTACCATGGCGGCGTGGCCGAGGTGAACCGGGTTAAAGCTTCCCCCGAACATAATTCTT
>OCIU01001443.1_pt1 | contig 16579 bp, 12 predicted proteins | sample 1538471 | NCBI WGS metagenome assembly OCIU01 (sample SAMN04571693, study PRJEB22368) | human gut metagenome | biome: human gut; material: stool | host: Homo sapiens | place: Luxembourg | collected 2012-06-01 | reverse complement strand
GTGAACGCACACGTCATTTCGACCATCGACGCCGTTCTGGCCGGACACCAGCCACGCGACATTCCGTTCTACGCCCCGCAGGACGCCCGCCCGGTCTTCAACTACGCAGCCCTCGAACGCAAGGACCTCTCGCCGCACACCTGCCCGGCCAACACGCTCTTCTACAACAAACCGGTATCGACGCTCGAACAGTACAAATGGGCGATCGGAGGCATCGTGCTGCTACTGCTGCTGGCCTTCATCGGCATCCAACAGTGGCGCATTCGCATGATGTACCGCGTGGAATCGGCCCGGCAGCGGGAATCGGAAAGTCTGGCGAAATATTCGAACCTGTTCAACGCCATGCCGATCGTCTACATCCAGATGAAGGTGATTTACGACGAAAACGGCAACCCCGCAGACGCCCTCTACTGCGACGTGAACTCCCGTTACGAACGCATATTCATCCCCCGCGAGCAGGCGATCGGACGACGGGTCAGCGAACTGTTCCCCTTCCCGATGACCGAATTCATGCGGCTGATAAAAATCGCACAGACCGAGAACCGGACCATCACCTACCCCTATTATTACGAACCGCGCGACATCTTCTACGAAGTGGTGATCAGCCGCTCGTACCTCGAAGAACACATCGACATCTTCTGCCTCGACGGCACGGCGCTCTACAAAACGCAGCAGAAACTCGATTCGATTAACCACAAGCTGGCGATGGCGCTCGACGTGGCGGACATCGTGCCCTGGAAATGGGACCTGCGCAAAGGGTCGATCCTGTGCGACGTGAACAAATCGGTGCACGGCCAAATGCTCGCCGGGACGAACGCCGACCAGCAGCTGGAAGTCCCCTCGGAAAGCTATTTCGCCAAGATCCACAAGGAAGACCGCGAGCGGGTGCGCCGCGCCTACGACGACCTGATCGCCGGACGGAAGGACAAGGTGCGCGAGGAGTACCGCGTAGCCTCCGACGCCGGAGGACGCTGGCATCTGGACTGGGTGGAGGCACAGGCCACCGTGGACCAGCGCGACGACGACGGGCGCCCGCTGAACCTCATCGGATCGTCGCTCGTCATCACGCCGCGCAAGCGGCTGGAGCAGGACCTCCGTTCGGCACGCGACCGCGCCGAGGAGTCGAACCGCCTCAAATCGGCCTTCCTGGCCAACATGAGCCACGAAATCCGCACGCCGCTCAACGCCATCGTAGGGTTCTCGAGCATCCTTGCCGAGACCGACGAGGAGCAGGAAAAACGGGAATACATTTCGATCATCGAGAACAACAACGCCCTGCTCCTGCAACTGATCGGCGACATCCTCGACCTCTCGAAGATCGAGGCCGGAACTCTGGAGTTCAACTTCTCGGACTTCGAGCTGAACGAACTGATGCACGAAAAGGAGAACATCATCCGCATGAAAACGGCCGAAGGCGTCGAACTGATCTTCGAACCGGGGCTTGACGCATGTCTGTTCCACTCCGACCGCAACCGGCTTTCGCAGCTGCTGATCAACCTGCTGACCAACGCCGCGAAATTCACCGCCAAAGGGTCGATCCGCTTCGGCTACCGGGCGGAGGGCAGCCGGCTCCGTTTCTACGTCTCCGACACGGGCTGCGGCATTCCGCCCGAAGGGCAGCGGCGGATTTTCGACCGGTTCGTCAAACTCAACTCCTTCAAACAGGGCACGGGACTCGGGCTTCCGATCTGCAAAAGCATTGTCGAACATCTCGGCGGAGAGATCGGTGTGAAGTCGGAAGAAGGGCGCGGCACGACCTTCTGGTTCACGCTTCCCTACGTCACCGGCAAGCCCTGCGAAACCCCGTGCGGGGAGATCCCGACGGTTTCGGTCGAAAAGGACAAACTGACGATCCTCATTGCCGAGGACAACGACAGCAACTACCGTCTCTTCGAAACGATCCTGCGCCGCGACTACCGGCTGATACACGCCCGGGACGGGGAGCAGGCCGTAGAACTGTGCCGCACGGAACATCCGCACCTGATTCTCATGGACATCAACATGCCCGTGATGAACGGTTACGAGGCCGCGGCGGAAATCCGCAAATTCGCGGCGGAAATCCCGATCGTCGCCGTCACGGCCTACGCCTACGCCTCCGACGAGCAGAAGATCATGCAGAACGGATTCACGGGCTACATGCCCAAGCCGATCAACGCCCCGCAGCTCAAAAAACAGATTCTCGACATCCTGCGGGAACGCATCACGCTGATATGAAACGTTAAAGGACGCCCTTCGAGGCGTCCTTTAACGTTATCCGAGCCGGAGAATCCGCGCCTCGTCGTCCGCAGGCGGCAGCGGGGCGGGGGAGAAGTCAGAATAGCCCAGGGCGATGGCGCAGAGGGGTTCGCAGCCGTCGGGAACGGGCAGGAACGTCCGCAGGTAATCGGCGGCCCTCTCTCCGTCGGGGGCGTCCTTGCGGCGGGGCCGTCCGTTGACGTGCACCCAGCACGAAGCCAGCCCTTCGTCGACGCAGGCCAGCTGGAGCACCGTGGCCGAAATCGCGGCGTTCTCACGCCACAGATCGCTCGCCGAGGTGTCGCCCAGCACCAGGACCGCCAGTGGCGCGCCCTTCAGAAACGCCGACCCGTAATCGCGCATTTCGGCCATGCGGGCCACCAGCGCGGGATCGTCGACCACCAGAAAACGCGTCGTGCGCGTATTGCGTGCCGAAGGGGCCGAAAGGGCTTCGGCGAGGATGCGGTCCACGACCTCGCGGGGAACTTCGCGGTCGGTGAATTTACGGACCGAACGGCGTTTCGCAATCAATTCCTTGAATTCCATAATCTTTTGCGTTTTCGTACGTTTATTGCAAAAATAGTAAAAAAACAGTATCTTTGTTAAAATTAGTGAATTGAGTTGAATGACGAACCGAACCGGTTGGGCTCCGTTTATCGGACCAGAACAGTTTTAATTCGGATTCAGTCCGAAATCGACACTGGTATATCTTCTTCAGGAAACAATGAAAATAGGAACTGGATTTTTTGGGTGTTTATTCTGCATTGTCCTTTTCGGATGCTCTCATGCAACCGAAAGATCCTACATGGATTCCGGCTATACGAAGGAGCAGCTCGAAGCTATGGGAGTAAATACGGAGCATCTGTTCGTTTTTACCGAGGAGCGCGCAACATACAACGGCAAGGTATTTTCGATAGACATACTTATCGATTCCTTGATCGGGGTATTCGGCCCCTGCGAGCGAATCGTATACGGAGAAGAGTACAACAAAGGATACGACCACTATTTATGGGACGAAATTGGCTTCGTTGCCCTTGTCTCTCCCGAAAAAAAGGTGATGGAGGTGAGTCTGCATTGGGACTGCCTGCCCAAAGTGGAGGAGTACGATTACAACGATTCTGACCCGGTTCCTGCTAAATTTTTCAAGGGTAAAATGCTGTTGAACGGGGTTCCGCTGGATAATACCTCGGATTACGCGGCTTATTGTAACAATAAAGAGGTGCAAGAGCGGCTGCGCGAAATGGCGCGGCAGAACGGGATCGTAAAGAACTTTGACAAAATTCTCTATCATTATGCAGACAACGGCAGTGTTCTCCGCTATCAGTTCTGGACTCACAAACTCTACTTCTTTGATTACTCGGCATTTGAAGACACCCCCTTTTTTTCATATAGGGTGAAAATCGCAACTCAGACGGGAAGCATACATGAATTTGGGATGCAGTACGACATCTACACCAACCCCGACTTCACAGATATATTTTGACACGAATTTTAGATTCTATATCTTGAAAACGATGGAATTCAGATTCACCATAGCACTCATCTACGATTTCGACGGCACGCTGGCCCCGGGCAACATGCAGGAGTACGATTTCATTCCGGCCGTCGGCAAGAGCAACAAGGAGTTCTGGACCGAGGCCAACACGCTGGCCGAGGAGCAGGACGCCGACATGGTCCTCACGTACATGGCCCGGATGATCCAGGAGGCCAAGTCGAAGGGCCTGTCGCTGCGCCGCGAGGCGTTTCAGGATTCGGGCCGCCGCGTGACGCTCTTCGCGGGGGTCAAAGAGTGGTTTTCGCGCATCAACGCCTACGGGGCCGGGCGGGGCATCCGCATCCTGCACTACATCAACTCCTCGGGGCTGAAGGAGATCATCGAGGGCACGGAGATCGCCCACGAGTTCCGCAAGATCTACGCCTGCTCGTTCCTCTACGACGTGGACGGCATCGCCTACTGGCCCGCCGTGGCGGTCAACTACACCAACAAGACGCAGTTCATCTTCAAGATCAACAAGGGCGTTGAGTCGGTTTTCGATTCGAAGCTGGTCAACCGCTACATCCCCGAAAACGAGCGTCCCGTACCGTTCAAACACATGATCTACGTGGGCGACGGGACCACCGACATCCCCTGTATGCGGCTGGTCAAGAACTCCGGGGGCCATTCGATCGCGGTCTACAACCCCGACCGGAAGGGGGCCAGCAAGGAGATGGCCTCGCTGATCCACGACAACCGCGTGAGCCACGTATGCCCGGCCGACTACACGGAGGGTTCGGAGATGGACATCCTCGTGAAGACCATCATCGACAAGATCGACCTCGACGACAGACTGGAAAAACTGGAGGTCGTCCGATAACATGCTTGCCGGGAAAGTCTACTCCGGACGGCTGGTGCGCCCGGCCCTGTTCGGCGGATCGCCCGAGTGGACCGCCGGGGTGCGCCGGCATCCTACTGCGGTCGTCGCCGCGGCCGTCGTGCTGCTCGTCTGCGCCTGCATCCCCTATGCCGGATTCCCGGCCCTTTATCTCGCGGCGGCGGCCTGCGGGGCGTTCTATGCCGCGAACGAACCTCTGCAACTCCTGCTGCTGCCCGGAAAGGGCGCCGCGCGATTGCTTGCCCGCAAGATCTTCACGGCCTGGCGCAACTACTTTCTGATGACCGCCCCTTTCGCCGTGCTGGCACTCCTCGCACAGCCCCGTTCGGCCTGGATGGCCGCGGCGTGGGCCCCGCTGGCGGCGTTGGCGCTGCTCTATTTCGTCGCGGCCAAATACGCCCGCTACGACCCGGCGGACGAATCCCCGCGCTGGCCGCTGGCCGCCCGGCTGGGAGCTGCGGGATTTCTCATCCCGCCCCTGCTGCCCCTCAGCCTTTGCCTCGTGGTGAGCTACCTGCTCCGGGCCGAACGCAACCTCAGCCGCTACCTTTATGATTACGATTGACGCCCTCCGGATTTGCGACGGGGAGCGGACGCCGCTCGACGGCGTGACGATGCTCCTCACGGCCAATGCCGTCCACGGCATCGCAGGCGAGGGCCGCAGTGAACTGCTCCGGGCCGTATACGGACTCGCCGTGCCCGAATCGGGAAGCGTCACCTCGGGCGGACACCCCCTGCGGCGGCGCGACATGGCCTATCTGGAGGCGGAGCCGCGCTTCTGGCCGGGACTGACAGCGGGGGATTGCCTCGGCCTCGTACGCCGCTACCATCCCGCATCGGACCCGGCTCCGTTGCTTCGGCGGCTGCCGGCTATGCTCCGCCGTCTGCCCGTGCCGCTCGACGCGGAGGCCGCGGCGCTCCCCGAAGCGGAGCGGAAACGGCTGGCGCTGATCCTGCTGCTGATGCAGCGTAAACGGGTCCTGCTGCTCGACGAACCTTTTTGCGGACTCGACGCCGAAAGCGTTTTCGTCGTGCAGCAACTGATCCTGCAACTCGGCTGCGAGGGGCGGACCCTGCTCGTCGCAGCCGATTCGCTCGCCCTGCTCGACGGCACCTGCGACGATCTCTACGTGCTCGGCGGCGGGGGCGTCCGCGGCCGCTACGAACACTACGAATTCGCTCGGGCGGTCCGGGAAGCGGCCGCTTCGGGGATTGCGGAAAAATGAGTACCTTTACGAAAAATTCCATGCCATGAAAATCGTTTTCGCCACGAATAACGCCCACAAGCTCTCCGAAGTGCAGGCTGTGCTGGGCGACGCCTTCACCTTGCTGACGCCCCGCGACTGCGGCGTTGAGGAGGATATTCCCGAGGAGCAGCAGACCCTCGAAGGCAACGCCTCGCAGAAGTCGCACTACCTCCACGGCCGCACCGGGCTCGACTGCTTCGCCGACGATACGGGGCTGGAGGTCGAGGCGCTGGGCGGCGCCCCGGGCGTGCACTCGGCCCGTTACGCCACCGACGGCCACGACTTCGCGGCCAATAATCGCTTGCTGTTGAAAAACCTCGAAGGCGCAGAGAACCGCCGGGCGCGTTTCCGCACGGTCATCTCGCTGATTCTCGGCGGCGAGGAGCACCTTTTCGAAGGCGTCGTCGAGGGGCGGATCATCGACCGCGAGGCCGGGCACGAGGGGTTCGGCTACGACCCGCTGTTCATCCCCGACGGCTATGCGAAGACGTTCGCCGAGATGACCACCGACGAAAAGAACGCCGTTTCGCACCGCGCCCGCGCCGTGCGCAAACTGGCCGAATTCCTCCGTTCGATCGAAAAATAGCCGTATGGAAAACGTCAATTGGGGCATCCTGGGCTGCGGCGACGTTTGCGAACGCAAGAGCGGCCCGCCGATGTACAAGACCCCGCATTCCGCCCTCGCGGCCGTTATGCGCCGCGACGCCGCCAAGGCTGCCGATTTCGCCCGCCGGCACGGCGTGCCGAAGAGTTATACCGACGCCGATGCGCTGATTGCCGATCCCGGCGTGGACATCGTCTACGTCGCAACCCCGCCCGACAGCCACCGGGAACTCGCCCTGAAGGTGCTGGCCGCCGGAAAACCCGTCTACGTCGAGAAGCCGATGGCGATGAACCATGCGGAGTGCCTCGACATGATCGCCGCGGCGGAACGCTCCGGGCAGCGGCTCTTTGTCGCCTATTACCGCCGGGCGTTGCCCTACTTCTTGAAAGTGAAGGAGCTGCTCGACAGCGGGGCCATCGGCGAGGTGCTGAGCGTCGAGGTGCGCTATTTCCGTCCGGAGAGCCCCGGGGACCGCGATCCGGCACGTCTTCCGTGGCGGCTGCGCCGCGAGGTCGGCGGGGAGGGCTATTTCTGCGACATGGCGCCCCATACGCTCGACATCCTCGATTTCCTGCTCGGGGAGATCGCCGATGCCCGGGGGTGCAAGACCAACCGCGGGGGATTCTACGACGTGGCGGACACCGTCGCGGCGTCGTTCCGCTTCCGTTCGGGCGTGCCCGGATGTGGTGCTTCGTCGCTCCGCCCTCCGCTGCGGAGGATTCGGTGGTCGTCACGGGCCGCAAAGGCTCGGTGCGGTTCAGCACGTTCGATTTCACGCCGGTCGAACTGGTGACGGCGCGGGGTGTCGAACGCTTCGAAATCGCCCCTCCGGAGCATATTCAGGGCCCGCTGATCGAAACGATCGTCCGGGAGCTGCGCGGCGAGGGCGTGTGCCCCTCCACGGGAGTCTCCGCGGCGCGAACTTCGCGGGTGATGGATGAGATAATGAAAGAATAAATCGCTATCTTTGCGCCCTATGGAGACGAAAAACTACGACAAGGAGGAGCGTTTCGACCCTGCGACCGTCGAGGCGCTGAAACTCCACTATGCGGAGATCCTGCGCCTGCTGGGCGAGGACCCCGCGCGCGAAGGGCTGCTGAAAACCCCCGAACGGGTGGCCAAGGCTATGGCGTTCCTGACGAAAGGTTACGACGAAAATCCGCTCGACATCATCCGCTCGGCGATGTTCCGCGAGGAGTACCGGCAAATGGTGCTCGTCAAGGACATCGAGCTCTACTCGCTCTGCGAACACCACATGCTGCCCTTCTACGGCAAGGCCCATGTGGCCTATATTCCCAACGGTTACATCACGGGTCTTTCGAAAGTGGCCCGCGTGGTGGAGTGCTTCGCCCGCCGCTTGCAGGTGCAGGAGCGGCTGACGGTGCAGATCCGCGACTGCATTCAGGAGGCCCTCAACCCGATGGGCGTGGCCGTGGTGATCGAGGCCAGCCACATGTGCATGCAGATGCGCGGCATCGAGAAGCAGCAGTCGGCCACCACCACGTCGGCTTTCACGGGCGTCTTCCTGTCGAGCCAGCGGACCCGCGAGGAGTTCATGACCCTCATTTCCCACCGCTACCGTTAGACTTAAACCCGTTCCGGCACAGATGCCGGTTCCTTATGCCGGGGTCTTCGGTGCGGGCCGGGACTTGGTTTGTGTCAGCGACGGCAAGGCATTCGGATTCTGAGAGGCGTACCGTTACCGGAACGACCGGATTAAAAAAGCAACAGCTTAGACAATTAAGCTGTTGCTTTTTTTGATGCGGTGAATTTTCGGCAGAGCGACATTGGCTTTCGATTTATTTCGATTCGAAATTCGTCAAACGTTTCCGGACCTCGGAAATGCATCTCGTTTCGGGCCGAAATTTTTTCTGACAGCTCTTTCCTGCTTCGATACGGGCATTGCAAGTCTATATAACAACGGTAGTCGTACATTTGTAAATGTCTTATAAACAAAATGTTGGTTTTTGTAGGGTTCTATATTATAGACCGGCTCTATTTATTGCCTTTTATAAAATGGATACTTTTGTAAAACATAATTTCGGACTTATGATTTGCAATTTTTTTAATAAGGTTCGATTTCTGACCAACAAACTAAAACTCTTAATTTTTATGAAGAAACCATTTTTACACTTGCATCTAAGCTTGCTGTTTCTGATGGGTTGTGTCTTCCTGCTTCCCTCCTGCATCGAGGACAAAGCGGAAGACGCCGCACACCGGCTCGTCGTAAGCAAGGTCGATGTGGAGTTGATTCAGACCGGAATGCTGAACACCGGTTCGAAAGCCTCGTTCGACGTACTTGCAAACCGGGGGTATGTCATCACGTCCGATGCCGAATGGCTCGATGTCGATAAACCGACCGGAAAAGGACGCGTTTCCGTAACGCTCGAAGCGAAGCCCAATGAAACCGCCGGCGAACGCACCGGACATCTCACCGTCACGAGCGGAAAACTCTCCGAGCGGGTCACCGTCACGCAGACGCTCGATCCCGATCCCGACGACGGAAATCCCGTGGGATACACCTATTATTCGGAGAATTTCGACTGGATCGCCGTGTACGGCGGCGCCGACTGCGTAGGACTCGGTTCGCAGAACGGTGCGAAAAACATTTATAGCACCGGCGACGCGCTGCAAAAATTCGGCGAAGCCGGGCTTCAAGATTACAACCCCGTGGGCAAAACGATGTATGCCTGCGCCGGATACTTCAAGATGGGAGCGACCGACAAACAGACCGGAATCATTCTGCCGGCCCTGAAAATCGGCCGCAAGAAAGCCTCCAACGTCGAACTCACGTTCGAGACCTGCCCGAATATCGGCGGCTCCGGCAAGGCCGACGCGGTGACCGTCACGGTCGAGATCGTCGAGGGGCCGGGCACGGTCAACGGCAATTCCGACCGCGAAAGCGAGGCCATGAAACCCGACCAGACCTGGAAATGGACGCCGATGAGCGTGAAACTCTACGGCGTGACTGCTGCGACCCGTATCGCCATCCGCTCGACGCAGCAGGGGAATCCCGGTGTGACCGCCGGCGAAAAAGGCTATTTCCGCTGGTATCTCGACAACGTGAAGATCGTGAAAGCTCCGCGCAACTAACCGCAATCAACTCAAAATCAGAATAACAATGGATTTCAAATACATAATAATCCGGGCGTCGTCCGCCCTGTTGCTGCTGTCGGGCCCCCTCTTCACGGCCTGCGACGACGACGATCCCGATGCGTTCATCACGGTTTCCAAACAGGAGATCGAAGTGGAATACAACGGTTTGACGGCCAACGGCGAAACGGTCAATTTCGACCTCGGGTCGAACCATGCGTGGCAGGCGACCTACGTCGAGGAGTGGATACATCCGACCCACACGGAGGGAGACCGCGGCCGTACGCGCATCTTCCTTGCGATCGACGAAAACGACACGGGCAAAGACCGCGAAGGCTATGTCATATTCGAGGGCGGCGGTTCGCGGCGAACGGTCGCTGTCACCCAGAAACTCAAAATCGACGCCCTGATGGTCTCCCCGGGCAAACTCACCGTCGTCAGATCCGGCCTGCTGGAAACGGGCGAGAAAGCCTCGGTCTATATCTCCGCGAACAGCGACTGGACGATCGAGCCCTCCGGGGACAGCGGTTGGATCACTCCCTCGAAAACCTCGGGCAAAGCCGGCGAAGAGGACGTAGAGCTGACGATCGCCCAGAATACGACCGGCGCCGTGCGTACCGGCACATTCGTCGTGGTCGCCGGTTCGAAGCGTGCGACCGTCACCGTGACCCAGAACCTCGAGGGGCTGAAAGTTTCCGCAACGTCGTTCAGGGTCAATAAGTTCGGCTTTGCCGACGAGGAGCGCACGCCGCTGACGTTCACGGTTACTGCCGCCGAGGCATGGACCTCGACCGCCGACGGCTGGCTGACGCTCAGCCCGGCTTCGGGCGATGCGGGCGAAACCGAGGTGACGCTCACGGTCGGAGAGAACGGTACGGGGGCTCTCCGCAGCGGAGAAGTGAAGATCGTCACTGCGCAGACCGGACTCGAAGAGACCGTAAGTGTCAGCCAGAACGCCAAGGACAATCTGTTCGAGGACGACGGCCAGCAGGTCGGGCATGTCTATTATAACGAGCCGTTCGACTGGGCCATTCCGTTTGGTATGGACGACCAGGTGGGGCTCAATGGCACCAAATGGACGCGTCTCAGCGTACAGAAGAACGATGAGATTAAGGCGGCTTGGGCGAAATGCGGTCTCACCGACTTCAATCCGGATGCGAATTGTCTTTTCATCGCTTCCGATTATCTTCATATGGGAGGTAAAAATATTCAGACGGGCGTCATTCTTCCTGCAATCGGAGTTAAGGCCGGCCAGAGTACCGATGTCGAGCTGTCGATGGAAACCTGTGCCAATATCGGCGGTTCGGGAACTCCGGACGGTGTTACCGTCACGGTCGAAATCACTGCCGGTCCCGGTACCGTGAACGGTGATTCGGAGAAGTTGTGCGAGCCGATGACACCGGCTCCGAGTTGGGGATGGACTCCGATGAGCGTGAAGCTTTACGGCATTACGGCCGACACCCGGATTGTTATCCGTTCGACCCAGCAGGGACAAAACGGCTACTTCCGCTGGTTCCTCGACGACATCAAAATGACGAAGATCGCAGCCGAATAGTCCTGCGGTGTCAAATCAATGAAAAACAAGAAGACAGATATGAAAAACAGATTTGCAGATACGGGAAAATCCTATGCAGGGTATTTTCTGCGTTTCGTGTTCTGCCTGGTGCTGACGGCGGCCGCGTCGCTGGCGCAGGCTCAGAACCGCAACCAGGTGAGCGGCAAGGTGACCGATAAGGCCGGAGAACCGCTCATCGGCGCCACGGTCGTGGTGGTCGGCACGACGACAGGTGCGACGACGGGGGCCGACGGTCGTTTCACGATCGGGGTTCCTGCCGGAGGCGAACTGAAAATCTCCTACATCGGCTATGTGGAGCAGACCGTCAAGGTCAGCGCGCAGTCGGTGCTCGACATCGTTCTGGAGGAAGACAGCCAGATGCTGAAAGATGTCGTCGTGATCGGCTACGGCACGATGGAGAAGAAGTCGGTGACTTCGTCCATCTCCTCGATCAAGGGCGACGATCTGGTGGCCGGCATGGGCGGCTCGACCATCGCCACGGCGCTTCAGGGCAAGATTCCCGGCCTGACCATTTCGGGCAGCGCCAGCCCCAACAGCAGCAACGACTTCCAGCTGCGCGGCGTGGCTTCGGTCAACGCCAGCAAAGGTCCGCTCGTGATCATCGACGGCATCCCCGGCGGCGACATGCGCGCGCTCAATCAGGAGGACATCGAGTCGGTAGACGTGCTCAAAGACGCCTCGGCAGGCGCCATCTACGGCACGCGCGCCGCCGGCGGTGTGATCCTCGTCACGACCAAACAGGCCCGGCAGGGCCGCGTAACGGCGCGTTATACGGGCGAATTCTCGGTCGAGGCCATCCGCAAGACCCCCGACCTGCTCTCATCAAGCGAGTACGTCGAGTACGGACTCGGCGAGGACTACGGTCACGACACCGACTGGTACAAGGAGCTTACCAACGAGCTTCCGTTTTCGCAGCGCCATTCGGTGAGCATTTCGGGCGGATCGAACGTGGCGCAGGTCTACACCTCCTTCATGGCGCAGAACCAGAAAGGCATCGTCATCGGCGACAACCGCAAGGACTACTCGGGCCGCGTCAACGCCAAGTTCAACCTTTTCGACGGAGTGGTCGAGATCCGCACCAACGCCCAGTTCCGCGAGGCCGAGCGCGACAACCGCAACTCGTCGGGCATCTTCAAGATGGCTTTCGGGCTCAACCCGACCATTCCGCTCCGCGACCCCGCCAATCCGTCGAACTACAACGTCGTCGGCAACGGCATCTCGGGAACGAGCTTCAACCCCGTGGCCGACATCATGCTGCGCACGAACAACGGCAAGGACCAGTGGCTGCTGGCCGATGCGACCGTGAAAATCAACCTGATGAAAGGTCTTTCGTTGCAGGGTACCGTGGGTATCGACAAACGCCAGTATCAGCAGTACACCTACGTTTCGCACGACCACAAGGAGTCGATCGACAACAGCCGCCGCGGCGGAGCGTCGCACAAGTTCAGCAAGGACAACCGGGTCTCGATCGAAGCCTATGCCAACTACCACAAGGTTTTCCGCGAGGACCATACGCTCGACGCGGTTGCCGGTTATAGTTTCTGGCAGGCCGGCGGCGAAGATTTCAACATGGCGAACTACGACTTCCCGGTCGATGGGGTCGGTCCGTGGGATATGGGCGTGGGTTCGTACCTCTCGGAAGGGCGTGCCACGATGGACTCGGGCAAGGACCCGCGCGAACGGCTGCTCTCGCTGTTCGGCCGCGCCAACTATTCGTACAGGGACCGCTACATGGTGAGCGCGAGCTTCCGCCGCGAGGGTTCCTCGAAATTCGGCGCGAACAACCGCTGGGGTAACTTCTGGGCCCTCTCCGGAGGCTGGCGCATCTCGAACGAGACGTTCCTGCGCGACGTGAGGTGGGTCAACGACCTCAAAGTCCGCCTGGGCTACGGCGTCACGGGCAACAACGGCTTCGGAAACGGTTACACGACCCGCATGTACAAGGCCAACGACATGTGGCCGACCAACGGCATCTGGCAGCCCGGCTACGGTTCGGTCCGCAACGTCAACCCCGACCTCAAATGGGAGGAGAAATCGGAGCTGAATTTCGGTCTGGACTTCTCGCTGTTCGACGACCGGCTGTGGGGCAAGTTCGACATCTACCACCGCAAGGTCGATGACATGCTCTACGAAGTCAACGCCCCGATGCCCCCGATGGTGCACGATACGGTGATGAAGAACATCGGCAGTCTGGAAAACAAGGGCTGGGAATTCGAATTGGGCGGCGACATCGTCCGCAGCAAGAATTTCCGCTATACGTCCAGCCTGCGCCTGTCGCATAACAAGAGCAAAATCAAGCGTCTGGGCGACGACGGCTACTTCCTCGACCAGGTGACCTTCCCCTCGCCGGGCAACCCGGGCACGGCCGTGCGCCTGCAAAACGACGTCGAGATCGGCCAGTTCTTCGTCTACAAGTATGCCGGACTCGACGAGGACGGCAAATGGATGATCTACGACAAGAACAACGAGATCGTGCCTGCCGTGGACGGCACCAAGTCGAATCTCGTCGCCGAAAACAAGCACTTCGTGGGCAACGCCATTCCGAAAGTGATCCTTTCGTGGGACCACACGTTCCGCTACAAGAACTGGGACCTGTCGGTCTTCCTGCGCAGCTGGCTCGATTACGACGTGTTCAGCCAGGTCAACATGTACTACGGACTGGCCAACGATTCGCAGCTCAACGTCCTCAAGTCGGCCTATACGCGCAACCGCAACATCAAGGACGAAAAGATCCTCTGCGACTACTGGATCGACGACGCCTCCTTCCTCAAAATCGACGCCATCAACCTCGGCTACACGCTCGACCTGAAAAGGTGGACGCGCTACATCCAGTCGGCCAAGATCTACTTGACGATCCGCGACGTGGCCGTATTCACCGATTACAACGGCATCAACCCCGAGGTAGACATCAACGGCCTGAACCCCGGTTTCGAGTATGTGAACAACACGGCGTCGATGTATCCGCAGACGACCCGTTTCACGCTCGGCGTGCAATTAACGTTCTAAACAAAATCAGAGATGAATATGAAATTCAAACATATAGCAGCCGTATTGGCCGGAGCGGCCGCACTCTCCGCGCCTTCCTGCGATCTCAACGAGAAGTTCTATTCGGAGGTGACCCCCGACACGTTCTTCACCTCGCCCGAGAGCACCTATGCCGTGCTGTGCCGCCCCTTCACCCATTGGAAGTGGTACATCGGCGCCGACCGCTGGTACCTCCAGGAACTGACGACCGACGAAATGACCTGTCCCAAACGCGGCGCGGACTGGTACAACGGCGGAGAGTACTACCGCCTGCACTACCACACCTGGTCGCCCGACGACCGTTTCGTCGTGAACACCTACGACGGCACGACGGGCGGCATTTCGCGGGCTCTGGAGGCCAAAGCCGATCTGGAAGGCGTCGATTACAACGCCATCGGGCTCAGCGACGCCGTCAAGGCCGACCACATCAACCAGCTGAACGCCATCACGGCCTACTTCTACATGAAAGGTCTCGACTATTTCGGAGGGATGCCGATTTACCATTCGGTGAACGACGGTCTGCGCCCCCGCAATACGGCGCTCGAAACCTACCGGCACGTCGAAACGCTGCTCAAAAACGCCATTCCCGCCCTGGCGAAGAAATCCTCGCTCGGAGCCCCGGAGGACGGCTACATCAAGCAGGCTGCCGCGGCGGCGATGCTGGCCCAGCTCTATTTCAACGCCGAAGCGTACATCGGCGAGGAACACTTCGACGAATGCGCGCAGATCTGCCGCGACATCATCGGCGGCCTTTACGGCGTCTACGAACTGGACGACACGTGGTACGGCCCCCACACGTTCGACAACGACTCTTCGCACGAGGCGATCTGGAACGTTCCGTCGGAGAACTCGAAGGTCGAGTGGAGCTGGTATTTCAAGTATTTCTACCACAATTCGTCCTATGTCTATTTCGACATCGAAACCGCCGGTTACAACGGCTTCATCCTGACGCCTTCGCTCAACCCGCAGGGGAGCTACTACACCCAGTGGAAGCTGGGCAGCCCCTACCGCAAGTTCAACGACAAGGACCTGCGCAAGAAGCCCTACCGCTATCTCGGCAACAAGCGATACGAGGGCATGTTCCTCGTCGGCAAGCAGGTCAACTTCGACGATCCGACCAAAGTGTGCCTGGGACAGAAAGAGTACAGCGGCAAAGTCATCGACATGGTGGATCAGGTGGCCCGCTTCTCGGAGGTGGGCAGCAAATACGGCTCGGTGGCCGAACTGACTTCGACGATGGCCGACGGCGAGGAGAATTCGGGCATCCGTCTGGTGAAATCCCCGCAGCCCAACCTTGCGGACAAGCAGCTGCGCTGGAATCCCGACTGTCCGGTCATCCGCCTGTCGGAGATCTATTACATGCTGGCCGAATGCGAACTGCGCGCCGGGCACAAGAAAGAGGCCGCCGAACTGATCAATCAGGTGCGTGCGCGCAACTTCGAGAACCGCAACGACCCCGATCCCGTGACCGCGGACAATCTCGACGAATACCGCATGCTCGACGAATGGATGATCGAGTTCCTCGGAGAGGGACGCCGCCGCACCGATCTGATCCGCTGGGGCGCGTTCACCTCCGAGTCGTGGTGGGACCACACCCCCTCGAATGACAAGAACATGAACCGCTTCCCGATTCCCAACTCGGCCATATCGGCCAACAACCTGATCAAGCAGAATCCGGGGTACGGAGGTACGGCCGAAGAGTAGAACGCCGCTTTTCCCCGGATGCCCGAGGGTGTCCGGGGAGAAATCCGGCCTTTTCATAAACCAAACAAAAAAACCGAACAATGATCAAACACCTGTTCAAATACCTGCTGATAGTCCTGCTCGCCGGAGGGTTCACGGCCTGCTCCGAAGACGAAGGCGCCCAAATACTCGGCGGCCTTTACGAAAAGGTTGACATCGCCCCCGAACCCGGCATGAACCTCGTGGGCCGCGTGACCGACGGCAAGAATCCGATCGAAGGCGCGGTTGTGAGCGACGGCTTCACCGTAACGACCACCGATGCGCAGGGGGTCTACCAGATGCGCGTGAAGAAGAGCACTCCGTTCGTGTTCGTCTCGGTGCCCGCCGACTGCGAGATCCCGGTGGAGAACGGCATGCCGAAGATCTATAAGAAGATCGCCCTGGGCGACAACGACGTTGTGCAGCGCAGTTTCACGCTCGAACGCACCGGCAAAAAGGAGCGGTTCACCCTGCTGGCGCTGGCCGACGTGCAGATCGGCCGCGACGACGAGGTCGTGATGCTCGAAAAAGAGGTGCTGCCCCTGCTGGTGCCCTACGTACAGCAGCTGGACAAACCGGTCTACGGCATTTCGCTGGGCGACCTGGTGTGGGACAACATGCCTTTCCACAGCGTCTACAAGGAGCAGATCCGGAAGATCGGCGTACCCGTCTTCCAGGTGATCGGCAACCACGACCACGACAAGGC
>OCIU01001442.1_pt1 | contig 16589 bp, 25 predicted proteins | sample 1538471 | NCBI WGS metagenome assembly OCIU01 (sample SAMN04571693, study PRJEB22368) | human gut metagenome | biome: human gut; material: stool | host: Homo sapiens | place: Luxembourg | collected 2012-06-01 | reverse complement strand
AGTGATGAATTTTAACATCACTCTTTTTAATTACACAGTTAAAGTCGGATACCCATATAATCTCTCATAATTCAAATACAAATGAGTTAAATGTTTCTTATGACCTTAATCCAGCTATATTTGTATTTGACCTTAATGAAATAATCTTTGGTTGTCAAAGTTGGTGGGGAATAATAAAAAACGAACAAGAATTAAAAGATATAAGCGATATAGATATAGATAATATTTGGTATGTTAAGGTATTGAAATCTTTAAATGAGATAGATAATTCTCATTAAAATAAAGTTTTTAAGAGAAATCAGATAATAAAAGGGAGATTTAGTTATGAAAAATCCTTTAATACATGGCTTTGTAAGTTTTGCTAGCGGATTAGCGATACTTCGATCAGATAATTGGTTGATAGAATCTTTAGCGTTACTTACAATAGGTGTAAATATAATAATGATTAAAGAATAAAACAATAATTTAATATCGGTCGAGTTCGATTAACGGTCGCTCTCGGTCGATATATTGATAATGATAACTGAATGATAAAAGGAGAATGAGTATGAGAAAAATAGAAGTAGGAAGAATATATAGACATTTTAAAGGAAGTACTTATTACATAAGACATATAGCGGAGCATACTGAGACAGGTGAGGCTATGGTAGTTTATAGCAAAATAGACTTAGAAAGTAAAAGTGGTTTAGGAGCATTAAAAAGCAAAGTATATGTAAGGCCATATACGATGTTTATTAGTAAAGTAGATAAAGAGAAATATCCAGATGCTACACAAGAATATCGATTTGAGTTATTGGAGAGATAAAATATGAAGGGTGAAGCATTAGAGCAAAGTATGTTATTTCAGTGGTGTGAATTGCAAAAGGGTAAGTATCCTATGTTAAGTTTATTATTTGCAATTCCTAATGGTGGAAGTAGACATAGATTAGAAGCGATAAATTTAAAAAAACAAGGCTTAAAGTCAGGAGTACCAGATATATTTTTACCTTATGCTAATAAAAAGTATCATGGATTATTTATAGAACTTAAGTATGGGAAAAATAAAGCTTCTGAAAAACAAAAAGCATGGATTAATGAACTAAATCATCAAGGATACTATGCAAAGGTATGTGTAGGCTTTGAGGAAGCTAAAAATACTATATTAGAATATATAAATTCATAATTATTTTTCGAGGGGGATTATTTATGACTACAGATAAAAAGAAATTATTTAGAGAAACAGAAGCTAGACTTCATAACTATAAATACTTAGAGATACAAATAAATAGTTTAGAATTAGACATAGAGCAAATAAAAAATGATTATAGAGGATGTGGGGCTATAAGTTACGATGAACGTACTGGGGTAACTTATAATATAAACAGATCTGTTGAAAATGAAGTTATAGCTAAAGAGAAAAGAATAGGAAAGTTAATGCAAGCTAAGCTAGAAAAAGAAATAGAAAAAAAGAAAATAGAAAATGCTTTAACTTGCTTAGATATTATAGAGACTGATTTCTTTAATTTATTCTATAACAGTAAAAGTAAAAATAATATGAAGTACATATCTATAAAAATGCATATGGATAGAAGTTATCTATATACATTTAGAGAAAAAATAGTACATAAAATAATTGGAATGCTATATCCGACATATGATGATTTACCTTTATTGAAGTAAAGGTCGAAAAACAACACTTTACCTACAAATTAAAGATTTTTTAGGGGATTATATATGAGATAATGCTAATATAGAAATTTATATAATTTCAATTATTCCCCTAATATGTATTTTATAAAAAGGTAGGTTTCCCCACCTACCTATCGTGCAAGTAAGAGTATTGCAGGTGCAACTCCTGCGACTTGCCTTTTAATAATATAACTTAACGAAAAAAGAGAAGTGATGTATTTTTATTTCATATGGTCGCTAGGGTAATGGTGGACCTAAAATGGAAAATAAGTAATTTGTCTAATTGTTTAAATGTTAAGAAAGGCTTAGGAAAACTCCTAAGTCTTTTTTAGTATTTAAATATATTCAAAGGGGTTTTTTAGAAATGGCTAAAGTTTGGAAAGATGCAAATGAAGTTGTAAAACAAACGGAAGTTCCTAAAAAGTTATGGAAGTTTGAATGTGAAATGAAGAAGAAACCTAAGTTTGAAAAAGTTGAAATAAATTTAAAAAAATATAAATAAAAAAGAAGGAAAATCTCGAATAAAGTAGAATTTCATAATTGAAAGCGAGGTGTGTTAATTATGGAATTAACAAAAAAAGAAAGATTAACTCTGTACAATCAGTATGAGATACTAAAAAGACTAGATCCAGATGAAGTAGAATATTACAATGTGAAACAAGAGATAGTTATTAATGGATTTAAAGCTAATTATAACGACTTAGTAAATGGTTTTATGGATGAAACTCCAGTTGAAGTATCAGAATTTGTAATTGATGTATTACAAATGTATAGAACTTTAAACAATTCTTATATAGAATTAGATGAAGAAGAAAAATGCAATATTGATTTATACGATATAAGTTTTAAAGGTTTTGATGGTAATGAAGAAATTGATTATTATGTATATGCTAGGTTTTTCTTGGAGGATTTAGGAAGATTTGATGAACTTAAAGAATCTGAACATTATGCTATAAATTCTCATAGCAATATGATTAATAGATATAGCAGAATGTTAAGTCGTTGGAAAGAAGTAAGAAATGGTAGATATGACTCACTAACATTAGTGAATATTCAATACATAATAGAATAACTAGTATAAAGAACTCTTTTATAGGGTTCTTTTTTATTATAAAAATTACAATCATTATTAAAGTATATAAAGTAGGAGGTGGCGTTGTTGAAGCTCACTATAAAACAAAAAGCATTTGCTGACTATTATATTGAGTTAGGCAATGCTACTGAAGCTGCTATTAAGGCAGGATATAACCCTAAAACGGCAAGACAAATAGGAAGTATGAACTTAACAAAAGTTGACATAAAAAGTTATATAGATGAAAAAATGAAAGAAATAGAAAGTGATAGAATAGCTAAGGCCGAAGAAGTCTTAGCTTTTTTAAGTGCATCACTAAGAGGTGAAGTATTAGAAGAAGTTGTATCGACTGAAAGTATAGAAGGTATGATTAAACCAGTAATACTTAAGAAACAACTAAGTGCTAAAGATAGAATTAAAGCAGCAGAGTTATTAGGTAAAAGATATGCTTTATTTACTGAAAAAGTAGACTTAGAAGGTAATGTTGGAGTTACTATAATTGATGATATAGGAACATTAGAAGATGCATAAACGAATATCAGAGATTATAAATAAAAACTTCCATGAATTTTGGCGAGTAATTAACTCTAATAAATACTTATTTCATGTATTAAAAGAGCTTCTGCAAAGTCAACTCATATAGCTATATGGTTAGTGTTAGCATTAATGAAATATCCAGTAACATGCTTATGTATTCGTAAGGTAGGTAATACATTAACTGAGTCAGTATTTGAGCAGTTAAAAGAAGCTATAGACATATTAAATGTAGGCCATGTATGGAAAGTTCAAAAGTCTCCTTTACAACTTATTTATATACCACGAGGTAATAAATTTATATTTAGAGGAGCGGATGATCCAGCTAAGATTAAATCTATAAAGATGTCTAAGTTCCCTATAGCTTTTGTATGGTTTGAAGAGTTAGCAGAGTTTAAAACAGAAGATGAAGTATCAACGATAGTTAACTCTGTACTTAGAGCGGAATTACCTCCAGGATTAAGCTATAAGGTTATATATAGTTACAACCCACCTAAGAGAAAACAATCTTGGGTTAATAAGAAGTTTGAAACTCAATTTATACCTGATAATACTTACATTCATCATAGCACTTATTTAGATAATCCTCATATATCTAAAGCTTTTATTGAAGAAGCTAATGAAGTTAAAAAGAAAAATGAATTTAAATATCGTTGGGAGTACTTAGGTGAGCCTATAGGTTCTGGAGTAGTTCCTTTTTCTAATTTAGAGTTTAGAATTATAACTGATGATGAAATAGCTTCTTTTGATAATATAAGGCAAGGCAATGACTTTGGTTATGCAACAGATCCTATGGCTTTTGTAAGACTTCACTATGATAAAAAGAAAAGAATAATATATTTTATAGATGAAATATATGGAGTCAAAATGTCTATAAGAGAATTAGCTTCAAGGATTAAATCTAAAAAGTATGATGATTATCCAGTAATTTGTGATAGTGCAGAACCTAGAAGTATAGCAGAGTTAAAAGAGTATGGTATTCAAGCATTAAAAGCTAAGAAAGGACCAGGATCTATTGAGTTCGGTGAAAACTGGCTTGATGATTTAGAAGCTATAGTTATAGATAATAAAAGAACTCCAAATGTAGCTAAGGAGTATGAAAATATAGATTATCAAACTGACAAAGATGGAAATATAAGACCTAAGTTAGAGGATAAAGATAATCATACGATAGATGCAACTAGATATGCATTAGAAAATGATATGAAAAATAAGAGTAAAGGTCCTGTTAATATTAATTTTTAAGGAGGTGGTAATATGCTAACTAGTTTAGAATTCTTGAAGGTAGGACAACCTTGGCCACCTCCAGGAGAAGAAAAAAGACTTGAAAAATATATGAGGCATAAACGTATATTTGAAGGTGAGCATGAAGAAGTATATAAAGAAAGTTTTAAAAGAATTATTAGGGTTATAGGAAACTTTGAGAATGTAGTTAGCTATCATGTTATAGCTAATTTTCAGAAGTTAATTAGCTTAAAGATAGCTGACTTCTTACTAGGAGAACCTCCTAAAATAACTTGTGGTGATGATGATAGTAAGGAGCAAATATGTTTAGATAATATATCGGAAAATAGTGACTTAATTAATACTTGTTATGCTAGTGCAATAGATTTATCTAGATACGGAGATAGTATTTTAAATGTTTACAAAGATGAAGAAGGCAAAGGAGTAATTGATATAACTCAACCATCTTTTTATTTTAAAGTTGTAGAGCCTAGAAATATTAGAAAAATAAAGCATCATGTATTAGCTCATACATATAAAGTTCAAAAACCAAGTGCTAGTTTTTTTGGAAGAAGCAAAACAGAATATGATCACTATTTATATGTAGAAATACATTCTAAAGGATTTTATGAGACTATAACATATAAGCTTAATGATAATGAAGATACAATAGGCAAAGTACATGAAGAATTAAAAAAAGTTAATACTGGATTAAATGACTTTGCTATAGTTCCAATACATAACTTACTTACAAGCGATAGAGTGTATGGAATTGATGATTACTCTGATTTAGATAGTATTATATCTGAATTAGAAGTTAGAATAAGCCAAATATCTAAGATATTAGATAAACATGCAGAACCGAGTGTACAAGGACCGTCTAGTGCATTAGTAAGAAATCCTCATACTGGAGAGTGGCAATTAAAGATGGGGAACTATTTCCCTAGGGATACAGTAGAAGATCCACCAGTTGAATATATTACATGGGATGCACAACTAGAAGCAAACTTTAAAATAATAGAAAAGCTCATAAATATATTATCTGTAGTATCTGAAATGGGAAGTGCTATATTTGATAATGAAGCTAAAGCTGGTCAAATAGCTAGTGGGACAGCACTTAGAAGAATGATGATAAGTCCTTTAGCTAAGACAAATAGAGTTAGAATGAGGTTTGATGCAGGTATTAAAAAAGCTATAAAACTTTGTAGCCAACTTGGTGGAGATGGTATCATTGATTTATCTAAAGAGAAGATTAATATATTCTGGAATGATGGTTTACCAGGTGATCCAAAAGAAGAAGCTGAGGTAATGGCTATAAGAACTGGAAATAAATCAACTATAAGTCAATATAGTGCTATTCAAAGATTAGATGGTTTATCAGATGAAGATACGGCCAAGGAAATAGAAGCTATAAAACAAGATGAAGTAAATAATAATCCATTATCAAATATGAATTTTGATTATGGTAAAGAAGATGATTTAGATGAGTAATTATGATAAAAAGATAAAACAACTCATTAAATTATATATAAGAGCAGAAAAAAGACTTATAAATATAATTAGTACTAAGACTGTAAAAGGTCAAGTAACTGATTTTTATGAGTCTTTACTAAAACAAGTTAAGCTTGAATTAATGAAATTACAAGTTAAAACATCAAAGCTATCTAAAGATATAGTTAAGGAATTATATCTAGAAGCTTATGAAAAATCTTTAGAGTTATTAGAAATAGCTAATATAAAAGATGGATTTACATCATTACACACTGATGCAATAGATATATTAACTGAGAATTTAGTAAATAACTTTTCAGAGGTTAATAATCAAGTTGGTAGAAAAATAGAGGACACTATACGAGATATAGGTCTAACTAATACACAACTTAAATTTGCAACAGGTCAAACTATTAAAGAACTGCAAAAAGAGCTTAGAGAAGCTTTAATTAATGAAGGTATTGGAGGAATAACTGATAAAAGAGGTCGAGTTATTCCTTTTACTGTTTATGCTGAATTATTAGCTAGATCCATTGTTGCAGAAACTCAAAATACAAGTATTTTAAATGTAGCAAAGGAGTATAAAAAGGATTTAGTTATAATGTCAGAACATAAAAGTGCATGCCCAGTATGTCAAAAGTACGAAGGCAAGATATATTCTATAAGTGGAGATGATAAAAGATATCCTAAACTAAATACTATACCAGGATTTAATAAGGGATATAACAATATACATCCACGCTGTAGACACAGAATTAGTGTTTATATAGAGAAGTATAATTAACACTTACTTATGTAGGTGTTTTTATTATGCAATAAATTATCTTTTATTCTATTGCTGGAAGATGTAAAAGAACAGGATATAGAAAAACTCTAGTGATGCAAACACGTAAAAAGCGTAGGAGGATATTATGAAGTTATTAGAAATATTAAAAGCTCAAGGACTTACAGATGATCAAATAAACGCAATACAAACTTCTATGAAGGAAAATAAAGTTTATGAAACTTCATTAGAAAATGCAGATGAAAGATATAATAAGCTTAAAACTCAAAAGTTAGAGCTAGAAGAACAAATTAAAATTCAAGGTGATACTATCAAGAGTTTTGAAGGTGGCTTTACTAAAGAACAAGCTGAGGCTCTTGTAAAAGAGAATGATGCGAAAATAGAGGCTCAAGCTTTACGATTTAAACAATCTAAAGCAATGGATAAGTTATTTAGTGAATATGAATTTAGTTCTGAAAATGCTAGAATAGGGGCTTTGACACAGTTTGAAAAGGCAGGGCTTAAATTTGAAAATGATGGTTGGATTGGGGGTAAGGAATTTTTAGATGAAATGAAAAAAAATGATCCTAAGTCATTTATAGAAGAAGCTCCAGGAGGGAGTGGATTTAATCCAGGAGGAGAACCTCCTCAAGAAAAAGGAGATTCAGCAAAGCAATTTATGGATGCAATTTTTAATAATCAATTAAGAAAATAATTATAAAAGGATGGTGCTTAGTATGGCAGATGAAAAATATTTAAAAGACAATTTAAAAGGATTTGTACCAACGGAGGTTGCTCCAGGTATAATGGATGAAATAGCTAGAGGTTCATCAATATTACAATTATCAGATGTAAAACAAATGAAATCTGATACAATGAAATTTCAAGTTTGGGCAGATAAGCCAGGAGCTTATTGGGTAGGTGAAAGTGAAAGAATAAATACTTCAAAAGCTTCTTGGATATTCCCTGAAATGGTTGCTAAAAAAATAGCTGTAATAATACCTGTAACCAGAGAAAAATTAAATGATACAACAATAGATGTATTTAATGAATTAAAGCCTCAAATAGCAGAAGCATTTTATACAACAATAGATAAAGCTTGTTTATTTGGAACAAATTCACCATTTGATAAAAACGTATACAAATCTGCTACAGATGCAGAAAATACAGTCACTATAGATACTCAATCATTAGATTTAGATATATCTGATTTAATGGGAGCTATAGAAGATAAAAACCTGGATCCGAATGGATTTGCAGGTCATTATGGATTAAAAAGGAAGTTAAGAAATTTAAGAGATGCTAATGGAAATCAATTAGCTGTTTTAGGTATGAAAGAAAATTCTTTATATGATTTACCTTTGTCATTTGTAAGAAATGGTTCTTTTGATACTACGAAAGCTGAATTAATAGCTGCTGACTGGTCAAAGTCTATAGTAGGCATAAGACAAGGTATAGAGTTTGAGATACTAAAAGAAGCTACTTTACAATCAGTTACAATGGGTGATGGGAAGCCATTATCTTTAGCAGAGAATGATATGATAGCGATAAAAGCTACAATGAGAATAGCTTACTTACCTATAAAAGATGATGCGTTCGCTGTTTTAAAGCCTAAAGAACTCTAGCACACGAAGTGCTTCAATACCAGCTACAGAATTAAATGATGATGAAGCTGAGTTAGTCGAAGATGTGGAAGAACCACAAGGTCAAGAATTAGATTATGAGACTTTAACGGTTGCTGAACTAAAAGATATAGCAATAGAAAAAGGAATAGAATTTGATTCTAAAATAAAGAAAGCTGAATTGATAGAGAAGTTAGGATAAAACCTAGCTTCTTTTTTATTGAAGTAGGTGATTATATGATAACAATAGAAGATGCTTATAGTTATTTTTATAATGAAAGGCTATTTTCAGATGACTGGCTAATGGCTGAAAATAATAAACAAGAGCAATCACTTAAAATGGCTAGTAATCAAATTAATAGACTTAGATTTAGTAAATATACTGATGAATATAAGGAAGATAATTTAAAGAAAGCTATATGTGAGCAAGCTTTATACCTTATTAAAACTCAAAATACTCAAAGATCTAGATTAATAGAACAAGGAGTTACTAGTTTTAATGTAGAGGGACTTAGTGAAAGTTATGATATTTCTAAAGCTAGGAAGAAGGTCTGCACTGAAGCTATAGAATATTTAAAACCTTATTTGATAGGATGTGCTTCCATATGCTAAGAGATTATTTAAATCAGGTGGTTATATTAAAATCATTGATAGGTATGGATGAGTATAATGAACCTATATTTGGTGAAGCAAAAGAAGTTAAATGTAGGTTAATAGATAGATTTAAACGTATTGTCAATGACAAAGGTGAGGAAGTTGTATCTGATGGTATTATACAGTGCTATGAGAGTATAAAAGTAGGTGACTATATAGATAATCGAAAGGTTATAGCTGTAAACTCTATAGTTGATTTAGAAGGTATTATAGGCTATAAAGGTTATTTACTATGAGCAATATAGAAATAGAAGGACTAGATGAGTTACTTAAAAATCTAAATAAGTTAGCTAAAGAAATCCCAGATGTAGCAGAGGAAGAATTAGCAGATATAGCTTTAGATTTAGGAAGTAAAAGTAGTAAAGCTGCACCAGTAGAAAGTGGAGATTTACGAGGTGAGTTAGCAAGACCTAGAAGAAAAGGCCCTATGCATTGGCAAGTTGGATCTAGTTTACCTTATACAAGAAGGCAACATGAAGGAATACACTTTAACTTTAAAAGAGGTGGAGGTGCTAAATTCTTAGAAAGGCCTTTTAGAGAAAATCAGTCAGTATATATTAAAAGAATAAAAGATGTTCTGAAAGGAGCATTAAATGTTTAGATATATAAAACAATACCTAGAACAAAATGGAATAAATGAAACTATAACTATAGGAAGTATAGTTGATGGAGATGGAGTAGGTTTATTCAGTACAACTGGATTAGAACCTACTTTTTATTTTGATGATACTACTATTGAATATATTGGACTTCAAATTATATCTAGAAATAAAAGCTATCCTAAAGGAGAGCAGGTAATTAAAGATATATTTAGTCTATTAAATAAATTGGAAGGCTATAAACCACAACAGAGCCCTTTTTCTATAGGTAAGGATGAAAAGGGAAGAAGTGAGTTTAGTGTGAATTATATAATATCGAAAGAAGGTGTTAAGTAATGGCATTTACCGGAGAAAAAGGAGCAATAAAAACTGGAGAAAACTCTATTACTAAAATGGAAAACTGGAAACTTAGCATAAAAGCTAATGAAGTAGATACAACTAGTTTTGATTCTGACGGATGGGAAGAAACTGAAGTTACAACAAAATCTTGGGAAGTATCTATGGAAGGTACTTTTAATAAAGCAGATACTACAGGCCAAAAGGCAGTGATGGCAGCTTTAGTTAGCGGAGAAAATTTACCTATAAAGCTATATGTAGATAAGACTGCTGAGAAAGAAGATTTTAGTGGAAATATAAAAATAACAGGACTTGATATAGATACAACTGTTAAGGATAAATTAAAAATATCTATAAAAGCAAAAGGTAATGGAAAATTAAATGGACTTGATGATTAATTATATAAAGGGAGAATGTTAATATGAGAAATAAAGTTGTTAAATTTGGAAATAAAGAAATATTAGTTGTTGAGAAAAAAATAAAAGAATTAAAACAATTAGCTAAAGATATTTCAGTTAGTTTTAATGATTTATTAAAAATAGATTTAGATAATAGAACAACTGATGATATATTTAATATCATATTTGAACAATTAGAGGATAAGATAACTATTATATTCCCTCAGTTAACTGTAGAAGATATAGAAAATGCATATATATCTGAAGTAGAGGAGCTATTAGTAGCATTTATAGAGGTAAATTTTATAGGAGCAAAGAAGGTTATTTCTCAAGTTATGAAATTAGCATAGAGGAGTTAATTTTCTTTGCTAAAGAATATGGATATAATAAAATTGATATAGAAGAATTAACTGTTAGAGAAAAGTTTGAAATGTTTAATTCAGATATAGCAGTTTATTTTAAGCAAGTTAATTATTACGAAGATATGAGTAAATTTGCTAAGTTAGGGTTATGGATCATACAGTGCTTAGGTGGAGATGTTGATGATATTGAAAGCCTAATTGGAGAATACCCTACTTTACAGAATAAAAGAGAATTAACCCAAGATGATTTAGAATTAATAGAATTTGCTAAACAAAATGGTCTTAAATATAAGATTACAAATACAGGAATTAAGATAAGTGCTTAGAAATAGGCACTTTTTTATTACCTCAAGTAGAAAGTGAGGTGAGATAATGGCTACTATAGGTGAGTTATTTGTAAAACTAAAGGCTGATACATCAAACTTTGATAAAGGTATGAGTAGTGCTACTTCTAAGGCTAATACTACAACTAAAAGCATAAAATCTCAAGTTATGAGTCTAGCTGCCGAATACAGAAAAACTGGAATGACACAAAAAGAGGCTATGGCCAAAGCTTGGGATGAAGTAGGTCACAAAGGTACTAGTAATTCACGGAAGGTAAAAGGAGAGCTTAATAGCTTAAATGGTGTGATAAAAAAAGTCAGTGCAAATATAGTGTCTTTTATGATTTATGATGTTGGTAAAAATCTTGTAACTGGGTTTGTAAATGCAACTAAAGCAGGTATAGATTACAATGCAACTCTTGAAACTTCATCTATAAAATGGGAAACACTTTTAGGATCTCAAGAAAAAGCAAATAAAATGCTTAAAGATATAGAAAAATTTGCAGCAACTACACCATTTGAAAAAATGGGAGTTGAAGCTATGGCTACTCAACTTCATAACGCAGGATTTGAAGGGCAATCACTATTTGATCAGTTAACTAAGTTTGGAGATTTATCTGGATCATTTGGTATTCAGGCTGATTCACTTCAAGAAATGGTTAGACAATATGCTCAAGTTAAACAGGCTGGAGTAGCATATACAGAAGACTTAAATATACTTCAAGATAGAGGTATCCCGATTTTTAAAGCCATAGCAGAAGAGTTAGGAATAAATACATCAGAAGTTAAAAAATGGGCCAGTGAAGGTAAAATATCAGCAGACATATATCAAGCTGCATTAGATAATTTAGCTAAAGGTGTAGAAGGTGGGATGCAAAAGCAATCTAAGTCTTTTAGCGGTATGGTAAGTACATTAAAAGATAATATGAGTCAAGCTGCAGGTATACTAGCTCAACCGATATTTGATAAATTAAAGCAGGGCCTAGAAAATGTATTACCTTATGTTGAAAATGTAATAAGTTCTTTATCTGAAAATGGTTTAATGGGAACTATACAAAGGTTTGCACCAGGGATAGAACCGTTTGTACAAACTGCTATAGCTATATTCCAAACTATGGGAGATACTGTAGGAGTTATAATTCAATCTATGACAGCGTTTTGGGATGAACATGGAGCATTAATTACCACAGTAGTAAGTTTTGCTTGGAATTTTATAGCTGGATTTATTATGTCTACGATAACAGCTATAGGTAATGTTGTTCAAAGTGGATTAGCAATAATAGATGGAATAATTAACTTTTTCCAAAATTTATTCCAGGGTAATTTTCAAGGGTGTTGGGAAAGTATAAAGCAAATATTTAGTAATGCAATTTCATTCATTTGGAACTGGATGCAAGTACAATTTGCTGTAAATATTCCTATGATGATAAAGAACTTTGCTAAGAATATTCCTATGATGATAACTAATATGTGGACTTCGATTAAAGGTTTCTTTAGTGGTGGTATTTCTACATGTATAAATTTTATTAAGAATTTAGTATCAACAGGTACTAGTAATTTTAATACTCTTAGAACTTTTGGAGCTAATGCATTTCAAGCGTTGTGGAGTGTAGCAAAGACTATGATGTCTAACTTATTAAGTGCTGTTACTTCAAATATAAGACAAGTACCTACAACTGTAAAAAACTTTATGACACAAGCTGTAAATGTCATTAAAAATATTAACTTAGTTCAGGTTGGTAGAGATATGATACAAGGACTAATTAATGGTATTAAAGGTATGGCTAGTAATGTTGTAGGAGCTATAAAGGGAGTAGTAAGTGGAGCAGTTAATGCAGCTAAAAAAGCACTTGGTATAAATTCTCCTTCTAAGGTTTTTACTCAATTTGGTAGATGGACAGGTGAAGGATTAGCAATAGGTATAGATGATGAAAATAATAGAGTTACAAAAGCAAGTAAAAGATTAGCAAGTAGTGTGATAGGTGCTTATAATGCTAATTTAAAACCTTCAAATGTATTATTAAGCAACAATAGAAACTCATTAAAAATGGGAGATACAAATATTACAATAAATGCTAGCAGACCGTTAAGTCCTTATGAAACTGCTAAAGAAATTGAAAAAACTCAAAGAAGATTAGCATTAGGATTTTAGAAAGGAGGATTAATATGCAAATTAAATATATAAACGAGAATAATAAGAGTATTGAACTAAATACTAAACCTTCTTTTCTAAGGTTGTATTATGTTGAGGGAAAAGATGGGTTAAGCAATCAAATTTCCAGCTCAAAAATAACTTTTACTGATGGGATTAATGTATTTAATACAACTATCAATGAAAGATCATTAGCTATTATAGGAAAAATAATATCAAAAGATAAAGAACAAGTAGCAAACATAAAAAGAAATTTAATTGAAACATTTAATGTTAAATCAAACGGATTACTTATATATAAAGATACAGAAGAAAGTAAAGAATACTGTATAGACTGTATAGTAACCAATGGGCCTAAGTTTACGGTAAATGGCTACGGTGTAATTGATTTTATAGTAGAATTAGTTGCTCCGTACCCATTTTGGAGAGATAAAAAAGAAGCTAAAGTTGAAATAGCACAAATAAAAGGCAGTTTTCATTTTCCTCTTAATATTCCAACTATAATGGGATATAAGCAACCGAGTCTTATAGTTAATTGTAATAATACTGGAGATGTTGAAGTAGGTATGAGAATAGAATTTATAGCTAAGAAAGAACTTAAAAATCCTTCTTTATTTGATGTAAATACTAGAAAATTCATAAAGATAAATAAAAATATGGCAAGAGGAGAAAAAATAACTATCAATACTAACGTAGGAAAGAAATATATTACAAGTAATCTTAATGGGGTTGAAACAAAGATACTTCATTTATTAGATTTTGAAAGTGATTTTTTACAATTAAAAAAAGGAGATAACCTTTTTAGATATAATGCAGATGAAGGTATCGACTTTTTAACTTGTAATATATATTATTCTCCTAAATATTTGGGGGTTTAATATGGATATCAAAGTATTTAATACAAAGTTAGATTTAATAGGTATAATAGACACTTTTAGCAGCTTTAGATATAAACAAAAATTTTATGATATAGGAGAATTTGAATTACATATACCTTTTAATATAGGAGATTTAGAAATATTGCAAAAGGATAATATAATATATGTAAATGAACAAAATTCTTTTATTGTAGATACTAGACAAATTAAATTAAATCAAGATGGTAGTGAATATATACAAGTAAACGGGAAAAGCTTACTTAATATACTTAATAGGAGAATTATTTACAATCAGATAGTTGAAAAAAATAACGCTAATGAAGTAGTTAAAAGAATAGTGAATGAAAATGTAATTGCACCTAAAAACATTAAAAGGAAAATAGAGAATATAGCTATAGGAGAATTAGCGGACACATTAAATATAGATTATCAAAATAGATACGGAAATGTTTTAGATGAAATCATAGGTATATCTAAGACAACTGACGTATCTTTTTATATTTTATTAGATCATATAAATAAAAAATTACTGTTAAAATCATTTTCTGGAACTGATAGAACTATTAATCAAAATATTATTTCTCCATGCGTATTTTCTAGAGATTATGAAAATGTAGAAGAACAAGAATATGTAGATAGCTTAAATAATTATAAAAATGTAACACTTGTTGCTGGATCAGGAGAAGGGATAAATAGAAAGGTGTTTGAAGTTGGAGAACATGAAGGATTAAACAGATATGAACTTTATACAGATGCAAGAGATTTATCCGATAAAGAGCAAAAAACAAGAATAGTAACGAATGAAGATGGGAGTGAATATGAAGAGAATTATGAAGTTGATATTCCAATTGAAACATATAATAAAATTTTAGAGCAAAGAGGAAAAGAAAAACTACGAGAATGTACAGAAGTAGAAACTTTTGAAAGTAAGATTTCATTATTATCTAATTTAGAATATGGGAAAGATTTTAGACTAGGAGATACTGTAACCGTAATAAATAAAAAATGGAATTTAGTTTTAGATACAAAGATAACTGAAATAGAAGAAGTATGGGAAAGTACCAAAAGTTTAAGTATAACTTTTGGTAATAATATACCTACCCTACTAGATAAAATAAAAATGAAAGTGAGGGGATAGCATGGAAAAATCAAGTTTTTTTAATGCCGAACTTATCGGAAATGAATGGGACAGAACATATACAGCAGAAGATTATGCAACTTACTTTGGAAGTTTTATAGGTAATGGAGTTTTTCCTAATCCTAGTAGTGGATTACAAGTTATTTCTAATACTGATGATATGAATATAACAGTAAAACCTGGTAAAGCTTGGATAAATGGTTATATGTATTATAATACTGATAATTTAGTGTTAAAAATAGAACCTGCAGATGGTGTTTTAAAACGCATAGATAGGATAGTTATAAGATTAGATTTTATAAACAGAGAAATTAAATGTTATGTTAAAAAAGGAAACTTTGCAAGTGATCCTATATCTCCAACGCTACAAAGAGACGAAGATATGTATGAATTAGCAATTGCTGATATATTAGTTGAAAATGGTGTTATATCTATACAACAAAGTAAAATAACTGATACTAGGTTAGATTCTGAAGTTTGTGGAATAGTAACTCAAACAGTAGAAACTATTGATACAACAGATTTGTATAACAAGCTTCAGGCATATATAGATGAAAGAGGGCAAGATGTGTCAGGTTGGGTTGATACTGCCACTGCAACTTGGGAAATAGAATTTACAACTTGGTTTGAAAATATAAAAGACATATTAAGTGGAGATGTTGCAGGGGGATTAGCTAACAGAATATTAGAACTAGAAAATAAAGTTGGTAGCGGATTAACTGCTGATAATATACTTATGTCTGATGGTTCGTCAGTTGAAACAAGTATTTTAAATTTACAATCAGAACTAGGAACAAATAAAGCTACACTTCAAAATAATATAAATGCAATAAGAGAGGTGTTATAATGTCTACTCTTAAACAATTAGTTGATGAAACTACTAATATAAAAAATGAATTAATTACTTGTCATGCTAATTTAAAAAGTAACCTTATAGAAAAAGGCGTTGAATGTAGTAATACAGATAAGTTATTAAGCTTAGCCAATAAGGTTGGAGAAATAGAGTTAGGTAAGAAATGGGCAAGTGGAATTTCGGTGGTAAGTTCTGGCAAAATAAGTGTTAGAGGGTTAAACTTTAAGCCTAGATTTATATACGGTTATCAAACTGGCGTTAACTATTATGATAAACGTTCTATTGTGTATTGTTCTTCTCCAATGATTGATATTTACGCCGAACATTCTAATTATTTCGAAGATTACGGAAAAAGCGTTATTTATAACGATGGTTTTGATTTGTGGGTTGCAAACGCTAATGAAGGCGCTAATATTAATTGGCAAGTTTATGAGTAGAGGTGATAAGCTATGAAACAAATAGGAACTAAATTATATTATTGTTTGCTAACAGGAAATGTAATAAAAATCATAGGTGATATGC